>Ga0316205_10000145_pt1 | contig 153692 bp, 142 predicted proteins | sample 3monthpyrite_MG_FD_204941 | JGI IMG/M metagenome (GOLD analysis project Ga0316205, IMG submission 204941) | Microbial mat bacterial communities from mineral coupon in-situ incubated in ocean water Damariscotta River, Maine, United States -... | ecosystem: Environmental > Aquatic > Marine >...
AAGAGCGTATTTCGATGCTGAAAACCAAAACCATGACCCATTCGCGCCCGGCGCTGTCTGCTGCGACCCAGGAAGGTGCGCCGCATAAGAAAGCCATGGGCACCTATCTGCGCACCGGCGATGACGATGGTCTGCGCGGGCTTGAGCTGGAAGGCAAGGCGCTGAACACCGCCGTCAATGCCGAGGGCGGCTATCTGGTCGATCCGCAGACCGCGGAGGCGATCCAGGGCGTTCTGCGCGGATCCTCCAGCCTGCGTTCGGTCGCCAGTGTGGTGAATGTCGAGGCGACATCTTTTGATGTGCTGATCGACCAGACCGATATGGGGGCCGGATGGGCCTCGGAGACGGCGGCATCGACGGAAACCACCACGCCCCAGATCGAGCGGATCACGATTCCGCTGCATGAGCTGTCGGCGCTGCCCAAGGCGAGCCAGCGTCTGCTGGATGACACCGCCTTTGACATCGAGGGCTGGCTGGCCGAGCGCATTGCCGACAAGTTTTCCCGCGCCGAGGCCATGGCCTTTATCTCGGGCGACGGCATCGACAAGCCGACCGGGTTCCTGACCCATCCGAGCGTGGATGACGCGACCTGGAGCTGGGGCAATCTGGGCTATGCTGTCACAGGCGCCGCGGGCGATTTCGACGCCACCAACCCGGCCGATGCGATTGTCGATCTGGTCTATTCTCTGGGGGCCCGGTATCGCGCCAACGCCAATTTCGTGATGAACTCGAAAACCGCCGGTGCCGTGCGCAAGATGAAGGATGCCGATGGCCGGTTCCTGTGGTCCGATGGCCTGGCCGCCGGTGAGCCCGCGCGCCTGATGGGCTATCCGGTTCTGATCGCCGAGGACATGCCCGATATCGCCACCGATGCGATGGCCATCGCGTTCGGCAATTTCGACGCCGGATACACCATTGCCGAGCGTCCCGAATTGCGCGTTCTGCGCGATCCCTTCAGCGCCAAGCCGCATGTGCTTTTCTATGCCACCAAGCGGGTTGGCGGCGATGTCAGCGATTTCGCGGCCATCAAGTTGCTGAAATTCGGCATCGCCTGAACCGGCAGGGATTGCAGGCATAGGATGCGCGTTCCGGCCCGGGTTCGGGTCGGGGCGGGCGGCATGGCGGGGTCCGGCGGCCTCCAGCCATTTGTCCTCCGCATGAGCGGTGCAGGGCCCCGCCATGCCACTTTCTGAGGCAGTTCTTTCGTGGAGAAAACACAATATGATGATGGTCGAAATGTCCTCGGTTCCAAGCGCATTGCTGCCGGTGACCGAACTTACCGATCACCTGCGCCTGGCATCGGGCTTTGCCGATGATGGCAGCCAGGATGCGCAGTTGGAAAGCTGTCTGCGGGCGTCGCTGGCGGCGATCGAAGCCCGGATCGGAAAAGCGCTCTTTCAGCGCGGGTTCACCTGGTATCTGAGCGGCTGGAAATCGACGCAGGAACAGGCCCTGCCGGTGGCCCCGGTGCAGAGCATTACCTCGGTCAAGGTGATCACACGCGGCGGCGTCGAGACGATCGTGGCGGCGGGTGCCTATACGCTGCGCAAGGATGCGCATCGCCCGGTTCTGGAGGCGACAGGCAGCCTGCCGAACCCGTCGCGCGGCGGCTCGATCGAGATCGAGATGGTGGCGGGCTTTGGGCTGGACTGGCCAAGCATCCCCGCAGATCTGCGTCAGGCGGTGCTGATCCAGGCGGCTGATATCTATGAGGCGCAGGGCACGGGTGAAGCGGGCATTGCCATGGGCGTCGCGGTGCTGATCGAGCCCTACCGGCCAGTGCGAATGCGGGGTGTGAGCGGATGATGCGGCCAAACCTGTCACGCCGTCTGCTCTTGGAGGGCCCGGAGCGGGTCGCCGATGGCGCGGGCGGATATAACGAGGTCTGGCAGCCTCTGGGCACGGTCTGGGGCGAGGTTTTGCCCCGGACAGGCCGGGAGGCCGGCGATCTGGCGCGGATGGGCTTCAAGATTACCGTTCGCGCGGCTCCGCAAGGTGCGCCGTCCAGGCCGACGCCGTTGCAGCGGTTTCGCGATGGCAACCGGTTGTTTTCCATTGATGCGGTGACGGAGGCCGACGCTGAGGGCCGGTTTCTGATCTGCTTTGCCACCGAGGAGGAGGGCGCATGAGCTATGGCATGACAGCGGCGTTGCAGACGGCGGTCTATGGCGTCTTGAGCGTGGATGCGGGGTTGGCGGCGGTTGTCGGATCGGATGTTTATGACGCGATGCCGCCGGGGCCGGAGCCTGAGATCTACGTCACGCTCGGCCCCGAGAAGGTGCGCGACAAGAGCGATGGGTCTGAGGGCGGCGCGTTGCATGAATTTGCCGTCTCGGTGGTCACAACGGGGGCCGGGTTTCATTTGGCCAAGCAGGCGGCGGCGGCGGTGTCCGACGCCGTTTTGGCGACCCCCCTGGCGCTGAGCCGGGGGCGGGTGAGCCGGGTTCAGTTTTATCGCGCGACGGCCGCGCGAACCAATGCCAACCGCCGGATCGATATCTGGTTTCGCGCCCGTCTGGACGAAGCCGTCGCGTGAACCTTCAAACCTAATATACTGATATAACTGGAGAATGATATGGTTGCCCAAAATGGCAAGGACCTTTTGATCAAGGTCGATCTGGATGGCACCTCGACCTTTCAGACCATGGCTGGTCTGCGCGCGTCGCGGTTGAGTTTCAATGCCGAGACGGTCGATGTGACCAGCCTGGAAAGTGCCGGCGGCTGGCGTGAATTGCTGGCGGGCGGCGGGGTGAAATCGGCCGCGATCTCGGGCTCGGGTGTGTTCCGCGACGAGGCCACCGATGAACGCGCGCGCCAGATTTTCTTTGACGGCGAGGTGCCGGAATTTCAGGTCATCATCCCCGATTTCGGAACCGTCGAGGGGGCCTTTCAGATCACGTCGATCGAATATGCCGGCAACCATGACGGAGAGGCGAGCTATGAGCTGTCGCTGGCCTCGGCGGGCCTGCTCTCGTTCACGGCGCTCTGAGCCATGGCGAACCCCTGGGCGGGCGAAGTGGCGCTGGAGATCGATGGCGAACGCAGGGTGCTGAAACTGACCCTGGGCGCGCTGGCCGAGCTGGAAACCTGGCTGCAGGTGGAAAGCATTGCGGACCTGGTTGAACGGTTCGAGGCGGGCGGGTTCAAGTCGCGCGATGTCCTGGCGCTGATCTGCGCGGGGTTGCGGGGGGGCGGCTGGAATGGCGAGCTGAGCGATCTGGGCAGGGCCGAGATCGCCGGTGGGCCGCTGGAGGCCGCGCGCGTTGCCGCGCGGCTTTTGGCGTTGGCCTTTCGGCGGCCCCAATGAGCGGTGCCAGGCCGTTTGACTGGCCCGGGCTGATGCGGGCAGGGATGCAGGGGCTTGGGCTGAGCCCGGCGGCGTTCTGGGCGCTGACGCCTGCGGAACTGCTGCTATTGATGGGCGACGAGCCCGGCATTGCGCCGATGGGACGGGCGGGGCTTGAGGCCCTGGCCGCCCGGTTTCCCGATGCGGATGTGAAGGACGACACCGATGGATGAAGAAATTGACGGCTTCGACGCCGAATTGGGGGCGCTGGAGGCTTCGCTTGGCTCGGCCACGGCGATGGTCGCGGCCTTTCAGGGCGAGCTGCGCACGATGCAGGAGACCATGCTGTATACGGGCCGCGAGGTGCAGGGGCTGAGCCGATCCTTTGGCACCGGGCTCAGGCGCGCCTTTGACGGGGTGGTGTTTGACGGGATGCGGCTGTCGGATGCGCTGCGCAGCGTGGCCCAAAGCATGGTCGATGCCGCCTATAACACCGCGATGCGGCCGGTGCAGAACGCCGTCGGCGGGGCGCTGGCCAATGGGGTCAATGCGCTGGTTTCGGGGATCTTGCCGTTTGAGAAGGGCGGGGCCTTTTCCGGCGGGCGGGTGACGCCCTTTGCGCGAGGCGGCGTGGTGAGTGGCCCGACGAATTTTGCCATGCGCGGCGGCCTGGGCCTGATGGGCGAAGCGGGCCCCGAGGCGATCATGCCGCTGACACGCGGGGCCGACGGGCGGTTGGGCGTGCAGGCCCGGGGTGGCGGCGCGCCGGTCAATATCACCATGAATATCCAGACCCCCGATGTGCAGGGGTTCCAGAAATCAAAAAGCCAGATTGCCGCCCAGATGGGCCGCGCGCTGTCGCGCGGGCAACGCAATCGTTGAGGGAGGCCCAGAGATGGCATTTCATGAAATACGCTTTCCCACCAATCTGAGCTTTGGCTCGGTTGGGGGCCCGGAGCGGCGCACCGAGGTGGTGACCCTGGCCAACGGGTTCGAGGAGCGCAACACCCCCTGGGCACATTCGCGCCGGCGCTATGATGCGGGCGTGGGCATGCGATCGCTGGACGATATCGAGACGCTGATCGCGTTTTTCGAGGCAAGGCGCGGGCAATTGCACGGGTTTCGCTGGAAGGACTGGTCGGATTTCAAGGGCACCGCGCCCTCCAAGCCATTGCATTACAGGGATAATGTGATCGGTTTGGGTGATGGCGAAACCAAGGTGTTTCAGCTGGCGAAAGTCTATCGCTCGGGGGCCGAGACCTATGCGCGCCCGATCACCAAACCGGTGGAAGGCAGCGTGGTGGCCGGGCTGGATGAGGCCGAGCTGGTTTATGGCACGCATTTCGAGGTCGATCATTCGACCGGGCTGATCGCGTTCAACGACGCCCCCGATGAAGGCGTGGAGGTGGCGGCAAGCTTTGAATTCGACGTGCCGGTGCGCTTCGATATTGACCGGATCCAGACCTCGCAGGCCAGTTTTCAGGCGGGCGAGGCACCGGATGTGCCGGTCGTGGAGATCCGGGTATGAGCGGGGCGGATGAGGGGCTGCTGGCGCATTTGCAGACCGGGGCCAGCGAGGTGGCGCGCTGTTGGCGGGTGACGCGGGCTGACGGGGTGACCCATGGGTTTACCGATCATGATGTGCCGCTGGCGTTCGAGGGCACCACCTTCAAGGCCGATACCGGTCTGTCGGCGGCGGCGCTGAGCCAGACCACGGGCCTGTCGGTGGACAATACCGAGGCCGTCGGGGCGCTGAGCGATGCCGCGATCACCGAGGAGGATATTCTGGCCGGGCGGTTTGACGGCGCGGTGGTCGAGGCCTGGCTGGTGAACTGGTCGGCCCCGGAAAACCGGGCGCTGCAGTTCAAGGGCTCGTTCGGGGAGCTTGAGCGCCAGGGTGGGGCTTTTCAGGTCGAATTGCGAGGTCTGGCGGAGCCGATGAACCGGCCCGAGGGGCGTGTTTATCAGCGGCCCTGTTCGGCTATTCTGGGTGATGCCGCCTGCGGGTTCGACCTTGCGGTGCCGGGCTATGCCCATGATGGCGCGGTGAGCCGTATCGAAGAGGATCGGGTCCTGGTGTTTGACGGGCTCGATGAGTTTTCGCCGCGCTGGTTTGAACGCGGGCGGCTGACCGTGCTGTCGGGGGCCGCCGAGGGGCTGATCGGTGTCATCAAGAACGACCGGTTTGCGGGCGGTGAGCGCCGGGTCGAGCTGTGGGAGGAGTTGCGCGCGGAGATTGCCGCGGGCGATCGCGTGCGGCTTGAGGCCGGATGTGACAAGCGGTTGGAAACCTGTCGCCTGAAGTTCTCCAATCTCCTGAATTTTCAGGGGTTCCCCGATATTCCCGGCGATGATTGGGTGATGGCCTATCCGGGCCGGGGATCCACGCCGACCGGCGGCGGCAGCCTGCGATGAGCGCGGTTATCGAGGTGGCGCGGGGCTGGATCGGCACGCCTTACGTGCATCAGGCCTCGCGGCCTGGTGCGGGGGCTGATTGTCTGGGACTGGTGCGGGGGGTGTGGCGTGAAGTGTTCGGGGCTGAACCCGAGCCTGTGCCCGCCTATACGCGCGACTGGTCAGAGCCGCAGGGCGATGAGCGGCTGTGGCGCGCGGCGCTGAGGCATTTAACGCCGAAGCCCCTGGATGGGGAGGCGGCGGGCGATCTGCTGCTTTTCCGCATGCGTCGCGGGGCAGTTGCCAAACATCTGGGATTGCAGGCCGAAACCGGCATCTGCCCCACATTCATCCATGCCTATAGCGGCCATGGAGTTGTCGAAAGCGCCCTCACGCCGCCGTGGGAGCGGCGCGTTGTGGCGCGTTTTGCGTTTCCGGAAAGGACCTGATCTTATGGCGACTATCCTTCTGTCAGCGGCGGGTGCCGCGATTGGCGGTCTGTCCTCGGGCACGGTCCTGGGGCTGACCGGTGCCGTGATCGGACGCGCCGTCGGGGCCACGCTTGGCCGGGTCATTGACCAGCGATTGCTGGGTCAGGGGTCTGAGGTGATCGAGCAGGGCCGGATGGACCGGCTCCGTCTGAACGGTGCCGCCGAGGGCGCGCCGGTGGCGCGGCTCTTTGGGCAGATGCGGCTGGGCGGGCAGGTGATCTGGGCCACGCAATTCCGCGAAGAGGTTACGGTGACGGGGGGCGGCAAGGGCGCGCCGCCACAGCCGCGCACCGCAAGCTATAGCTATTCTGTGAGCCTGGCTGTGGCTCTCTGTGAGGGCGAGATCGCGCGGGTGGGGCGGGTCTGGGCCGATGGGGCCGAGATTGCGCAGACCGAGATCACGATGCGCGTCTATCGCGGCACTGACGATCAGATGCCCGACCCCAAGATGGAGGCCGTGGAGGGGGCGGGTTTGGTTCCGGCCTATCGTGGCATCGCTTATGTGGTGATCGAGGATCTGGACCTGACACCTTATGGCAACCGGGTGCCGCAGCTGAGTTTCGAGGTGATCCGGCCGGCGAAGCCCGAGATGCTCGACAGCCCGCCGCAGCCAAGCCAGGCCATTCGCGCCGTGGCCATGATGCCCGGTACCGGCGAATACGCGCTGGCGACCACATCGGTCAGCTATGCGCATGGCTTTGGCAATTCGGTTAGCGCCAATGTGAACACCGCCAGCGGCGAGGCGGATTTCCTGCGCGCGCTGGATAATCTGCAGGGCGAACTGCCCAATTGCGGGGCCACCAGCCTGATCGTCAGCTGGTTCGGCGATGATCTGCGCGCGGGTCAATGTCTTATTCAGCCGAAGGTCGAGCAACAAGAGGCCGACGGGGCCGAAATGCCCTGGGTCGTTGCTGGTGCAACGCGCGCGAGTGCCGAGGCGATTTCGCAGGTCGACGGGCGCGTGATCTATGGCGGGACGCCTGCCGATGCCTCGGTGATCGAGGCCATCGCGGCGCTGAACGCGGCCGGCCAGGAGGTCATGTTCTACCCGTTCCTGTTGATGGAGATCCTGGAGGGAAGCGGCCTGCCGGACCCCTGGTCGGAAACCGGCGAGCAGCCGGCCTTGCCCTGGCGCGGGCGGATCACCGGAGACAAAGCCCCGGGCGTCGCGGGGACAGCCGACGAGACAGCGGCCGCTGACGCGCAGGTTGCCGATTTTTTTGGGGCGGCGGCAGCATCGGATTTCTCGGTCACTGGCGGGCAGGTCAGCTATTCCGGCCCTGCCGAATGGCGGTACCGGCGGTTCATCCTGCACTATGCGGCGCTCTGCGCGGCGGCCGGCGGGGTCGAGAGCTTTTGCATCGGGTCCGAGATGCGCAGCCTGACGCAACTGCGCGGGGCGGATGGGTTTCCCGCCGTTCAGGCGCTGATAGATCTCGCGGCCGAGGTGCGTGCCCTGCTGCCCGATGCCAAGCTGTCCTATGCGGCCGATTGGTCGGAGTATTTCGGCTATCATCCGCAGGATGGGTCGGGTGATGTGTATTTCCACCTCGATCCGCTGTGGGCCGATGCCAATATCGACTTTGTGGGCATCGATAATTACATGCCGCTGTCGGATTGGCGTGACGGGCGAGACCATACCGATGCCGAGTGGCGTTCGATTTACAATCTGGAATATCTGCGGGCCAATATCGAGGGCGGCGAAGGTTATGATTGGTATTATGGCTCGGATGATGGGCGCGACGCGCAGCGGCGGTTGCCGATTGCTGATGGCGCGTATGGCGAAGACTGGATTTATCGCTACAAGGATGTGCGCGAGTGGTGGTCCAACCGGCATTTTGAACGGCGCAATGGCACCAAGCTGGCAGAGCTGACGCTGAATGGTAACTCGAAATTCGGCGGGAATTTTGAAGATACCGACTATTGGATCCGGTTTTACTCTCAAAATGAAGGCGATCTGGAAACGGCCGAACCCGCCTGGGGGTATGCCAACGTCGATTACCCGGACGTGCCTGGCGAAGGGAAGGTGTTGCAGGTCAGGGATGGCTTCCGCTCTGTGTCGGAGCGCGGTTGGCGAGCGGTGGTTGAGGACCAGGAGATCGAGGTCCGCATCCGAGCGCGTCTGACGGCAGACATGCCGGGTGGGATGGAACACCGTCACAAGCTCTTTGTCGTCTTCTTCGATGCTGATGGATATTACGCAGGCTGGAGCCACTTGCAGACCTGGTTCGGCCTGACGGTTGCAAGCGGATGGGTCGACCATGTCACGCGTTTTCGTCCGGACAGCTTGCTCGGCCTTGGCTCCATTCCGGCGAATGCCAAGGGCTGGCGCTTGTATCTGGGTGCCAACGGTTGGACACCCTATTCGTTGGACGGTGTCATCATGCAGTATGCAGAAGTTGACGTGGAAGTGGTGGGCGGGGATACCGCCTGGGTGCCGCGATCAAAGCCCGTTCGCTTCACTGAGCTAGGCTGCGCGGCCATCGACAAGGGCACCAACCAGCCCAACAAGTTCCTGGATCCGAAATCCTCGGAATCAGCGATTCCCCACTATTCGACCGGCCGGCGCGACGACCTGATCCAGATGCAATATCTGCGCGCGATGACAAGCTATTGGCTGGATCCTGAAAAGAACCCGGTGTCAGAGCTGTATAATGCGCCGATGCTGGATATGGAGCATGCCTATGTCTGGGCCTGGGACGCGCGGCCCTGGCCTGCCTTTCCGAACAATCGGGCGTTGTGGTCAGATGGTGAGAACCACGCCCGGGGGCATTGGATTTCGGGGCGGATGGGGGCGCAGCCCCTGGCCGATGTCGTCGCTGAGATTTGTGAGACGGCAGGCGTTGATGACTATGATGTCAGTGGTTTGCACGGCTTCGTGCGCGGCGCTGCATCGTCGGATGTGGAAAGCGCGCGGGCCAGGTTGCAGCCTTTGATGCTGGCCTATGGGTTTGAGGCGAGCGAGCGCGATGGCAAGATTGTCTTTCGGTCGCGTGTCGGGATGACCGAGGCGATCGTTGACGCGGACCTGATGGCCGTGGGCGAGGATGGCATGGCGGCAGCGGTCAACACCCGGCAGCCGCGCGCCGATATGGTGGGCCGGGTAAGGCTTTCGCATGTTGAGGCGGCGGGGGCCTATGAAACCCGCATCGGCGAGGCGGTGTTTCCCGATGACGCGGAGGATGGCATCAGCCAGAGCGATCTGCCGCTGGTGATGACTGGCAGCGAGGGCCGTGCCGTGGCCGAACGCTGGCTGGCGGAATCGCGGGTGGCGCGGGACACGATCAGCTTTGCCCTGCCGCCCTCGCGGCGCGATATCGGGGCGGGCACTATTTTCGAGATAGAGGACGGATCCTCATGGCGGGTGGATCGGATCGAGGATCTCGGCGCGCGACAGGTTGAGGCGGTACGCTCGGAGATGGAAATCTACGCGCCCTCCGACACTGTCGATGAGGCCGTGACGCTTGAGGCCTTTGTGCCGCCGGTGCCGGTCAGCCCGGTGTTTCTGGACTTGCCGCTGTTGACCGGCGATGAGGTTGAACATGCGCCGCATCTGGCGGTGGCGGCTGTGCCCTGGCCGGGCGTTGTGGCGGCCTATAGCTCGGCCAATGACAGCGGCTATGCGTTGAACACGCTGGTCGAGCGGCGCTCGGTGGTTGGTGTGTTGGAGAGCCCGCTCTTTGCCGCTGAGCCGGGGGTCTGGGACCGTGGACCGGCGCTGCGGGTTCGGCTGAGTGCCGGTGCGCTGACCTCGGTCGCGCCTGGGGATGTTCTGAACGGGGCCAATGCCGCCGCGATCGGCGATGGCGATGGAGGCAATTGGGAGGTGATCCAGTTTGCCGATGCCACCTTGGTGGGCGAGGATCTGTGGGACATCACGATGCGGTTGCGCGGGCAGGCGGGCACGGACGGAACGCTGCCGCCCGACTGGCCGGTGGGGTCGCTCTTTGTGCTGCTCGATGGCGGACCGCAGCAGATCGACCTGGCGCTGTCGGCGCGCGGATTGGCGCGGCATTACCGGGTGGGGCAGGCGGCCAAGAGCTATGACCACCCAAGCTATGTGCATCGCGATCTGGCCTTTGACGGCATCGGGCTGAGGCCCTACGCGCCGGCGCATCTGCGCGCGCCGCAGGTGGGCGCGAGCCGCGAGATCACCTGGATCCGGCGCACCCGGATCGACGGCGATAGCTGGCAGGGGACCGAGGTGCCGCTGGGCGAGGATGCGGAGAGCTACATGCTGCGCATCCGTGATGCGGGCGGTGTTCTGCAACGAGAGACGACCATCGCCATGCCGGCCTTTACCTACAGCGATGCGATGCGGGCCGCTGACGGAGTGAGCGCGCCTTATACCATTGAAGTCGCGCAGATTTCTGCGCGCTTCGGCCCCGGACCATTTGCAAGGATCGAAATCAATGACTGAGACTACAAACCTGAGCCTGCCATTGCTGGCCGCGTCGCAGGCGCAAAAACACGTGACCGTGAACGAGGCGTTGCAGCGCCTGGATGGCGCTGTGCAGCTGACCTTGCGGTCGCGCAGCCAGACCACGCCGCCGGGCGCGGTGCTGGAGGGCGAATGCTTTGGTGTGCCCGCAAATGCGGTGAATGACTGGGCGGGGCGCGACGGAGAGGTGGCGCAATTCGTCAACGGCGGATGGGTGTTTTTCACGCCGCAGGCCGGGTGGCGCGCCTATGTGGCCGATACCGGCACGGTCGATCTGCACGATGGCGCTGGCTGGCGCGGCGGCGGTCTGAGCGCCACGCCGGGCGGCGGCGGGATGGCGACGCTGAGCGCCGAAGCCGATGTGAGTGTCACGGCGGGTGCCAGCGTGACCACAAGCCTGGCATTTCCGGCCCGTGCGCTTGTATTGGGGGTCACGGGGCGGGTGACGCAGGCAATCACCGGACCGCTGGCCGACTGGCGCCTGGGCGATGCCGCCAGCGATGCCCGTTTTGGCAACGGGCTGGGAATTGCACAGAATTCATGGATCAGCGGCCCGGTAAACCCGTTTGTGGTCTGGGCCAGCACTCCGCTGGTTTTGACCGCAAATGGCGGCGATTTCGTGGGCGGCTCCGTGCGGATCGCCATCCACTATGCGCAATTCGCCATTCCGGACGCTGTATAAGCGATTGTGATCCCGGCCATCACAGGTTTCATCTTGGTTCTGCCCCGCGATCTGATGTATCAAGGAGGGCAGCAGAACCGCAGGAGGCCCCGTGATGGCAAAAACCCGCACCCAACTGGCCGAGCTTGACCCGGTCTGGAGCCGCATCACCCACGAGGCGGAGGCGGCCGTTCGCGATGAGCCGCTTTTGGGCGGGCTGGTGCATGGCTGTATCCTGCATCACGGCTCGCTGGAGGCGGCGCTGGCCTATCGCATGGCACAGAAGCTGGCCTCGGGCGAGATGTCGGAGCAGCTGATCCGTGAGATTGCCGATGAGGCCTATCTTGCCGATCCCGATCTTGGGGCGGCGGCGCGGGCCGATATCGTGGCCGTTTACGACCGCGACCCGGCCTGCCACCGGTTTTTGCAGCCTCTGCTCTATTTCAAGGGGTTCCAGGCCATTCAGGCGTTTCGCGTCGGGCATCATCTGTGGAAGGCGGGGCGCACCGATCTGGCCTATTTCGTGCAGATGCGGGTCAGCGAGATGTTCGGCATCGACATTCACCCGGCCGCCCGCATTGGCCAGGGCATCATGATCGACCACGCCCATTCCATCGTGATCGGTGAAACGGCGGTGGTGGGCGATAATGTGTCGATGCTGCATTCCGTCACGCTTGGCGGCACCGGCAAGGAAGATGATGACCGGCATCCGAAGATCGCCGATGGTGTGCTGATCGGGGCGGGCGCGAAGGTTCTGGGCAATATCACCGTTGGAAAATGCAGCCGGATCGCTGCCGGGTCGGTGGTGTTGGAGCCGGTACCGGCCTGCAGTACCGTGGCCGGCGTGCCCGCCAGGATCGTGGGCGAGGCAGGGTGCGATCAGCCGTCGATGTCGATGGATCAGATTGTGCCGGGTGGCTCTGAGGATTGACCAAGGGTTGAGAGTTGCAAAAAAGGCGGGCCATTGCGGCCCGCCTTTTTTGCGTTTCTGGTTCGGCTGTAATCAGGCCAGCATTGCGACCGGGTTTTCCAGATTATCCACGATGGCATTGAGCAGGTTCGCACCAAGAGCGCCGTCGATGACCCTGTGATCGACCGACATGGTAACCGACATCACTGTGGCGACCGTCAATTCGCCATCCTCGCCAACCACCGGTTTCCTGGCCCCGGCACCGACAGCCAGAATGCCGGCATGCGGCGGGTTCACGATGGCGTCGAAATTGTCGATGCCGAACATGCCGAGATTAGAGACAGCAAAGGCCCCGCCCTGATACTCATGCGGCGCAAGCTTGCGCTCGCGGGCGCGGGCAGCGAGGTCTTTCATTTCGGCCGACAGCGCCGAGAGCGATTTCATATCGGCATCGCGCAGAACCGGAGTGAAGAGCCCGCCTTCGATGGCAACGGCAACGGCCACATCCGATGGCTTGAGGCTGAGCACACGATCCCCGGCCCAGACCGCGTTGGCCTCGGGCACGGCCTGCAGCGCATTGGCGACCGCCTTGATGATGAAATCATTCACCGACAGTTTAACGCCGCGCGCCTCAAGCTGCGTGTTCAGCTGGCTGCGGAATTTCAGCAGCGCATCCAGGCGGATATCGCGGCGCAGATAGAAATGCGGGATGGTCTGCTTGGCTTCGGTCAGACGCGCGGCAATGGTTTTGCGCATCCCGTCGAGCTTGACCTCCTCAAACTCGCGATCAGCATAGGTCTTCAGAACGACGTCGGTCGACGGGCCGGTGGGCATCGCGGCGGCGCTAGCAGCCGGCGCGGTCGCAGAGGCGGCCAGTGCCGCGACCGCAGCAGGCGCGGCGGTTGCGCCTTCCACATCGGCCTTGACGATCCGGCCACGCGGCCCCGAGCCCGCGATCTGGGCAAGGTCCAGGCCCTTTTGCGCGGCAATCCGGCGCGCCAGAGGAGAGGCAAAGATGCGGCTGCCATCGGCGGCGGCAGGGGCCGGGCCGGACGACGCTGCGACCGGATCGGGCGCGGGTGAAGTATTCCCCTTTGCAGTCGGCTCGGGCGAGGAGGGGGCTCTGCCCCCCGAGGAGCCCGCGCCGATATCATCGGCGGTTTCGCCATCGCCAAGCAGCACCGCGATGGCCGTATTGACCGCCACGCCTTCGCTGCCTTCCGCGATCAGGATCTTGCCGACCACGCCTTCGTCGACGGCTTCGAATTCCATCGTGGCCTTGTCGGTCTCGATCTCGGCCAGAAGATCGCCGGAATTGACGGTATCGCCTTCTTTCACCAGCCATTTGGCCAGCGTGCCTTCCTCCATGGTGGGGGAGAGGGCGGGCATGAGAATTTCTGTGGGCATGTCGCTCTCCTTACCGGTAGGTGACCTGTTTGACGGCGGCGATGACCTCGTCGGTGGTCACCAGCGCAAGTTTTTCGAGGTTGGCGGCATAGGGCATCGGAACATCCTTGCCGGTGCAGTTGATCACCGGCGCATCAAGGTAATCAAAGGCGCGCTCCATGATCGTGGCGCTCAGATGATTGCCGATCGAGGCCACGGGGAAGCCTTCCTCGACCGTGACGCAACGGTTGGTTTTCATCACCGAGGCCAGTACCGTGTCGTAATCGATGGGGCGCAAGGTGCGCAGGTCGATCACTTCCGCCGCGATGCCTTCCTCGGCCAGCTTGTCGGCGGCCTCCAGCGCATATTGCATACCGATGCCAAAGCTCACGATGGTGACATCGCCGCCCTCGCGCCAGACCCGCGCCTTGCCGAAGGGGATGGTGAAATCCTCCAGCACCGGCACCTCGCCGGAACGGCCATAGAGGATCTCGTTTTCAAGGAAAATCACCGGGTTGGGGTCGCGGATGGCGGTTTTCATCAGGCCTTTGTAATCGGCCGCCGAATAGGGCATCACCACTTTCAGACCGGGCACCTGGGCATACCAGGCGGCGTAATCGTGGCTGTGCTGGGCCCCGACCCGCGCGGCGGCCCCGTTCGGGCCCCGGAAAACCATCGGCGCGCCCATCTGGCCGCCCGACATATAAAGCGTCTTGGCCGCCGAATTGATGATCTGGTCGATCGCCTGCATGGCGAAGTTGAAGGTCATGAATTCGACGATCGGTTTCAGGCCGCCGAACGAGGCCCCGACGCCGATCCCGGCAAAGCCGTGTTCGGTAATGGGTGTGTCGATGATGCGTTTCGCGCCAAACTCATCCAGCAGGCCCTGGCTGATCTTGTAGGCCCCCTGATATTCGGCGACCTCCTCGCCCATCAGAAAGACGTTCTCGTCGCGGCGCATTTCCTCGGCCATGCCGTCGCGCAGGGCCTCGCGCACCGTCTGGGTCTTCATCTCGGTGCCGGCGGGGTAATCGGGCGCGACGCTGACCGTCGGCACCGGCGCGGCGACCTGCGCAGGCGCAGGGGCTGCTGCTGCGGCGGCGGCGGGTGCTGCCGCCTCGGCCTTGGGCGCGGGCGCGGCAGAGGCATCCTCGCCCTCTTCCAGCAGCACCGCGATGGCGGTGTTGACGGCCACGCCTTCGGTGCCCTCCGCGATCAGGATCTGCCCCATCACGCCTTCATCGACAGCCTCGAATTCCATCGTGGCCTTGTCGGTCTCGATCTCGGCCAGGATGTCGCCCGAGGTTACGGTATCGCCTTCTTTCACCAGCCATTTGGCCAGCGTGCCTTCCTCCATGGTCGGCGAGAGGGCGGGCATGAGAATTTCGGTTGCCATAAGTGTCGTCTCCCCTCAGGCGTCAGCGTAAATATCGGTCCAAAGTTCCGCGAGCGCGGGCTCGGGGCTTTCCTTGGAGAACTCGGCCGCGTCGTTGACGATGCCCTTGATTTCCTTGTCGATCGCCTTCAATTCATCCTCGCTGGCATGTTTGCCGGTCAGCAATGTCTGGCGCACCTGTTCGATGGGATCACGCTTTTCGCGCATTTCCTGCACTTCCTCGCGGGTCCGGTATTTCGCCGGGTCCGACATGGAATGGCCGCGATAGCGGTAGGTCTTGACCTCGAGGATGTAGGGGCCCTTGCCGGCGCGGCAATGCGCGGTGGCTTTCTCGCTGGCCGCCTTGACCGCCAGCACATCCATGCCATCGACGGTTTCGCCGGGAATGCCGAAAGCCGCGCCGCGGGTGTAGATATCGGGGCTGGAGGTCGACCGCGACTGCGCCGTGCCCATGGCGTATTGGTTGTTTTCAATGACGAAAATCACCGGCAATTGCCAGAGCGCCGCCATGTTGAAGGTTTCATAGACCTGGCCCTGATTGGCCGCGCCATCGCCGAAATAGGTGAAGGTGACGTTGTCATTGCCCTTGTATTTGTCGGAAAACGCCAGGCCCGCGCCAAGCGGCACCTGCGCGCCGACAATGCCATGGCCGCCGTAGAAATGCTTCTCTTTCGAGAACATGTGCATCGAGCCGCCCTTGCCCTTGGAATAACCGCCCTCGCGGCCCGTCAGTTCCGCCATGACGCCCTTGGGGTCCATGCCGCAGGCCAGCATATGACCGTGATCGCGATAGGACGTGATGCGTTTGTCACCCTCCTTGGCCGCGGCCTCAAGCCCCACGACAACCGCCTCCTGGCCGATATAAAGGTGGCAGAACCCGCCAATCAGCCCCATGCCATAAAGCTGGCCCGCCTTTTCCTCGAATCTGCGGATAAGCAGCATTTCGCGGTAGAAATTCAGCAGTTCCTCGGCGGAAACATTTGGTTTTGCGGTACTTTTCGCAGATGCCTTGCGTGCGGCCATGCGAGCCCCTCCTGCAGGATTGGATGGATAGTTCAACGTTAAACTATCCATTATCGCATCGCGGCGGAAAAATCACCCAAAGAATTGCCCTTGCGTCAGAATGCGCGAAAACAACGCCTTGAAGCGGCTGGATCAGGGCAGAACGACCTCATCGGCGCGCATATAGCCAAGCCGTTCACGCGCCTGTTGATCCAGCAGGTCGAGATCCAGATAATCATCCGACAGCCGCCGGGTCAGCAGGGTCATTTCCGCCGTCTGCGCGCGCAGCGCATCCAGTTCGGCCTGAAACACATCGCGCTCGGCCTCGATCTGGATGCGCTGAAACAGGCCGTAATCGCCCTGTACTGCGGCAAAGGTGAAATAGGCCCCGACAAAGAGCAGCCCCATGGGCATCAAGAGCCCGGTCACAAAACGTTTTTTCTGCATCTGCCATCCTGCCGCCTCGTTTAATGGGCGACCGTCGTTAGACTCGCATATTAATATGAAAAAGGGAATCCCCTGATTCGGTCCGGTTTTACGGTATGATGCGCCATGAGCGATGCACGATCCGAGCTGCCGACCCACGTGGTCAACAATCAGCCCCCCGTTCAGGGCGCGCGCGATCTTTGGGCCGGCGATCCGGTTCTGCGCGCGCATGCGATCGGGGCCGATGGCGCGGTTCTGGCCTCATGCGGTGCGGCACTGGGCAGCGAGGAGGCGCAGGCCGCCGCGCATGAGGCGGAACGCACGGGGCCGGAATTATGCCTCTTTGACCGGGGCGGGCGGCGCTTGGATGAGGTGACCTTCCCCTCGGGCTATCACCATATGATGCGGCTCGGTCTTGGCGCGGGCTATGCGGCGGGGCCCTGGAGCGGTGGATCGCACGTGACCCATGCAGCCATGGTCTATCTGCACAGCCAGGTCGAACCCGGCACCTGTTGCCCGATGACCATGTCCTATGCCGCGATGCCGCTGATCCGCTCCGACCCGGCGCTGGACCCGGTCTGGGCCGAAAAGCTGGGCATTGCCGATTACGACCCGGCCATCGCGCCGGTGGGCCAAAAACGCGCCATCACGCTTGGCATGGCGATGACCGAGAAACAGGGCGGCAGCGATCTGCGCAGCAACACGACGACAGCGCGGCCGGGCGATGGCGGCTGGCGGCTGACCGGGCATAAATGGTTCTGCTCGGCCCCGATGTCGGACGGGTTTCTGACCCTGGCGCAGGCCCCCGGCGGGCTGACCTGTTTTCTGGTGCCGCGCTGGCTGGAGGGCGACCGCAACGCCATCCATCTGATGCGGCTGAAGGACAAGCTGGGCAATCGCGCCAATGCCTCGACCGAGATCGAATATCACGACGCCTTCGCGCTGCAGGTCGGCGAGGCCGGGCGCGGTGTGGCCACGATTCTCGATATGGTGCATCACACAAGGCTCGATACCGCGCTGGCCCCGGCGGGTCTGATGCGGGCGGCCCTGGCCGAGGCGCATCACTGGGTGCGCCACCGCACCGCCTTTCAGCGCCGGTTGATCGACCAGCCGCTGATGCAGGCCGTGCTGGCCGATCTGGTGCTGGATTGGGAGGGGGCGACGGCGCTTGGCCTGCGCGTGGCGCGCGCCTTTGACGGTGACACCGAGGCCGACCGCGCCTTTGCCCGCATCGCCGTGGCGCTGGCGAAATTCCTCAATAACAAGCTCTGCCCCGGTCTGGTCTATGAGGCGATGGAGGTGCTGGGCGGCACCGGATATGTCGCCGAGAGCGGGATGCCGATGCTCTACCGCGAAGCCCCGCTCAATTCGATCTGGGAAGGCTCGGGCAATGTGATCTGCCTCGACATCCTGCGTACATTGGCGCGTACGCCTTTGGCGGGCGAGGTGCTGACGGCCGAATTGCAGGCCGCGACCGGCCAATCCCACGCCTATGACGCCGCTCTGCGCGCGCATCAGGACCGCTGGCCGGGTTTGCCGGCAGAGGCCGAGGCGCGCTGGTTTGCCGAAAGCCTGGCCCGGCTGCTCAGCGCGGCGGTTCTGTTGCATGGGGCTCCGGGTGCCATCGCCGGGGCCTATGCGGAAACCCGGTTGGGCGGCGCGCGCGGGCAGGTGGCGGGCAGCATGGGCACGCGGGAGACGGGGCCCATTCTGGACCGTCTGGGATAGCTGCCGCCGGGGGGCACCTCTGCGGCATATCTTCCGGCGGGGTTGCGTTCGGCACCCGAAGGCATAGTCTCGTTTCAAGTGACATCGCGGGTGGTGTGACGGCCCTCCGCAAATGATTGAAAAGGAACCAGTCATGCCCGGAAAACAGACAAGTATCGCCGCCCTGCAACAAGGTCTGGCAATGGAGCTGACGGCGGTTCAGCAATATCTGCTGCATGCCCATGTGCTGGATGATTGGGGGCTGGACAAGCTGGCCGCCAAGATGCGCGAGGAAATGACCGAAGAGCTGGGCCATGCCGGCAATTTCATCGACCGGATTCTGTTTCTGGGCGGCAGCCCCGAGGTTGTGCCCGCCAAGAAACCGGTGCGCGCCGATACGCTGGCCGAGATGTTCGAGACCGACCGCAAGGATGAGGCCGAGGCGATCGCGTTCTATTCACAGGCCGCGCGCGAGGCCTCCGAGGCCAATGATATCGGCACACGGGTTCTGTTCGAGACCATCGCGCTGGATGAGGAAGGCCATTGGGGCTGGCTCGATCAACAACTGGCGCTGTTGGAGCGGATGGGCGAGCCCGCCTATTTCCAGACCTATATCGGCGAGGGCGCGCCTGCCTGACAGGCCCGTCAGCCCGAGATCGAGGCCGCCGCGATCGAGGCGATGGCGGCCTCCAGCGTGGCGTCGAATTCGGCGTCGGTCTGATCGGCCGACAGCCCTTCGGTCAGGGCGCGGCTGAAACTGGCGATCATGCCGGTCTGGCGGGTGAGGCGGGCATTGGCCTCGGCCCGGCTATAGCCGCCCGAGAGCGCCACGACCTTCAGCACGCGGGGGTGATCGACCAGCGGTTTGTAAAGGTTGTCGACCTCGGGCAGGGTCAGCTTCAGCATCACCATCTGATCCTCGGGCAGCGCATCGAGCCGGGCCAGGATCGCGTCGCAAAGCAGCGCCTCGGCCTCTGCCTTATCAGCGATGGAGATGGTGATCTCGGGCTCAAGGATCGGCACCAGACCATGGCCGATGATCTGCGCGCCGACCTTGAATTGCTGATCGACAATCGCCGCGATGCCGTCCGCATTGGCCGCGTCGATAACCGAGCGCATCTTGGTGCCATAGATCCCCAGCCCCGCCGCGCGGGTCAAAAGCGCATCGAGATCGGGCATCGGTTTCATCAGCTTGACGCCATCGCGGGCCTCTTCCAGCCCCTTGTCGACCTTGAGAAACGGCACCACGCCATTGTCTTGCCAGAGCGCCGCCGCAGAGGGTTTGCCGCCGATCTGCCGGTCCATGGTCATCTCGAACAGGATCGCCCCGACCACGCGGTCGCCGGAAAAGGCGGGCGAATTGACGATGCGCGCGCGCATGGCATGGATCAGATCGAACATCTCGGCATCGGATGAATACTGGTCCTCGTCGATGCCATAGAGCTTGAGCGCCTTGGGCGACGAGCCGCCCGATTGATCGAGCGCGGCGATAAAGCCCTGTCCGGCGCGAATTTTGGCGGTCTGATCTGGGTTCGGCATCTGGGTATCCCCCGGTTTTTTCTGGGGCAGGGCGCGCCTGCCGATCTGATCCGGTCATATGGCAGGCCCTGGCGGGCCGCAATTCTGGTTACGCTAACAGGGGGCGGATTGGCGCAGCCTCAGCCCTGCAAGGCCGCGACGCCGGGCAGGGTCTTGCCCTCCATCCATTCCAGAAAGGCACCGCCGGCGGTCGAGATATAGGTGAAGTCACCGGCCACGCCGGCCTGGTTGAGAGCCGCCACCGTGTCGCCGCCGCCGGCCACCGAAATCAGCCCGCCGGCCCGTGTCAGATCGGCCGCGACCTGGGCTGCCTTGTTGGTGGCGGCGTTGAAGGGTGCAAGCTCGAACGCGCCAAGCGGCCCGTTCCAGATCAGGGTCTTGCAGGTCGCGAATAGCGCGGAAAGTGCTGCCACGGTTTCGGGCCCGGCATCGAGGATCATCGCATCCTCGGGGCATTGATCGGCGGGCAGAATCTGGTGCGGCGCGTGGGCGGCAAACTCGCGTGCCACCACGATGTCGCGCGGCAGATGCACGGTGCAGCCGGTGGTCTCGGCCTTGGCCAGGATCGCGCGCGCGGTGTCGGTCAGATCATGTTCGGCCAGCGACGTGCCGACGGGCAGGCCCTGTGCGGCCAGAAAGGTATTGGCCATGCCGCCGCCGATGATCAGGTGATCGACCTTTTCCACCAGATTGCCCAGAAGCGCGAGCTTGGAGGAGACCTTGGCCCCGCCGACGACGGCGGCCACCGGGCGCGCAGGTGATCCCAATGCCGCCTCAAGCGCCTGCAATTCGGCCTGCATCAGACGGCCCGCGCAAGAGGGCAGCAGCCGGGCCACGCCCTCGGTCGAGGCATGAGCGCGATGGGCCGCCGAAAACGCATCGTTGCAATAGATATCGCCCAGAGAGGCCAGAAACCCGGCCATTTTCGGGTCGTTTGCCTCCTCCATGGCGGTAAAGCGGGTGTTCTCGATCAGAATGACACTGCCATCCGGCGCGGCCTCCAGCGTGGCGCGGTCCGGCTTTTCGATGAAGGTCACGGCGCGGCCCAATGCGGCCTCCAGCGCGGGCAGGGTGACACGCAGGCTCATTTCGGGGACATATTTGCCCTTGGGGCGGCCGAAATGGGCCAGCATGACCGGCGTGCCGCCCTTGGACAGGATGTCGGTGATGGTCGGCACGATGCGCTCGATCCGGGTGGTATCGGTCACCACGCCATCCTGAACCGGCACGTTGATATCGACGCGGGTCAGGACGATCTTGCCGGCAAGATCCATGTCATCGAGGGTTTTCCAGGTCATCTTTGCGGGCCTCCGGGCGGTTTGCGGTCGGTATGGGGGCGTCATAACACCCGGCGGCGCGGGCTGCGAGGGCAGGGTTTGGATATTTGAGGCACAAAGAAGCGGGGCGATGGCGCAATCCGGCGCGCGTTAACCTTAATAATCTGTGCGTTAAGGTTAATCGCCGGGTCGGGTGGGCCAGCGACCGCAATTGCCTTCTTTGTGGTTTCGTTATCCAAAAATCCGACCCATCGGTTTTTTTCAGGAGGCGCGAGGTCCGGCCCCTCACCTCGATCTTATTGATCGGGTGAAATCAGCCCCAGCCCGCGCAGGTAGATGCCGATCCCGGCCTCCAGCAGTTCCTCGGGCGGAAAAGGGGCATTGCCGCCCGGTCTGCCCCGGGCAAACAGCTCCACCACGCCATGGCTCATGGCCCAGATATGGGCCGAGAACATGCGCGCGGGCGGGCGTTTTTCGGGGGGGATATGCTCCGACAGGGCCTCGGCGGCGCGTTCGAGAATGGCGCGCGACCGGCTTGAGGCCGCCGCCAGCCCGGCATTGGCATTGGCCGAGATGCCGCTTTCGAACATGGCCATGTAATGGCCGGGATATTTGCGGGCAAAGGCCAGATAGGCGCGGCCCGTGGCCTCGAACGCCGCCAGCGCCGTGGGGCCGCCGGTTTCCAGCGCGTATTCCATCAGATCGGCAAAGATTTCGTGACCCTGCCGCGCGCCTTCGGCAATCAGATCCTCGCGGCCCTCGAAATGGCGATAGACGGCGGCCGGTGTCACGCCCGCGGTCTTGGCCGCCTCCGACAGGGTAAACCCGGTCGGCCCCTTGGCCTCGATCAGCACCAGTGCCGCATCGACCAGCGCCTGGCGCAGATTGCCGTGATGATAGCCGCGTTTAGACATCCCGGCCCGCATCGGTCCAGATCTCGGGGCCGCCCGTTATGGCCGGGTCGGGCCGCCCCACCAGCGCGTGATCCTTGCCCGCATAATCGAGCCCCGAGAGGATGCGCCGGATCACCGCCAGCCGCGCCCGGCGTTTGTCATCGGACCGGATCACCGTCCAGGGGGTCTTATCACTATGGCCGCGCTGCAAGGTCTCGGCGATGGCGGCGCTGTAGGCGTCCCATTTTTTCAGGCCCTCGACATCGATCCAGCTCAGCTTCCATTGCTTCAGCGGGTCGCCCTCACGGTCCAGAAACCGGCGCAGCTGTTCGGCGCGCCCGACATTGAGCCAGATCTTGACCAGATGGATGCCGTCATCGACCAGCATATCCTCGAATTCGGGCAATTGCCGAAAGAAGGTGTCGCGCTGTGTCGGCGTGCAAAAGCCGAACACATGTTCCACCACGCCGCGATTATACCAGGACCGGTCAAAGAGGCGGATCTCGCCACCCGCCGGCAGATGCTGGATATAGCGCTGGAAATACCACTCGCGCGCCTCGCGATCGGTGGGTTTCGACAGCGCCACCACGCCCGCCACGCGCGGATTGAGGTTTTCGCGCACCCGTTTGATCGCGCCGCCCTTGCCAGCGGCATCGCGGCCCTCGAACACCACCGCGACGCGCCCGCCCTCGGATTTGATCCAGGCCTGGCATTTCACCAGCTCGATCTGAAGGGCGGTCAGATCGCGCTCATACGCCTTGCGGTCCATGCGCCTGTCATAGGGAAAGGACGGGTCCAGCACGCGGTTTTTCTTGGCGGTTTCGATCGCCGCGCGCACCGGCGTCGGGGCATCGTCGCGGAAAAACGCGGAAATCGCACCGTCAAAGGGCAGATCGGCCATGGCGATCCTCGTGTCGTTGGGGCTGCTCTTGGTATTCAATATGGGCCGCGCGGGCGTTCAGCGCAATCCGGCGTGGGGCGGGGCGGGCCAGCGCGGGGCCGGGCGTTATCCGCGCAGGTCGGTTTTGCTTTTCCCGATCTGGGCCATATCATATGGCACCGTCCCGTAGATCTCGGATATCCAGTTGCCATAGAGCAGATGCGCGTGACTGCGCCAGCGGTTCTGCGGAACCGTCGACGGGTCATCGCCAGGGTAGTAGTTGATCGGCACGTTGATCGGCGTGCCCTCCGCGATATCGCGGTCATATTCCTGTTTCAGGGTGCCGCTGTCATATTCGAAATGGTTGAAGATATAGAGCGCGCGATGGCCCGGATCTTCGACCAGCGCCGGGCCGACCTGATCGGAATCGAGCAGAATATTAAGCCCGCCCGCGCCCCTGATTTCATCGCCACGCATCTCGGTCCAGCGGCTGACCGGAATGACGCAATCGTCAGAAAATCCTCTGAGATAAGGGCTTTCCGGGGCGAGGTTCATGTGGCGGAAACAGCCGAATGCCTTGGCGTCCAGCATGTGTTTCTGAACGCCATGGAAATAGTTGATCATCGCCATGCCGCCCCAGCAGACGCCAAAGGTGGAATGCACATGGGTCTGGGTCCAGTCAAAGACGCGGGTCAGCTCGTCCCAATAGGTCACCTCTTCAAAGGGCAGATGTTCGATCGGCGCGCCGGTGATGATGAGCCCGTCGAATTTCTCGCCCGAGGCTGCAACGGCGTCGAAGGGGCGGTAAAACTCGGCCATATGCTCGGCGGCGGTGTTTTTGGTGCGGTGTTCGCTCATGCGGATGAGGCTCAGCTCGATCTGCAGCGGCGTGGCTGCGATCAGGCGGGCGAACTGGTTTTCCGTCTGGATCTTTTTTGGCATCAGGTTCAAAAGCCCGATCCGGAGCGGACGGATATCCTGACGCGCGGCGGCATCCTCGGCCATGACCTGAATGCCCTCACGGCTGAGGACATCATAGGCGGGCAGGGAAGCGGGCAGTTTGATGGGCATTGAAACGGTCCGGGATCAGGAAGGGGTGCGGCGGGCGGCAAGGGCCGAGGCGATCAGAGCCTCGATATCTGCGGCATCGCGCATCGTGGCAACATCCGCCGCGCGCACCGAAATGCCCCAGTTCCGCGCCATGGCCGAATATAGCGGCGCGCGGTGGCGCAGGGCGCGGCCATAGGCGTAGCGGACAAAGGCATCAGGATCAACGTCTGCCCCTACGGTGTTGTTTTCATTCTTGTAATCATCCCACAGCTTGCGCATGAAAGATGGCTGATAATACATCGGCTTGGGCGATTTGTCGAACCGGCGGATCAATTCCTCGGTGTGATCGACGCTGCCTTCGATCCAGACCATCAGCGTGTTGGCGCTGAGCGTGCGCAGCACGTCATCGCGCGGGTCGGCGGGGTCCACCACCTCGCAGATCGAGCCGCCGGTGTCGCAGACGAAATTGTCATAGCCGTAAAGATCATGGGCGCGGGCGATGAATTGCGGCGTATCCATCAGCGCGTTGATCTCGGCCCGGCGGTGCAGATCCTGACGGCGCATATATTCGGCAAAGGGCAGGCCGCCCAGATCGGGATTGCCGGGTTTGCCCAGATAGCTGGATAGCGGATCGAGATTGTTGAAGGTGATATTGGAGCCGATATAGATCGAATCCGAGCGCAGAAGCTCGGCCAGGAACGGCACGGTCATCGCCTGTCGTTTCAGATTGTCGGTGATGTGGTCGCCCATATAGGCGGTGCCGATGCGGTAATCGACCGAGTAGTGAAACCAGCCGCCCGCCGCGCGCAGCATATTGGCCAGATGGGTCTTGCCCAGGCCGGACATGCCGAAAAACAGCACCCGCTTGTCGCGGGCCCCGGTCCAGTCGCTGGCGGTCTCATAGATCAGGCCCATGCGGCGTGTATCCCATTGATCAAGGCTGGCCTTTGGATAACGCGGGGGGGCTGCGGGGTCTATCGCGAAATGTGCCACGAAAAAGCCCCCCGCGCGGCATCCGCACGGGGGGCAAATTCGCGTCGGTGGCGATAATCAGAACCGGATGCCGATCCGCATGCCCGCCGACAGGGCGGTGTTGTCGTTGAAATTGCCGACGCCCGCGGCAGGCACCGTGAACGTGTCGCCGAGCCAGGAATATTGCACCCCGCCCGAGATCTCGAACTGCTCGTTTTCCCAAGTCAGACCGACACCCACGGCGTTGCGCCCGTCGGTCGGGCCCAGATTGCCCGACTGGCCGCCAACCGACGGCTCATGGACCACGCTGAGCGCCCCGGCCCAGTTCTCATTGAACCGCCGCCCGACGCCAAGCGTATAGGTGATCCGGTCATCGGTGTAATTGACCAGCGATCCGCCGCCCGTCACCCCGGTATAAACCGGAGGGGTGATGTCGAACTCGGACCAGTCCACCCACCGGATCGAGCCGAAGACCAGCGTATCCTCGGCAACGCCGGACTGGAATTCGAGGTTCAGCGATTGCGGGATCGTGGTCTGGAAGGTGCCCGGGGTGGTCGCACCGAGCGTTTCGGTGGATTGCCAGGTGTGATCGATGGCCGAATTATAGGTCAGGGCCACACGCAGCGCGATATCGGGGCGCTCATAGGCGGCACCGACGACATAGCCAAGTTCGGTCCCGCCATCGGCGGCGGCGGTATATCCGGGCCCAAGCCATGGCAGGGCGACGGTGGCCTCGATCTGGCTGAGGCGCAGACCGCCATAGATCGAGAACATGGACGGAAATTCGTAGCGCAAGAGCGCGGTATAGGCCATTCCGTTCAGTTCCGCCGTCGAGCCGGCGACCGGGTAGGTGGTGCCTACAGGGTAATTCGCGTCTGCGCCGACATGATCGCCCATGATGAAGGCAAAGGACAACTGATCGGTCAGGTCCATCCGGTAGCTCAGCGATGGGGTCACATAGGACGGTGCCATATCGCCCGAATTTACCGGCGCGAGGCTCCAGTTGCCGGTGACGTCCGGGTCAGTCCAGGCAAATCCCAACTCCGCGTAAGTGCCTTCCTCAAACAGGATCCCGACGCTTTGCGCACTGCGTTCGATGCCACCGGCCTGCGTCATTGCAGTGCTAGCCATCAGGGCGGTCGTTGCCCATACTAGGTACTTCATTTGTGTTCCTCCTCATGGCCGGTCTGGCCAACTCCCCTGTGGAGAATGTTCAAGAAAACGAACATTCCGGTCAATTCTTCCCTTGCGTAATGTGGGCTTTGGGTGGGGGTGTGGCTCAGGTCCAACCGGGTTTGTGACCCTTTTGCTACAACCTCGGATTGCCCCGGCCCCGGCCTTGCGTGACGATGTTCACATAGTTCGCGGCAAAGATCATCAGCGCGCCCGCGATCACGGCCAGATTGACCGGTTCGCCATAGAGCCAGACCCCAACCAGCGCGATCACCGGCAGGCGGCCGAAATCGATCGGGGTGACGATGGTGGCCGGGGCCAGGGTCAGCGCCGTGGTGATGCAGAAATGCGCTGTCAGCCCGCCGAACCCGATCACCAGGATCCAGGGCAGGTTAGACAGCGTCGGCAATGCGATATCGCCGTCAAACCCGGCGGTGATCAGGCCAAAGGCCAGTTGCATCGTGGTGAGGTAAAAGAGGATGCAGGTGACCGAGGCGCGGGTCGTCAGTTGTTTGGTGAAGATACCGGTAAAGGCAAAGGCGATGGCCGATGCGGCGGCTGTCAAGGTGCCAAGCGAGAGCGGGGCCGCGCCGGGCTGGGCCACCAACAGGATGCCGATGAAGCCGGCGGCGACGGCAAACAGCTTCACCCGCGTCAGCGGCTCGCCCAGAAAGACCGGGGCCAAGAGGATCAGCCAGAGCGGTGAGGTGAACTCCAGCGCAAAGACCTGCGCCAGCGGGATCAGGGTGAGCGAATAGAACCACAGGTTCTGGCCGGTGAAATGGGCGATATTGCGGATCGTGTGGCGGCCCAGATCGCGGGTTGTGATCTCGTGCAAGCGCCCGCTCACCCCCGCCACCGTGACCACGATTATAACGCCGATGGCCGAGCGATAGGTCATCATCTCGAATGTATCGAGACCCGAGGCCAGTTCCCGCCCCGCCACCGCCATGGCCGAAAAGGACACAATCGCCCCGATCATCCACAAGGCGGCGCGGCCCGGTTGCATGGGGGGTGGGGGAGGGGCGGACATCGGCGGCGCTCGGTCTGACAGGGCGGGTGGGCCAGTCGTGGCACCGGACCCGGGGCTTGGCAAGCGTCAGTCCAGCCCTTCGATCACATAATCCCGCGTGAGCCCGGCGCTGATCCGGCCCCAGGCGGAGGCTTTGGCGCGGGCCTGATGGGCGGCAAAGGCATTCGCGTCGGTGAAGGCCTCGGACACCAGAAAGCGGCCCGCCACATCGGCGCTCTCGCTGACGTCGAAGCGCAGGCAGCCCGGTTCGGCGCGGGTCAGCGCGATGTGATCGGTCAATGCGGCGCGGATCTCGGCCAACCGACCGTCCGGCACGTCGATATGACCGGTCAGGGTCACTCCCATTCGATGGTGCCCGGCGGTTTCGAGGTGATGTCATAGGTCACCCGGTTGATGCCCTTGACCTCATTGATGATCCGGGTTGCGGTTTCGCCCAGAAACTCATGGCTGAACGGGTAATAATCGGCGGTCATGCCATCGACGGATGTCACCGCGCGCAGGGCGCAGGCGAAATCATAGGTGCGGCCATCGCCCATCACGCCGACGGTGCGCACCGGCAGGATGGCGACAAAGGCCTGCCAGATTTCATCGTAAAGCCCGTGTTTGCGGATCTGGTCGATATAGACGGCATCGGCGCGGCGCAGGATCTCCAGCTTTTCACGGGTGATCTCGCCGGGGCAGCGGATGGCAAGGCCGGGGCCGGGAAAGGGGTGGCGGCCGATGAAACTGTCGGGCAGGCCCAGTTCATGGCCAAGCGCGCGCACCTCATCCTTGAAGAGCTCGCGCAGCGGCTCAACCAGTTTCAGGCCCATCTTTTCGGGCAGGCCGCCGACATTATGGTGGCTCTTGATCGTCACGCTTGGCCCGCCCGAGAAGGAGACGCTTTCAATGACATCGGGATAAAGCGTGCCCTGGGCGAGAAACTCGGCCCCCTCGATCTGGTTGGCGTATTTCTGGAACACGTCGATAAAGAGGCGCCCGATGATCTTGCGCTTGGTCTCGGGGTCGGAAACGCCGTCCAGCTCGCCCAGGAACAGCTCCTGTTCCTCGGCATGGATGACATGCAGATTCATGTGGTCGCGGAACATCGCCACCACCTCGACCGCCTCGTTCTGGCGCAAAAGCCCGTGATCGACAAAGACGCAGGTCAGCTGATCGCCGATCGCCTCGTGCAACAGCGCCGCCGCGACCGAGCTGTCGACACCGCCCGAGAGCGCGCAGATGACGCGTTTGTCGCCCACCTGGTCCTGAATGCGGGCAATCGCCTCTTCGCGGTAGGCCCCCATGGTCCAGTCACCCGAAAACCCGGCCATCCGCACGAAGTTTTCATAGAGCGTCTTGCCATTGGGGGTATGGTGCACCTCTGGGTGGAACTGCACGGCATAGAACTGGCGGTCCAGATCGGCGGTAATCGCGAAGGGCGCGCCGGGCGAGGTGCCGTAGACCTCGAAACCGGGGGCAATGTCAGAGACATGGTCACCATGGCTCATCCAGACCTGTTCGCGGCCCAACCCGTCGAGGAACCAGCCATCGAGGATCTCGGGGCGGGTCTCGGTCGGCGTGACATAGGCGCGGCCGAACTCGGCCGTGGCATGTTCACCGGCCTCCACCTTGCCGCCCAGATCGGCCATCATCACCTGCTGGCCATAGCAGATGCCGAGGATCGGCACGCCAAGCGTATAGGCGGCCCGTGGCGGGCGCGGGCTGCCGTCACGCATCACCGAATTCGGGCCACCGGAAAAGATGATCGCGCGGGGGGCAAAGGCGCGCAGGAAATCTTCGGTGACGTTCTGATAGGGGTGGATTTCGCAATAGATGTTCAGCTCACGCAGGCGGCGCGCGATCAGCTGCGTCACCTGGCTGCCGAAATCGATGATCAATAGGCGGTCATGGGATGTCTGGCTCATGGCTCGCCGCATAGGCCAGCGCGCCGGGTTCTGCAAGTAGGCAGCAGGGAGGAGCATGGCCCGAAATAACAATATGTTATCATTTGCGGGTAGATTTCAGCGAAATGTTATGGCACCCTGCGGCGTTCCTGTATCGGAGGTCACGAACTTGCCCATTACCCTCACCGCTGCCGCGATCAACCTGCTTTTGGCGCTTGTCTGTGGCGCGCTGATCGGATCGGAGCGTCAGATGCGCCGCCGCACCGCCGGGCTGCGCACCAATGCGCTGGTGGCGTTGGGGGCGGCGGGGTTCGTGGTGTTTTCGGCGCTCTATCCCAATGAGGTCAGCCCGACTCGGGTCGCGGCGCAGGTGGTCTCGGGCATCGGGTTTCTGGGCGCGGGCATCATCTTTCGCCACGGCTTTACCGTGCACGGGCTGAACACGGCCGCGACGTTGTGGTGTTCGGCGGCGGTCGGCGTGATGGCCGGGGCCGGGGCGCTTTTCTTTGCCGGGCTGCTGACTGGGTTCGTGGTGTTCATCAATCTGGGCCTCAGGCCGCTGGTCAAATGGCTCAAGACCAAGACCGGCACCGGCGGGGTGCCGTCGCTGGAATATCAGGTCTCGGTGGGCGTCAACTCGGCCAAGGCGGCGCGGTTGCGGGCCCTGGCGATCCAATGCCTGTCGCAGCCGGGCATGCAGGTGGCGGGGCTGGAGCGGTCACAAGGTCTGGACGACGATGAGACTCTCTTTGAGATCACGGTGATGATGGAAGACCCCGATGAGGAAGGCCTGATGAAGGCACTGGCCCCGCTGATGGGCGAGGATCACGTGCGCAGCGTGACCTGGGAATTTTCCGGCGCGACCTGAGCTGGGCTCAAAAGGTCCCGCAAGGGCAGGCTGCGGCGCGGCGGGGGTATTCACCCCAATCGGCAAATCGTCCCCTCGCCGCGCTGCTTTTCGCGTCAGAACCGGAACACGACGCCCAGTTCGATCTGGTCCAGATCGCCGCCCACATTGGTATAGGGCACGTCGGTCTGATAGGTGTCGTCGTTGAACTCGTAATGCAGGATCGCGCCGCGGATATTCAGCCGCTCGGTCACCGCCTGCTCAAAGCCCAGGCCGGCAACCCAACCGTTGACGTTTCGTGATTGTTCGCCGCCGCCGCCCAACCCGTCAGTGGTGCCGAAGGTCAGGTCGGCCATGGCGAGACCGGCGGTCCCGTAGACCAATGTAGACGGCCCGGCAAGATAGCCGACGCGCCCGCGCAACGTGGCGATACTGCCGATCTCGCCATAGCATTGGAAGGCCGGGTTCACGCAGGCTTCGCTGCCGTCGATATTGGCCCCCGAATAGGTCAGCTCGCCGCCATAGACCCAGCTTCCGTTCTGGATATTATAGCCCAGAACAACGCCATAGAGCGAGCCGTCCCAATCGCCTTCACCGTCGCCGGGGAAGTTGGTGCCATTGCCATAGGTGCCCTGACCCAGGCCCAAAATCAGGCCGCCATAGGCCCCCGTCCAGTCCATCGCGGGCGGCGCGGGCTGAACAATAACCGGTGTCTCGGGCTCGGGGGCGACGCCGCCGGCCAAAGCACCAACCGCGGTCACCGAAAGGGCGGTCGCGGCCGCTAAGCCAATCACTGTATATTTCATCATCAAATTCCTCCGTTTTTTTTACTCACTGTGCACAGTCGCAACCATCCCGCTCTGAGGCCATGAAGGGTGAACCTTCCTGCAGTCCGGTTGCACAAAAGACCAAAGGGTTTTCTGAGCAACGAAACCGCCGAGTCTGCATCGGGCGCAGGCCATCAATGCGTCCGCACATTAACCAGCGTGGCACCGTTAATCCAGCCGCCGAACATCATAACAATGGCGTCGTGTCCGAATAGCAACCGCCAACAAACCCCGCCACCCCGGCGACAACGCCGATATCTCTGCTAAGTCCGTGCAGGGCGCGCGTTCTTTTCCAAGATCCATGGCCACCTCCTTTCCTATGCCCCGCATCCTCGCATTTTCGAGGGCCCGGGGCCTTGATCGTGATCAAGTTGAAAGGCCAATGTCGCTTTCTCCCCGCAATGGCCGCAAACCGCCGGTGGGTGCGGTTGGCCATTTTGTATCAGAGGGCGACCTCAGGGATCTCGCGAAGGAGCCACAGTCATGAACGATCAGCCACGCGCAGGGCGCCGCGGGCGCGGCGGCGGCGGGGCCGCACGGCGCGCCGAACGCACCGCCGTTCATATCGAGACCGCGAAATATATCGAACGCAACATCCCCGATCTGGAGATCCTCAACGACGAGGCGCTCGAGATCATCGAGGCCAACGCGGAAACCGTGCTGGAGGAAATCGGCGTCAATTTCGTCGAGTTTCCGCAAGCGTTGGAGCGCTGGCGCGAAGCGGGTGCCGAGATCGAGGGCGAACGCGTCCGCATCCCCCGCGGGCTGGCGCGCAAGCTTTGTGCCACCGCCCCGTCCGAGTTCACCCAGGCCGCGCGCGATCCGTCGAAATCGGTTGTCATCGGCGGGCGCAACCTGGTGCTGGCCCCGGTCTATGGCCCGCCCTTCGTGCATGACGTGAATGGCGGGCGGCGTTACGCGACGATGGCGGATTTCGAGAAATTCGTGAAGCTCGGCTATATGTCGAAATGGCTGCATCATTCCGGCGGCACGGTCTGCGAGCCCACCGACGTGCCGGTCAACAAGCGCCATCTCGACATGCTCTATGCGCATATGTCGCTGAGCGACAAACCCTATATGGGATCGGTGACCGAACCCTCGCGGGCGCTCGATTCGATCGAGATGTCAAAGATCCTCTTTGGGGCCGATTTCGTCGACCAGAACCCGGTGATGACCTCGTTGATCAACATCAATTCGCCGCTCACCTTCGATCCGATCATGCTGGGCGCGCTGGAACATTACGCCGCCGCCGGGCAGGCCTGCATCATCTCGCCCTTTATCGTGGGCGGTGCCATGGCCCCGGTTTCGGTGGTCGGCACGCTGACGCAGATCCTGGCCGAGGTGATGGCGGGCATCGCCTATAGCCAGCTGATCCGGCCCGGCGCACCGGTGATCATGGGGGCGTTTGTCACCTCGATCGACATGAATTCGGGCGCGCCCACCTTTGGCACCCCCGAGGCCACGCAGATCACGCTGGGCACCGGCCAGCTGGCGCGCCGCCTGGGGCTGCCTTACCGCTCGGCCGGCTCGTTCACCGGCTCGAAACTGCCCGATGCGCAGGCCGCCTATGAAACCGCCAATTCGCTGAATGCGGGGCTCTTGGGTGGTGTCAATTTCATGCTGCACAGCTGCGGCTGGCTGGAGGGCGGTCTGGTCTCAAGCTTTGAGAAATTCGTGATGGATGCCGATCAGCTCGGCAGCCTGCACAAGATGGCGGCGGGCGTGCCTCATGATGAAAACGCACAGGCCATGGATGCGCTGCGTGAGGTCGGGCCGGGCGGGCATTTCCTGGGCTGCGCCCATACGCAGAGCAATTTCAAATCCGCGTTCTGGCGCTCGGAGGTGCTGGATTACAAACCGTTCGAGACCTGGTCCGAGGAAGGCGCGCGCGACACCCAGTCGCTGGCCGCAGCCCGGGTCGAGAAGCTGTTGACCGATTATCAGCAGCCGATGCTGGACCCCGCCATTGACGAGGCGCTCAAGGCTTACATGGCCAAGCGCAAGGAAGAGATGCCGGACGCCTTTGTCTGACATGTGAACGGGGGCGGTGTCGGGCCGCCCCCTTTTTTTCGCCTCAGACCGCGCGTGGCCCCTGCGCTGCCGCCAAGAGCGACATCAACAGCTCCACATGACGGCGCGGCGAATAGCTGGCTTCGCCCCGGTTGCGCATATCCTCAAGCGCAGCCTCTTCGGTCAGCAAGCGGGTCACGCTGCCCTGCACGCCGGCGGCGCGGTCGCGCCCGGCGCGGATCAGCGCCCCGGCCCCGATCCGGGCGGCCTGCAGCAGCAGATTGGGGCGGTGCATCTGGCGAAGTTCCTGAACAAGCGTGGTCATGGGGGCGGGCCTTTCTGATTGAGTGAGTCGGTCCCGACATGCTGACCCCGGCCCGCCGGGTGTTGCGTTTTCTTTTTTCGAGCGCGCGTTTGTTCCGCATTTGTTTACGATTTAGAAACAATTCATGAGTTTTCCACAGATTTTAACCAATCAGTAATCAATATTCCCAAAGGTTTGACGAGGTTTTCCACAGTTTCGCGTTGGGGGCGACGATGGCTTGTCGAACGAATATCACTGAGCATGTGCACTATCCGGACTGGCTGCCCGAAGGCGCACGCAATTATCTCGACCATACCGGCCAGGGGGCATCCGTGCGTCAGATCGCACGCGCCACGCAATGCCACCCCTCGACCATTGCGCGCCGGATCAGGGCCTTTGAGGCCCGGCGCGAGGATCCTTTGGTCGATGAGGCCTTGACCGTGCTTCAGGCGGCCTGTGTTTCCGAAACCAAAACAATTCCAAACGGCAAGGAGCCCGAACATATGACAGCACCCCTCAGGCCCCCGCTGGTTTCTGACGACACCACCATCAATCGCGAAGCCCGGCGTATCCTGCGCAGGCTGTGCGAGACCGACGCAACCCTGGTGCTGGCGCAGGATATGGACAAGGCCATTGTTCTACGGACCTGCCCCGAGGGCACCCAGACCCGCACCGCGGTGCTGGATCGCAAGGTGGCGCATGCCTTTGCGCTGAAGGACTGGATTGCCACCGCGCGGCGCGGTCGGGTCAGCGTCTACACCATCACCGAGGCGGGCAAATCGGCGCTGAAACGGTTGATCGAAGAGGATCGCAAGCGCCGCCGCGCGCCCATGGAAATGGCCGAGGCGGCGACGCCCTTCCTGGCGCAACATCAGCTTTGGGGCGAAAAGCCGGTGCGTGCCGATGACGGCACGATCCGTAAAATGCGTGTAAATCTAGCGGAATCTCCGCTGGCGACCCTGGCCCGGCGCAAGGGGCGCGATGGCAAGGCGTTCTTGTCGATGGATCTGGTGCAGGCCGGTGAAAAGCTGCGCGAGGATTTCGAGCGCGCCCAGATGGGCCCGCGCGTCGCCCAGAACTGGGAGAAATTCCTGACCGGCGGCGATCGCGGTTCGGGGTTTTCCGATGGCGGCATGGCCGAAGGCCCGCGCGCGGCGCGCGACCGGGTGACCCGGGCGCTGGATGATATGGGCCCCGGTCTGGCCGATGTGGTGATGCGGGTCTGCTGTTTTCTGGAAGGTCTGGAATCGGCCGAAAAACGGCTCGGCTGGTCGGCGCGGTCGGGCAAAATCGTGCTCAAGATCGGGTTGCAGCGACTGCTCAAGCATTACGAGACGGTTTACGGCTTTGTCCCGGTGTCGCTAGATTGATCACGATTCGGAAACATTGACCGAAATCAGCACCGGCCTCTCCCCCGGGGCTGATCGGGAAACCGGGCCGCGCAAATCGCGCAGGGCCCGGTTTTTTCGTGCGCGACATGCTTGCGGCATTTCGCTGCTGCATGGCGGGGTTTCGCAATCGCGGGGTGGTCTGCGCATTGGTTTAAGGCTAAGTCGATACGATGAAGAGGAACCGCCATGCGTGATCTGAAAATCCCCGAGCAGCGCCACCCCGAAAAGGCGCGCCGCCCGGATAACCCGCAGCCAAAAAAACCGGCCTGGATCCGGGTCAGGGCCCCTGTCGGCGAAGGCTACAAGACCACGCATCAGATCATGCGCACGCATAAGCTGACCACGGTCTGCGAAGAGGCCGGATGCCCCAATGTCGGTGAGTGCTGGAGCCAGGGCCACGCCACCATGATGATCATGGGCGAGGTCTGCACCCGGGCCTGCACCTTCTGCAATATCGCCACCGGCAAGCCGCCCGAGGATCTCGACCTGTTCGAACCGGGCCGGGTGGCCGATGCGGTCAAGAAACTGGGCCTGAAACATGTGGTGGTCACATCCGTCGACCGGGACGATATCGAAGATGGCGGGGCCGAACATTTCGCCCAGACCATCCGCGCCATCCGCCGCCAGAGCCCCGGCACCACGATCGAGATCCTGACCCCCGATTTCATCCGCTGCGATCCGGGCGTGCTGGAGATCGTGGTCGCGGCGAAACCGGATGTGTTCAATCACAATCTGGAAACCGTGCCCGGCCTCTACCCGCAGGTGCGCCCCGGCGCGCGCTATTTCCATTCGCTGCGCCTGTTGCAGCGGGTGAAAGAGATCGACCCGACCATGTTCACCAAATCGGGCATCATGGTGGGGCTGGGCGAAGACAAGCAGGGCGTCATTCAGGTGATGGAGGATATGCGCGCCGCCGATATCGATTTCCTGACCATCGGGCAATATCTGCAACCGACGCCGAAACACCACGCGGTGGATCGTTTCGTGACGCCCGAGGAATTCAAGACCTATGAAAAGGCGGCCTATAACAAGGGCTTCCACATGGTTTCGGCAACGCCGCTGACGCGATCCTCATATCATGCGGGCGACGATTTCGCGAAGCTGCGCGCCGCCCGTCTGGCCAGCCACGAACAGGGTTAATGAGCCCTGACCCCGGCCGGGGCCGGCGCCGCCCGCGTCAGTTGATCGATTTGCGGATGCGTCGGGTCAGAACCCAGACCGCGCCAATCACCGGCAGCACCAGAAATGCCGTCAGCAGCGGTTTTTCAACCCCGATGCGATAGGCCGCAGGTGCCAGAAGGTAGCTGAGCAGATTGACCGCGTAATAGCTGATGGCGACGACAGAGAGGCCCTCGACCGTTTCCTGGAGCCTGAGTTGCAGGGCGGCGCGTTTGTCCATCCGGGCCAGCAGGTCCTGGTTCTGGGCCGAGCGGTCGACCTCGACCTTGGTGCGCAAAAGATCGCCGGCGCGCCCGGCCCGGTCGGTCAGCGATCTGAGCTGATGTTCGGTGCTTTTGACCGTGCGCATGGCCGGATCGAACCGGCGCATCATGAACTCGCCAAAGGTCTGCGCGCCCAGATATCGCCCCTCGCGCAGAACGGCGATGCGGGCGTTGACGATGGCGTTATAGGCCCCGGTGGCCCCGAAGCGGAAGGCCGTGCGCGACATCAGGGTCTCCAGCTCGGTGGCAAGCGTCAGGAGCTGCTCAAGCGCGGCCTCGGCGGCCCCTTGCCCGCTGGCCATCTCCTCCAGCAGATCGGCAAGCCCGTCATCGATCGCGGCCATGCGCGTATTCAGCGCGCGCGCCCGCGGCAGACCGAGCATCGCCATCGCCTTGTAGGTCTCGATTTCACAGAGCCGTTGCAGGATGCGGCCGATCCGGGCCGGGCCGGTATCGGGGCTGGCGAAGATGGCAAAGCGCATATGGCCGCCCATGTCGATGCGGAAATCGCTGGCGATGATGGCGCTGTTATCCAGGACGGTGCTGGCGGCCAGGCTCTCGGCGACGAACCAGCCTTTGAGAAGCTGCGAAATCTCGGCATCCGATGAGGTGCGCTCTGCGATATGGATCTGGGCCGAGGTGATGCGCGCGCCGGGGGCGGCGCTCAGCCAGTCCTGCGGGAAAACTTCCCAGATCTCGGGGTCAAAGGCGCGCTCTGCCAGCCCGTCGGCAAAGATCGTGTAGGTCACGAACTCGGTGTGCTGCTCCCATTTCAGGTGGTGACGCCCGATCTGGCCGGAAAAATGCGTGGCCTGCGGCTGCGGATGCGGTGTGCCGTGGCGGTCGAGCAGGGCCAGCAGGTGCTGCCTGTCGGCATCTTTGTCACTGGTGGGCCCCTCCTGCGGGCGCTTGATCGCCAGCAGGATGGCCTGGGAATTCGCACTTAGCGTGGGGAAGGGGCGGGCGTGCAATTCATTGGCCAGATCGTAGCGTAGCGGGTGGTCGGGAATCGGGGGCATGGCGGTTCCTTGGCGTGGCGTCTGCTCCGGATATCGTATCCCGCCGATGTTTCAAGAAAAAATTCAGCAATTTTAAATTGTTATGGGTGTGCAACGGCATGCCGAACCGGGTTATGGCCTGTCGCAAAAGGAAAATTCCGGTGCCGCGCCCGGTATTGGTCTGTCTGCGGCTCGCGCCCCTGCGGCACAGGCTCAGTTGTCGGGCGCGAAATCCCCGTGTAAGACAGCCTGCAACCCGTATGTGCGGGACGAAAAAAGGGGGACGTCGTGAAGATAGGTGCACCGAAGGAAGTGGAAGCCGGCGAGAACCGGGTTGCAATGACGCCCGACAGCGCCACACAGCTGCAAAAGCTGGGCTATGACTGCGTGATCGAGGCGGGGGCCGGTGCGGCCGCGGGCTTTGCCGATGCCGATTACCAGGCCGCGGGCGTTGAGGTGGCCAAGACCGCCGCGGCGCTGTGGAAGGCGGCCGATATCATCGTCAAGGTGCGCCAGCCCAACGGCACAGAACTCAAGCGCCTGACCGATGACAAGACGCTGATTTCCTTCTTCAATCCGGCCGGAAACGAAGATGGCATGGAGGCCGCGAAGGCCAAGGGGGCCAATGTCATCGCCATGGAAATGGTGCCGCGCATCAGCCGGGCGCAGAAGATGGATGCGCTGAGCTCGATGGCCAATATCGCGGGCTACCGCGCGGTGATCGAGGCGGGCAACAATTACGGCCGCTTCTTTACCGGCCAGATCACCGCGGCCGGCAAGGTGCCGCCGGCCAAGGTGCTGGTGGTGGGCGCGGGCGTGGCGGGCCTCGCCGCGATCGGGACCTCGACCTCGCTTGGCGCGATCACCTATGCTTTTGACGTGCGCCCCGAAGTGGCCGAACAGGTCGAATCGATGGGGGCCGAGTTCGTCTATCTCGATTTCGAGGAGACGGCGCAGGACGGGGCCGCGACGGGCGGATACGCCTCGGTCTCCAGCCCCGAATTCCGCGAGGCGCAGCTGGCCAAGTTCCGCGAACTTGCGCCCGAGATGGATATCGTCATCACCACCGCGCTGATCCCCAATCGCGAGGCCCCCGAATTGTGGACCGAGGACATGGTCGCGGCGATGAAGCCGGGCTCGGTGATCGTCGATCTGGCCGCCGAGAAGGGCGGCAATTGCAAGCTGACCGTGGCCGATGAGAAGATCGTGACCGAAAACGGCGTCACCATCATCGGCTATACCGATTTCCCCAGCCGGATGGCCAGCCAGGCCTCGACGCTTTACGCCACCAATATCCGCCACATGCTGACCGATCTGACGCCGGAAAAGGACGGTCAGATCAATCACGACATGGAAGATGACGTGATCCGTGGTGCCACCGTTACCTTTGAAGGCGAGATCACCTTTCCGCCGCCGCCGCCCAAGATCCAGGCCATCGCGGCCCGTCCGCAGGCCGCAAAGCCGCGCGAATTGACGGCCGAGGAAAAACGCGCCAGCGAGGTGGCGGCGTTTCGCACCCAGACCCGCAACCAGGTCGGGATGCTGGGGGTGGGCACCGCGCTCATCCTGCTGGTGGGGGCGGTTGCCCCGGCCAGTTTCATGAGCAGTTTCATCGTCTTCGTACTGGCCGTTTTCGTCGGGTTTCAGGTGATCTGGGGCGTGGCGCACAGCCTGCACACGCCGCTGATGGCGGTGACCAACGCCATTTCGGGCATCATCATCCTGGGCGCGCTGTTGCAGATCGGAACCGGCCAGTGGCTGGTGGTGACGCTGGCCACCGTCTCAGTCCTTATTGCCACGATCAATATTGTCGGTGGCTTCCTCGTGACACGGCGCATGCTCGCCATGTTCCAGAAATCCTGAGCCGGAGGGTATAGCTCATGTCGATCGGTCTCGTTTCGGCGGCCTATATCTCGGCCGCAATTCTTTTCATCCTCTCGCTTGGCGGGCTGTCGGGCCAGGAAAGCGCCAAACGCGCCGTCTGGTATGGCATTGTGGGCATGGGGCTGGCGGTGCTGGCCACGGTCTTTGGCCCCGGTATTGCCAACTGGTTCCTGATCCTTGTCAGTGTCGCGGTGGGTTCGGTCATCGGTGTCTATGTCGCGGGCCGGGTGCAGATGACGGAAATGCCGCAGCTTGTGGCGGCCTTGCACAGTTTCGTCGGTCTGGCGGCGGTGTTCATCGGGTTCAACGCCGAACTGGTGATGAACATGATCCTCAACCTGACCGCTGATGGCAACACAGAGGCGCTGGAGGCGCTGACCGGCTTTGCCGGAACCGTGGCCAAGAAAACCCCGGTCGAGATCGCCATCCTCAAGGTCGAGGTCTTTTTGGGCGTCTTTATCGGCGCGGTGACCTTCACCGGCTCGGTCGTTGCGTTCGGCAAGCTGGCGGGCAAGGTGACCTCCAAGGCCGAGAAACTGCCCGGCGGTCACATGCTGAATGCAGGCGCTGCCGCGCTGTCGCTGATCCTGCTGATCATCTACATGAGCACCGGCGGCGGCTGGGCGTTGGTGGCGATGTCGCTTCTGGCCTTCTTCATCGGTTATCACCTGATCATGGGCATCGGCGGGGCCGATATGCCGGTGGTCGTCTCGATGCTGAACTCCTATTCGGGCTGGGCCGCGGCGGCGATCGGGTTCTCGCTCGGCAATGATCTGTTGATCGTGACCGGCGCGCTGGTGGGCTCCTCGGGTGCGATCCTGAGCTACATCATGTGCAAGGCGATGAACCGCAGTTTCGTTTCCGTGATCCTTGGCGGCTTTGGCAATACCACCGGCCCCGCGCAGGAGATCGACGGCGAGATGATCGCCATCGACGCCGATGGCGTGGCAGCGGCGCTCAATGAGGCCGACAGCATCATCATCATTCCGGGCTATGGCATGGCGGTGGCGCAGGCGCAGCAATCGGTCAGCGAGCTGACGCGCAAGCTGCGCGCCCAGGGCAAGACCGTGCGCTTTGCCATCCACCCCGTCGCGGGCCGCCTGCCGGGGCATATGAACGTGCTCTTGGCCGAGGCCAAGGTGCCCTATGACATCGTGATGGAGATGGATGAGATCAACGCCGATTTCCCCTCGACCGACGTGGCCATCGTGATCGGGTCGAACGACATCGTGAACCCGGCCGCCCAGGAGGATCCGAACAGCCCCATCGCCGGCATGCCGGTGCTGGAATGCTGGAAGGCGAAACAGGTTTTTGTCAGCAAACGCGGGCAGGGCACCGGATATTCCGGCATCGAAAACCCGCTCTTCTACAAGGAAAACACCCGCATGTTCTATGGCGATGCCAAGGCTTCGCTGGACAGCCTCTTGCCGAAAATAGACTGAAGCGGCGCTTGTCGAACAGGACCCCCCCGGCCCTCGCGCCGGGGGGGGGGTATTTCGGGGGCAGGCTATTTCCCTGCGCGGCGATCCATGGCAGGCTGCGCGCCTGACCAGTTCCCGGAGCCCGCGCGCCCCATGCCTTTCAACGCCGCTCTTGTCCTGCCACATTGTCAAATGGCCGGGCTGGCCGTGCCTTGTCTGGGCCTTGGGTCATGAACACCCCCGCCCATCTTTTGCTCGGCACCGCCGCGTTCGCACACCCGGCGCGGCGCAACACAACGGCCGGCGCGCTGCTGGGGTCGCTGGCCCCCGATATCAGCCTCTATCTGCTGGTCGGCATCGCGCTTTTCATCCAGCAGATTTCGCCGCAGGTGGTGTTTGGCGAGCTCTATTTCTCGGATCAATGGCAGCGCATCTTTGCGGTCGATAACTCCTTTCTGATCTGGGGGGCGGTGCTGGCCCTGGGGCTGTGGTGGCGCCGGCAATGGCTGATCGCGTTTTGCGCCGCGGGGCTGCTGCACCTGGCGACGGATTTCATGCTGCATAACGAGGATGCCCGGATGCAGTTCTGGCCGCTGACAGACTGGATGTTCCGCAGCCCGTTTTCCTATTGGGACCGGCGCTATGGCGCGGCCTGGATCGGGCCGCTGGAGGTGGTTGTTTCGGCGGTGATGCTGGTGATTTTGTGGCGGCGTTACCCCGGCTGGCGGCTGCGCGCGCTCTTTGTCGGGTTGATGGCGCTGGAGCTTGGCAGATCGGTCCCGGTGGAGATGGTGCTGCATTGAAAACCGGCGCGGCGGCGATGATTGCCCTGGCCCCGCGCATCGTCCGGCGAAAGAATTTGGTGCCCTGACCCGGGGGCTTGGGTTTGCCTGACCGAAAAAATACCTATATCCTGAGGCAGAGCAGACATAAAACGTCGCAAAAAGAACACTGTGGCCATGGACACGACCCGATCAGATCAATCACCGATGCGCCTGGGCGATGCGGCAAAGCGCGATCCGCGCACCCAATTCGCGGCGCTGCCGTTCCGGCGCAAGAAAGAGGGATTGCAGATCCTTTTGATCACCAGCCGGGTCACCGGGCGCTGGATCCTGCCCAAGGGCTGGCCGATAGACGCGATGACGCCCGCCGCCTCGGCCGCAGAGGAAGCCTGGGAAGAGGCCGGGATCCGCGGTATCGTCAGCGAGGCCTGCATCGGGTTCTATTCCTACGCCAAAGCGATGCCTGGCGGTGACATGCTGCCCTGCATTGCCGCCGTGTTCCCGCTGGAGGTGCACAAGCTGGCCGATGACTATCCCGAGGCGGGCCTGCGCAAACGCAAATGGTTTTCCCCTGCCAAGGCGGCTTCGCGCATCAGTGAACCAGATCTCAAGAAAATCCTGCGAAACTTTGATCCGGCGCGAGTGATGTAGCAGACCCCGCGCGCGAAATGTTTGATTCTGAACCCCTAGGTATTACGGTGCCGCGACAATGATCCGATACACTTTGAAATGCACCGATGGGCACTGCTTTGACAGCTGGTTCAAATCGGCTGAGGCTTTTGACGCGCTGGCCACGCGCGGTTTGATCAGCTGCTCGGTCTGTGGCTGCGATGATGTGCAAAAGGCGATGATGGCCCCGCAGGTGACCAAGAAACCGGCAGGGCCCGCCCCCGATGCACGGGTGTCGCTGTCTGGCCCGGTCACCCAGATGGAGGAGGCGCTGAGCGCGTTTCGCAAGCATCTGGACGAAAATTCCAGCTATGTCGGCGAAAATTTCGCCAAGGAAGCGCGCAGCATTCATCTGGGCGAGGCCCCCGAACGTCTGATCCATGGCGAGGCGAACCCCGAAGAGGCGCAGGCGCTGATCGAAGACGGCATCCCGGTGGCCCCGCTGCCGGTGCTGCCCAAAGGCAGGAGCAACTAGGCCATGCGTTGCATCATCACCGGCGCGTCGCGCGGCATCGGGCTGGAACTGGCCCGGCAACTGGCCCGGCGCGGCGACGGCGTGGTCGGCACCACGACCGGGCCTGCCCCGGATGGTGCGGATGTGAGTTGGGATCAGCTTGACGTGAGCGATGCCGGCGCGGTGCGGGCCTTTGCAGCGCGCCATTCTGAACCGCTGGATCTTTTGGTGTGCAATGCGGGCGTCTATCTGGACAAGCTGCAGGATCTGGAAACCGGGTTCGGCGCGGCGATGTGGGCCCAGACCCTGGCCGTCAACGTCACCGGCGTCTTTCTGACTGTGCAGGCGTTGCTGCCGCAACTGCGCCGCGCCCCGGCGGCCCGGATCGCCATCATCAGCAGCCAGATGGGCAGGTCCAGCAACGCGCCGGGGGGCTCGTTCATCTATCGCGCCTCCAAGGCGGCAGCGATCAATCTGGGGCGCAATCTGGCGGCTGAGCTCAAGCCCGAGGATATTGCGGTGGGCATCTATCACCCCGGTTGGGTGCAGACCGATATGGGCGGCAAGGCCGCCGATCTGACGCCCGCCGCATCGGCCGCGGGGCTGATCGAACGGTTCGCCGCCCTGTCGCCTGCCACCACCGGCTGTTTTGAAACCTGGGACGGGCAGGCGCTGCCTTACTGAGCGGCGACATCCACCGTTTCAGCCTCCACAAAGGCTTTCAGCTCAGCGTCCTGCATCTGCATTTCGATGCTGCGCAGCGTATGATCGACAGTGGCCCGGTGCAGCGCCGCCAGATCGCCATCCTCCAGAAGCCGCGCAATCTCACCCTCCAGATCGCCGGACCGGATCGAGCTGTCCTCCTGCGCATTCAGGTCGAACTTGTCCCAATAGCCCAGGTCAATGCGTGACGTATCCTTGGAATTGGCGGTGCCGCGCAGCTTTTTCAGCAGAAATTCCTCGCGCGATTTGATCGCGTAATGGTTCATCTGGGCAAATTCATAGGACACGATGCCGGAATTCGAACGCCAGCCCGACCGCATGTATTTTTCACCCATGCGCGCGCCGCTGGCATTCACCCATTGCACCTGGTCGGGATAGGTCAGGCGCTTTTTCTCGAATTTCGGGCGGTGCACGCCCATATAGTCAAAGCTGGCGGGGCGAAACAGGGTCTTGAAGCCCCAGATCAGCCCGTTTTCCGGCTCGACGACATTGCAGGCGCGGGTAAAGCGCCTGGTCACCGGTTCGGGGGCCATGTGTTTCTGGCCTGCGGAGCCAAAAAACCGCCAGTTGACGGATATGGCCTCGGTCTCGGGCGGGCAGGCGGCAATCAGGGCGTCGACCGTGCCGTCGCCCGCATGCACGTTCAGGAACTCATCGGCATCCGCGATCAGAACCCAGCTGGCCTCCTGCACGGTGGGCATCTGATTGGCGCGGCTATAGGCGCGGCGCTGTGGGTCCATGCGCCCGCTGATCGGATTGTCGTAATGTTCGACAACGCCCATCGCATCCAGCCGGTTCAACAGCAGGTTGGTGCCATCGGTGCAATCGTTCGAAAACAGCACGAAATCGTCAAAACCCAGATTGCGGTAATGGGCGATCCATTCCAGCAGATAGGGCCCCTCATTCTTCATCGTCGTCACCACGACCTTGCGGCCATTGCCGGCAAAGGGCGGCTTCAGCCGGGGCCGCGTCGGCAGCGCGTCCTCGATCGCGGGCACGGGGATGCCGTTTTCATCCAGCGCCTCGCCGGTCTTTTTGGCCTGCTCGATCAAGGACAGGATCTTGTCACGGTTCTCGGCTGATAATTCCTCGGCCGACAGCCGCTTGGGATGCGGCTCCGGCTTTGGTTTCGGGGCAGGCTCGGGTATACCGCCCGCCTCCAGTGCCACGCCGGTGATCTTGGACAATTCCTCGGCATCCGTGGCGTCCTGACGCTTTTCGGCGTTGCGGATCCCGGTCGAGCGGGCAATCATCTTGGCGATCTGTTTGTCCGGCACGCCATCGGCCTGCATCTTGCGGATCAGTTCCTGGGTTTCCTTGGGCAGATGCTGCGTGAACAGAACCTCATCGAGCTGGTCGATCCGTTTCTGCCCGGCCTCGCGCAGCGATGCGACCCATTCGTCATATTCGCCGGTGGCGCGCAGACGGTCGACATTGGCCTGATGATAGGCCAGCGCCTCATCCTGCAACCCGGCCAGTGTCTTGTCGGCCAGCATCTTTTTTATCTCGGCCTTGACGCGCGGGGCGTGGCGGGCGGCCCCGGCATGTTCCACCTCGTTGCGGTCGAAAATCGAGAAATAGGAGGCGTTATATTTGTCCTCCTTGTTGTTCACATTGCCCCGCATCCGGCGCAGCAGATACGCCTCATAGCTTTTCACGGCATAGTGGTTCAGCTCGACAAACTCATAGCTCAGCGTCGGCCCGGTCGAGCGCCAGCCGCCGGCCTTGAAACTGGCGGTCATCGGCTTGCCGCCGCCATTGACCCAATTCAGCGCCTCAAGCTGGGCCACCCGTTCGGGGTTCGAGGCGCGTTGCTTGATCGAGGGGCGGTGGATGCCGAATTTCATGTTGGGAAAGGGGCGCACCATCGATTTCACGCCCCATCCCTTGCGGAATTTGTCGGGCGCTCCGCGGGTATAGCTTTCGGTGACCAGACCGGGCCGCCAGTCGAGGATGTCGTTCGAGCCCATGAACCGCCAGGTGATCATGATCCCTTCGGCATCGTCAGGTACCGCATCGACCAGGTCCTGCACCGAGCCATCGCCGACCTTGATGTTCACGAATTCATCGGCATCCATCGTCAGCACCCAGTCGCTATCGGTGACCTCGGGGTTCTTCAGCCCCAGAAGCAGCGCGTTGGGTTGCGGTTTCTTGCCCTTGGGCACGTCATTGCGGAAATGCTGAACATAACCCAGCTCCTGCAACCGGATCAGCATGTCATCCGTGCCGTCCTGACAATTATTGGTGTAGACGCAGATATTGTCGAACCCGATCAGGCGGTGATAGGCGACCCATTCCAGCAGGGAATGCCCCTCATCCTTCATCATCGACAGGATCGTGTATTGGTGTTTTGCCATGTCATAGCCCCCGGGGCCGGTCTGCTGCTCTGATATCTGGCCCGCGTCGCGGCGGGTCCGGTTTGTTGGAAACGATTAAAGCCGAACCATGACGAAATTGCGAGGGGGCAGCGCGCGATCACTGAAATCGAGGCAGTAATTCATGCGGGCGGGCGGGGTGCCCTCTCCGTTTGCGCGCATCGCGCGGTGTTCACGAAGAATTGCGTGCGCCCTTGCACAGCGGGCCCTGCTCTCGCGCGCGTTTGCGAGATCAGATTTGGACCCTATCTACTGGGAACGACCGCTGGCGCGGCCCCTGGATTTCCCAATGTTCCCCTGTTGGTCCCCGACCGGGGATCGCGCCGGACCCACCAAATGGTTGCCTGCGTGCCGGGGTTTTGCCCCTCCAAGAGGATCCCGGGTGCATATGCGCGCGCTGTGGTGCGGAAGGCCGGCCCCCAGGCGATCGGGTTGTACCGATGCGTGGGGACCGGTCCTCTGACAGGGGGGACCAGGTGGCCTAACCGCGCGCCAGAACCGAGGCCGCGACCTGGTTTATCCGTCGTCCGACCTCTGTGGGGGACATGCCGGGGCGCAGAGTATCGTCATAGAGCATCCTGAGCAGCATTTCGTCATGGCGCGTCAGCACACCGAATTCCTCGTCATCATTAAAGATCGAGGGCCGGGCGGCGTCGCTGTCATTGCACAGCCCCATGCCCTGGGCCAGTTCCTCCTCGATGCAGGATTGCCGCATCACGGGCGGCAGTTCGGCCCGCACCACGGCGATGGCCTGCACATAACCCTCGGCCGGATCGGCGGCGGGCGTGGCCACCACCATGCAAAACGTATCGCGCCGCATCCGGGTAATGGCGTTTGTCGCGCCTCGGCTGAGGTCTGGCGCAATCTGGGCCAATAGCGGCGCGGCATTGGCGCGCTCGTTGTCGTTCAGAACCAGAACGAAAAAATTCGGCGTTCCGTCGGTGACGCTGACGGGATGCAGGCTGGCGCGTTGCAGCCGCTCTGCCACGCCGCGCACGGCAGACATATCCGCCTGACGCTGGCGGGCGTCCACGGATGCGCCAAAGCGCAGCCCGATGCGAATCGGCTCTTGCCACCGGCGCAGCGGCGATGCGCCGCCAAAGCGCGCGGCACCATTTGCCGTCAGCCGGTATTCGCTGCGCATGGCGATCGCCATGAAATTCTGCGCCAGCGTGGCGGCATCGACATCGCTGCCGGCATTGCGGTCCTGGCGCAGATAGCCACGGGCCTGCAGCTGGGCCTGTAGCTGTCTGTAATAGTCGGCCAGCGGCGAGAGGCCGGGATCGGCGATGATGGCCGGCGAGGCGCTGGCGCGGGTGACGGTTTGGGCGGTGGCACCAGGGGACATCACGACGCCTGAAAATATCAGGCCCAGGGTCACGGCAAGACGGGCAAGCGCGCCCTTGGTGGGCGTGTTGCGGGTTAGGTTCATGGATCCCTCCGGCTACGGGGTCGAACGGGGTCGGATGATGACAAGGCACCGAGTGAGCCCGCAGTGTCGGCGGGCTGTGTAAGCGCTGTCAATCATCGGGGGGAAAACGTGATCAGCGGCGGGTTCGGTTCAAGATGCACCGCTTCACACAAGGTTTTGATAATAATTGAAAAAAGGGATCTGTGCGGTCGGGGCACTTTTTCGACCCGGGCGGGCGGTCGGATCGCTCCGGGCCCGGACTCATCGCTATAGCGGTGCCGTCAGGCCCGCCGATTGCAGCTGGTTGAGCCGCGCATAGGCCCCGTTTTGTGCCATCAGGGCGTCATGCGTGCCCTCTTCGACGATGCGGCCCTGATCCATCACGACGATATGATCTGCGGCGCGGATGGTCGACAGCCGGTGCGCAATGACCAGCGTTGTGCGGCCCTTTGACAACCGCTCCAAGGCCTGCGCGACCAGCAGCTCCGATTGCGCATCCAGCGCCGAGGTCGGCTCATCCAGCAACAGGATCGGCGCATCGCGCAGCATGGCGCGGGCGATGGCGACGCGCTGGCGTTGGCCGCCCGATAGCGATCCGCCACGCGGGCCGACCGGGGTTTCAAGTCCGAGTGGAAATTCCTCTGCGAAATCCGTGACATGGGCGGCCCTGGCAGCGGCGCGGACCTCATCCTCGGTGGCATCCAGCCGGCCCAGGCGGATATTCTGCGCGATGGTTTCATCAAACAGCGCCGTGTCCTGCCCGACCACCGCAATGGCATCGCGCAGCCGGTCAATATCGGCCTGATCGATCGGCGTTCCGGCGATCGAGATCTGGCCCCGCGACGGGTCGATCAGCCGCGTCAAGAGCGAGAACACCGTGCTTTTTCCGGCCCCCGAAGGGCCGACCAGCGCCGTCGTTCTGCCGGTCGCAGCGGTGATGCTCAGATCCTGCAAAACCGGCGCGTCGCCATAGGCAAAGCTGACATTGTGGAATGAAATATCGCCTGTTACCAATGGCTTGGGAGATTTGGGCGGCAGTATCGTCGGGCGCGCCTCCAACACTGCGTATAGCCTCTCCAACGAGGCCATCGCGGCCTGAATCTGGCCCACGACGGCAGAGAGGCGGCGCAGCGGATCAAAGACCAGCCCAAGGGCGGTGAAAAAGGACATGAATTCGCCCACGGTTTTTTCGCCGGAGATGATTTCGCGCCCGCCATAGATCAACACGGCCAGAAACCCGATCGCGGCGATGATGTCGATCACCGCCGGATTGGCCGCCTTGCCCCGTTCGGCGCGCAATTGGGCGGCCAGAAAGCCATCGACCTCATGGTCGAACCGGGTCGCCTCATATTCCTCTAACCGGTTGACTTTGATTGAAATAATTCCGTGGAATATCTCATCGAGCCGGGTTGACAGCCGGGCCGCGGCGTCGCGCGCGGCGCGGGTGGTGGCGCGGATCAGCCTTTGCAGAAAGCCAAGCGGAAAGATCAGGATCGGAACCCCGACCAGCGCCAGCAGCGCCCATGACCAATCCGAGATCATCATCACCGTCAACAGCGAGATCACCGAGATCGTATCGCGCCCCAGCGTCATCAGGGTCGCGCTTGCAACCCCTTGTAATGCCTGGGTATCGCCGCGAACCCGCTCGATCAGCGCGCCCGGTGCATTGTCCTGGAAATAGCGCGCATCGAGGCCCAGAAGATGGCCCAGAAGCCGCGATTGCAGGGCCGTGGTGACGCGCAGGCCGATGGTGACGATCAGCACGCGCTGGCCAAAGCCCGACACCGCCCGCAGCACGAAAATGCCCGAGATCGCCAGCGCCACCCAGGTCACGGCAGAGGCATTTCCGTCAATGAAAACAAGATCAAAGAGCGGCCGGATCAGGTAAGATATGGCCCCGAGCGTGCTGCCCTCGATGACCATCAGCACAAAGGCCACAATCAGAAGCGGCCAGAAGCCCACCACATGATCGCGCCAGAGCCGGATCAGCAGGTTGTTGGCGGGTTCATTCACGGCGCAAAATCCAGTCCATCAGGCGAAACGTGACACGCGTGCCCTCGAAGGATGACGTAAGCCTCTGGGCATCATACGCGGTATCGACCCAATCGAGGAACCCGATGCCAGTGGCGGCGCGGGCGGCGGCATATTTTGCGACAAAGGCATCCAGAATGCCGGTGCGCGAGACGCGCAGATGGGCGTATTTCCAGCTGAGCTGTTTGGCCGCCTCTTTGGGCGCAACACCCTGCGCCAGCAGATAGAGCGCCGAGGCCATCCCGGCCCGGTCCGCGCCTGATTTGCAGTGCAGGAAAACCGGTTTCTCGGCGGTTTCGATCAGGTTCAATGCGGCGTGGATCTGCTCGGGCGTGGGGGCGGTGTTGGAATAGAGCCGCCCATTGACCAGCGTGATGCCATGCGCGGCGCAGGCCTCGGCCTCCAACAGATAGCTGCCCCATTGGTTTGGCCCGCGAAAATTGACGATTGTGCGGATGCCCATCGCGGCCAGGTCCGCCACATCATGCGGCGCGGGCTGATTGCCGCGCCAGATGCCGGGCGCAATCTGGGCGCGGTTTTTCCACAAGACCCGGATCACCCCATGATCGAGCACATGCATATCATAGCGCGCGGCGCGGCGCGCGCCGGGGGCGTCGAGATCGGCGCTCCAGCCAGCGCGCCAATGCGCCAGCCGGGCCCGGCGGCGGGCGCGGTGACTGCGCAAAGCGGTGCGAAGGGACTGGATCATGAAAATGCGGGGTGCCTGAGATTGCGCCATGGGGGTGCTGATTACGCCGAAACCGGTCTCTGCCACAAGCCTAGGGCAAGATATAGAGCCAGAACGAAGCGGTCAGCACGGAAAGCGCCGTGCCCACCAGCACCGCCGAGGCCGCGACCCGTTTGGCGACGCCATACATATTGGCGAACACATAGGTGTTGATGCCGGGGGCCATGGCGGCCGTGACCACCGCGCCGCGGAGCTGCCCGGTATCGATGCCCATCACCGCGCGGCCCATCGTATAGGCGATGGCCGGATGCAGGACGAGCGACAGCACGCAGATATAGGCGATGACCTTTGCGTCGCCCTCGGGGCGGTAGCGCACCAGCACGCCGCCCAGACCAAACAGCGCCACCGGCAGCGCCGCGCGGGCCATCAGGTCAACCGCCTCGGTCGCGACGCCCGGCATGGGCAGGCCGCTCAGGTTGACGACAAAGCCCAGACCCACCCCGATCATCAGCGCATTGCGGAACATGGCCCGAGCGACCGTTGCGACGACGCGCAGCGGGTTGCGGCTGGCGGCCCCGAGGGTCTCCATCGTGGTGATGCCCAGGAAATAGCAGAACGCGGCATGGATCGAGACGATGGCAAAGCTGGGGCCAAGCGCGGCGACGCCATAGGCGCTCTGCATCACCGGCAGGCCCAGAAGCACGGTATTGGCAAAGAGGCTGGAAAACCCGATGGCCACGGAATCGGGCCAGGGCCGGGCAAAGAAAAACCGCGCGCCCAGAAGCCCGAGCGTGAAGCTGATCAGCGAGCCGGTGTAAAAGGAGACCAGCAGCGGCCAGTCGAAATTCTGTTCCAGATCCAGCGTGGAAATGGCCCCGAAGAGCAGGGCGGGAATGGCGAATTTCTGGGTGAAGGTCATCAGCGCATCGACGCCCGCATCGCTGAAGAGGCCGGCCCAGACGGTCAGATAGCCCGCCCCCACGACCAGAAAGACCGGCAGCACGATGAGGATCAGATCCAGCATTCAGATCTCGGTGTCGATCTGCATCCCGTCATAGGCCGGCGTGACGTGATCGGGGGTCTCGGCGTCGATGGTGCGGTAATCGAGATCGATATGCATATTGGTCAGCACCGCCCGGCGCGGGGCGATCTGTGCGATCCAGTCCAGCGTTTTTTCAAGATGCGTATGCGAGGGGTGCGGGGCCCGGCGCAGGGCATCGACGATCCAGCAATCGAGCCCCTGCAGCGCGGCGCGCGCCTCGGGGGGCAGGTCGGAGACATCGGGCAGATAGGCCACGTCGTTCACGCGAAAGCCGAGGCTGTCGATATTGCCGTGCGCGACCTCGAAGGGCATCAGCGTGATCGGGCCGCCGGGGCCGTCGATGGTCACATCGCCCGCAATGGCGTGCAGATCCAGGATCGGCGGGTAATCCGAGCCTTCGGGCTGCACGAAGGCATAGCCAAACCGCGAAATCAGGTCGTTTTGCGTGGGGCCATCGGCATAGACGGGCAGGCGTTTGCGCATATTGATCACGATCATGCGCAGATCATCGAGCCCATGGGTGTGGTCGGCATGGGCATGGGTATAGACCACGCCATGAAGCTGGCCCACGCCCGCATCCAATAGCTGGGCGCGCAGATCGGGCGAGGTGTCGATCAGCACCGTTGTGGTGCCGGCCTCGGCGATGCGCTCGATCAGGAGCGAACAGCGCCGCCGCGTGTTGCGCGGCTCGTCCGGGTCGCAATCGCCCCAGAGACCGCCGAGGCGCGGCACGCCGCCGGAGCTGCCGCAGCCCAGGATGGTAAAGCGCAGGCGGGCCATCAGGCGGCGGCCTCCCAGGTTGAGGCTTTCCGGAACAGCCGGTCGAAATTGCGCGTGGTCTGGGCAAAGAACTCCGCCACCGGCAGGCCGAAGGTCTCGGCGGCGCGGGTGGCGGTATGGGCGGTATAGGCGGGCTCATTCCGGCGGCCGCGATGGGGGGGCGGGGCCAGATAGGGCGCATCCGTTTCGACAAGGATGCGGCCCAGCGGCGCGGCGGCAAAGATGGCGCGCAGATCGGCGGAGCGGGGGAAGGCGGTGATGCCCGACATCGAGAGGTAGAAGCCGAGGCCAAGCGCGGTTTCTGCCAGCGCCGCGCCCGAGGTGAAGCAATGCATGACGCAGGTGAAGGGGGCGGCTGCGTGTTCGGCGCTCAGGATGCGGGCCATGTCGGCATCGGCGTCGCGCGAATGGATGATGAGGGGAAGGCCCGTTTGGCGGGCGGCCTCGATATGGACGCGCAGGCTCTCTTGCTGAATGGCGGCGCTGTCGGCGGTGTAGTGGTAATCGAGCCCGGTTTCGCCGATGCCGATGAATTTCGGGTGGCGCGCCAGCGCGATAAGATCGTCGACGGTGGCCATCGGCTCGTCTGCCGCGCTCATCGGGTGGGTGCCGGCGGCCCAGAATACCGGCGCATGCGCCTCGGCGATGGCGCGCACCGGCGCAGCGTTGCGCAACCGGGTGCAGATGGTGACCATGCGGGTGACGCCGGCGGCCACGGCGCGATCCACGACCTGCGGCAATTCCTCTGCGAAATCAGGGAAATCGAGGTGGCAATGGCTGTCGACAATGGCGGGCAGGTCGCTCAAATCGGGCATCCTTTGTGCCGGAGGAAAATGGTCAGACCGGCAGGGCCTCTGCGGTGCTGCCGATCCTGAGACACATATCAAGGATGAGCGCGGCGGGGTCAAGATTGACCGCCTTGCCCCGGCGCGCGCGGCCCGTCAGATCGGCGGCCAGATCGGCCCAGGCGCGGCCAGTGGCCATATCCGGGGCGAGCCGCGCCAAAAGCGCCGCCTCATCGGGCAGGATCGCGGGCGGGGGCGTGCCGGTGGCCCCGGTGCGCGCCAGACGCGCCATCAGCCGGTCAATCAGATCGAGGGCGAGGTCGAACCGCGCCTCGGCCCCGCGCGCGCCCGCCGATTGCGCCAGCGCATTTGCCAGGCCGCGATCCATCCGGGGCAGGGTGGCCATCAGCGCCAGGATCTCGGCATAAAGCGTCAGCCCCTCCTGTTGCACCAGGGCCGTGGCCTCGCCCACCGATCCGGCGGCCAGTTCGGTCAGTCCGGTGCTGTCGGGGGCAGGGATGCCGGCCTGCGCCAGCGCGCGGGCCATATCCTCGGGGCCCAACGTCGCCAGCGCAAGGCTGCGGCAGCGCGAGCGGATGGTGGGCAAAAGCCGCGAGGGCTGATGCGCGACCAACAGCAGCGTGGCCCCGGCGGGCGGTTCCTCGAGCATTTTCAGCAGCGCGTTGGCGGCAGAGGGGTTCATGTCGTCGGCGGCATCGACAATCACCACCCGCCGCCCGCCATCGACGGCGGACATGCCGAAAAACGGATGCAGCTTGCGGGTTTCATCGACGGTGATGACGGTTTTCAGCTTGCCGGTCTTGGCGTCCCACGGGCGGCGCAGCAGAAAGAGGCGCGGCTCGGACATGGCGTGGATGTGATGTGCGACCGGGTGGTCGGGCGGGATGTCGAGGCTGGTGGGCGCGGGGGCGGCGAAAAGGGCATCGCCGGTGTCCGTGGGCGTGGCTAGCAGGAACCGGGCGATGCGCCACGCCAGCGTCGCCTTGCCGACACCGCGCGGGCCGCTCAACAGCCAGGCATGATGCTGGCGGCCGGAATTGAACGCGTCGAGAAAGGCGGTTTCGGCTTTGGCCTGCCCGAACAGCCGCAGCGTTTCGCGCGGATGCGGCGCACCCGGCGCACGGTCGGCCTCGGGCGCGGCCTCCATCTCGCCCAGGCCGCTCATTGCAGGGCGGCCAGAACGGTGGCGAGGATGTCGGCGGCCACGGCCTCGGGCGCGCGGCCCGCGTCGATGATGTGGCAGCGGTCGGGGAATTGCGTGGCCAGCGCCCGGAACCCCGATTGCAGCGCCTGCTGGAAGGGCAGGCCGAACTCCTCGAACCGGTCCTCGCCCGAGGCGCGGGCCAGGCCACGGTTGAGCGCAACCTCAGGGTCCATGTCGAGGATCAGCGTCAGGTCCGGCTCGACCCCGATGGCGGCGGCGTGGATGGCATCGGCAAAGCCGCGCAGATCGCCGCGCGTGGCCCCCTGATAGACACGGGTGGAATCGGCAAAACGGTCGGTGATGACGGTTTTCCCGGCGGCGAGGGCGGGGCGGATGGTGCGTTCCAGATGGTCGCGGCGGGCGGCGTTGAACAGCAGCGTCTCGGTCTCGGGCGACCAGCGGTCGGGATCGCCTTCGACCAGCAGGCGGCGGATTTCCTCGGCCCCCGGCGCGCCGCCGGGTTCGCGGGTCAGCACCACGTCATGGCCACGGTGGCGCAGGCTGGCGGCCAGAAGCTCGGCCTGCGTGCTTTTGCCCGACCCGTCGATGCCTTCGAACGAGATGAACATGGGGGCGCGCCCTAGCCGGCGTTCGCGGAGTTGCTGGCATCGCGGATCATCTCGAGGACGTATTCCGCCGCCGTGCGCACCCGCACCATGAAGCCCGCCGTGCCGATATCGGCCGTTGCGACCAGCGGCACGCGGCGCTCGCCGAAGCCCTCGATGCGAACGACAAGTTCGCCCAGTTCCTGACCGGCGGCAACCGGGGCCTCTACCGGTCCGCTGAAGACAGCCTCGGCCTCGATCGCGGTGTCCAGAAGCGAGGGCAACAGCATCGAGATGCTGCCTGCGGTGGCCAGCCCGACAGTGGCCGCATCGCCCAGAAACACCTCGGCCTGGGCGACTTCGGTGCCCAGGGCCACGACCTCGGTTTCGGCGAACTGGCGGAAGGCCCAGTTGGCAATGCGTTCGGCCTCGCGGGCGCGGGCCTCGCGACTGGGCAATCCGGTAATCACGAAAGTGACGCGGCGTTCGCCCTGAACCGCCGACCCGACGAGGCCATAGCCCGCCTGCTCGGTGAACCCGGTCTTGAGGCCATCGGCCCCGATATTAAGCGACAATAGCGGGTTGCGGTTGAACCGGTTATCGGGCGCGCGGCCGTCAAAATTGAACTCGGTTTCGGCGAAATAGCCGTAATATTGCGGGAATTCGGTGATCAGGCGTTGGGCCAGAATGCCGAGATCGCGCGTTGACATGACATGGCCCGGTTCGGGCCAGCCGTTGGAGTTGAGGAAGGTGGAATTCATCATCCCCAACTGACGGGCGCGCTGGGTCATCAGCCGGGCAAAGCCCGCCTCGGTGCCATCGGGCGACAGCGCCTCGGCCAGCACCGCGGTGGCGTCATTGCCCGACAGAACGATAACGCCGCGCAGAAGATCCTCGACCCGGACCCGGTCGCGGGTGTTGAGGAACATGGTCGAGCCACCGTAATCCATCGCCTCCTGGCTGACCGGCAGCCGGGTATCCAGCGTCAGTTGACCCGATTCAAGCGCCTCGAACACCATGTTGATGGTCATCAGCTTGGACATCGAGGCGGGCGGCAACGGTTCGTCGGCGTTGTATTCCAGCAAGATCTGCCCGGTATTGTGGTCGATCACAAAGGCGGCGGAGGCCTGTGTTTCGAAGGACTGGGCCAGAACAGGCAGGGCGGCAAAGCAAAGCGCGAAGGCAAGGCGAAGTGGGGCGAACATGAAACCTCTTGGTCCGGGTCAGTTGGTGACAAAATAGGCGTCGGCAAAGCCGAGCCCGCGCACGGTTTCCAGCAATTGGGCGCGTTCGCCGCGATTGCGGGCCGGGCCAACGACGACGCGCCAGAAAGTGCGCCCCGAGCTGGTTTGCTCGGTGATCGTGGGGATAAGCCCCGCGCCGCGCATCATGTTGCCGGTATTGGTGGCGTTGGCCTCGACGCTGAAAATCCCGATCTGGATGAAGGGGCGCTCCAACGAGCTGGCCTGGGGCGCAGGGGCCGGTGGCTCTGGTGCGGCGTCCTCGGCCGCGTCGATCGCTGCGGCAGCCGCGGCGATCGGATCGAGCGTTGAGGCGGCAATTTCGCCGGGTGTGGCGGCGGGATCGGTGACCGGTTCGGGGTCGGCCACTTCCTCGCGCCGGAGCGCCGTGACATTCAGCGTGATCGGCGCGCCGGCCATCATGTTGAGCGCGGCCGCCGCATCCGAGGAAACCTGAAGCGCCGGCCCGGGATTGTCGCGTTCACGCCGGAACAGCGCCCCGATGACAAAGCGGCCATTATCCTCGTTACGGATGATGACCCGTTCGGGATCGGTCGCCTCGGGGCTGGCGACCCAGACCCCGCCAAGCGAGGGCCGTCCGTCCCAGAGTGCCTGATCGGTGGCCTGAAACACCTCGGGGGCCTCGACATCGCGTTCCACCAGCCGGGTGGATCTGGCGGCGGCAGCGCGGCCATCTGTGCCGCTTGCACCCTGGCCAAAGGGCATTTGCAGCCCGGCTTCGCAGGCCGATAAGGTCATGGCCAGAACGAGAAACCCGCTCAGCCGGGTTGCGGCCCGTTTCGTCGGTTGAAAACTCATCGCTCGGTTCCCCTGCTCAGGGCCCCGCGCACATCTGTTGCCGATGCGGCGCGGCGGCCCTGCCAATGCCTGTGTCGGGCCCCGTGCCCCGGACCCCATTCGCGCAACGATACGAGGTTAGCCGCGCCACTGCAAACCCATCCTTGCGCGATCGGCAACATCCTGCGGCTATCTCTGCGGCGCGCGCCGTCTTTCAGAATCAATGCGCGCCCGCTATTGGGCTCGGGTCGGAGGAGTGGCAGAGTGGTCGAATGCACCGGTCTTGAAAACCGGCGTGCGTGAAAGCGTACCGTGGGTTCGAATCCCACCTCCTCCGCCATGATTCAACGTTAAATTACTGATTGGTAATGTGTTTGCTCAAGGTTTTTTCGGTGGTTCCACATTTGTTCCCACGTTGCGATTGTGTATTGGCGCACCTCAATCTTCCAATCTGTCGTCGGACACTGACTCGCCCGTGATCAGTTCGCGTATTCGGTCGCCGTCGATTTGGCCATAACCGGCCAAAATCTTCGGCGCGACGTCTATGAGTCCATCAAAGCGACTGTTCGCATGGCGGGGGCGGAGGTAAGTCTTGAAAACGAACGCAAAATCCATCAACATCGCTTAGGGCCAAGGTTACTTGGGAAATTTCGGCTGAGCAGGTTTTGGAAGTCGAGAATTGAAATCCGATTTATTGGTTTTTGATCCCAATCTAGGACCCGCAAAAGACGAAGAATTTGAACTATAACCATCAGGCTGCGGGCTCTATACCAAGGCGAAGTGGGCCTGACTGTACCGGAACGATGTTCAACAGACTAATTCTCCATATTGGCGACCATAAAACGGGCACCACGTCCGTCCAAAGGTATTGCGCAGAGAATCATGTGGCGCTCAGATGCAAAGGCATTGTCTACCCTGGGGGCGATGCTCAGATAGCATTTGGTCATCACCCAGTGCAAAAATGGCTGTCCGACTATAAGAAACAACCTCGCGAAAATGCGTTTAGTTTGGAGAGGGCGGCTAAGGAATGGTCCGAGTATTTTGGCTGGGATTTGCTGCTTTCATCTGAAAACTTCCGCTTTTTTGCCGGTTGATCAGATTCGTCAGATCGCGAGCTTTCTTCCTGCGCGATCAACTGAGGTCGTGGTGTATTTTCGGCCTCCGTTGACCAGATTTATCTCCGGTTACAAGCGACATGTCAAAAGCAACAAGACTCGTTGCCAGACCGGCTTGCTTGAATTCATGGAACGTTGGCAATATGAGCGGGTCGTGGACTACCACGCCATCGTTGCGCGTTGGGCTTCGGTTTTTGGCATTCAAGCTATCAATGTCCGTTCCTTCGACCTGGCAAAGAAGAGCCTGATCCATGACTTCTTTTCCGCGATTTCGGTGCCCGTCTCAGACTTGCCTGCTCCAAGCATAGCTTCGAATATCAGTCCAGACGATTTGTCGATTGCGGCACTAGCGATATTGAACAAGATTGAGCGAAGCGACAAAGATCACACTTCGGTCATGAATGCGTTATGGGATACCTCAAGAGCCGAAGAGAGAGATTTCTCGCTTCTCAAGGGCGATCACTATCCGATAATTCGAGATCGCCTACTGAAACCAATCGCCGATTTTCCCGCCGCCGACAATTTAGGACTATCCATCGAACCCGATTTGTCAAAGATGCGCCCAATATCCTCGGAAGCCCTTTTTGAAAGAATCCGCCGACTCGAAAAACAAATTTGACCTTTCAACTATTGGTTTGATTCCACAAGACGGATAGTTCGGCCTCGAGGGAACGGCTTGGCGGCGGCGACTACAATCAGATCTCCTCAAGCATGGCTGTGCCACCGGTCAAGAGCAGGCGAACCCTTACCGTTACGGAACTGTCCAAGTCCAGCGTGATCCACCTGGGCGGCTGCACATTGTGCATCGCATCAATCCACTGACCAGGCAGATCGGCCAAAGCCGCACGATTGTGAGCCGAAGCCAGAATATCAGTCTCAAACCGTGCCATCTGGCTGGTTGAGGCCGCTTGTCCATCGACAGCCCGACCTCCGACAATCTGACGCATCACTGGATCACGGGCCAGTCGGCCCGCGTCATAGACGTCAGGATATCCGGCCATGCAAAAATAGTTTTGACGAGACTTCGCCACGGGTCGGTGCGGGCATCGCGGTCACGCCGGTGCTTTCGGTTTGGTATTGCTTGGATCCCGGGCCTGCTCCGCGTTCGTGCAACTCCTGGAGTGGCCAGGTCGCATCAAACGCCTTGTCTAGCCGCCTTCGGATGCGGGGTGCCAGGATCGCGCGCGCGGGGCCGACATCGCCATGAGGTCAACGGCGCGCGCCGCGATCTGGTCGACCGCCTCGGACAGGGTGCTGTGCGCTAGATAGAAGGCGGGAACCGGCGGCATGACGATGGTGCCCATCTCGGTCGCCGCTGTCATGTTGCGAAGATGCGCCAGCGTCAGCGGGGCCTCGCGCGCCAGCAGCACAAGCCGCCCGCGTTCCTTGAGCCTGACACCGGCCGCGCGGGTCAAGAGGTTGTCGTCAAGACCATGTGCGATGGCGGCCAGCGACCGCATCGAACAGGGGGCCACGATCATGCCCGACACCGGCACCGACCCCGATGCGATGGAGGCCCCGATATCGGCGATCGCGTGGGTTCGCGTGGCCAACCCCTTGAGCGTGTCCAGCGCATCCGCACCGCATTCCTCGGCCAATGTGCGCTTGGCGGCGGCGCTGATCACAAGGTCGATCTCGGCACCCATCGCATGCAACCGCCGCGCCACCGCAAGGCTCAGCATCGCCCCCGAGGCCCCGGAGACGCCCAATACCACGCGCGCCGTGCTCATGCGCGCAAGCCTGGCATCAGGCGGCCAACCAGATCGTCGGCAAAGGCCTGATCCTGTGGGGCCGTATGCATGACCTGACCCCATTCCCGGGTGGTTTCGCTGTCGATTTTCGTGGTGGCGTCGATGCCGATCTTGCCGGCCAGCCCGGGCCGGGGCGATGCGAAATCAAGGTAATCCATCGGCGTGTTCTCCAAAATCATCACATCGCGCGACGGGTCCATGCGCGTGGCCAGCGCCCAGGCGATATCGTCCCAGTTTCGCGGATCGATATCGGCATCGACGGCCACGATCATCTTGGTGTAGCTGAATTGCGGCAACATGCCCCAGAGCGCCATCATCACGCGGCGCGCCTGGCCCGGATAGCGTTTGTCGATACTGACGATCACCATGCGATACGAACAGGCGGCGGGCGGCAGCCACAGGTCGCGGATTTCGGGGATCTGGGCCCGGATCGTGGGCAGCGCAAGCCGGTTGAAGACCTCGCCGATAATGGCGGGCTCATCGGGTGGGCGGCCGGTATAGGTGGACAGGTAGAGCGGGTCCGGGCGATGGGTCACGGCGCTGATCTGCATCACCGGAAAGGGTTCGGCCCGGTTGTAATACCCGGTGTGATCGCCGAACGGGCCCTCGGGCGCGGTTTCGGTGGGCGAGACCCAGCCCTCCAGCACGATCTCGGCCTCGGCGGGCACCATCAGGGGAACGGTTTTGCAGGGCACCAGGCGCGGGCGCGCGCCGCCCAATGCGCCGGCAAAGGTAAGCTCCGACACCGTCTCGGGCAAGGGAAGCGCTGCCGAAAGCAGGGTCGCGGGATCGGCCCCCAGGACAACCGCCACCGGCATTTTTTCGCCCCGCCCGACCCAGGATCGGTGATGCGCGGCACCGCCACGATGCGGCAGCCAGCGCATGATCAGCTGTGATTTGTTCAGCATCTGCGCCCTGTAAATGCCAGCATTATACTGGTTTACGTCGCTTTGCCCGGCCTCGTGGGGCCGTGTGATTACAACCGGCCAGGTGATCAGCGGGGCACCGTCGCCGGGCCAATGCGTCTGGATCGGCAGGGCGCGCAGATCGATATCGGCACCCTCCAGAACGACGCTCTGCACCGGCGCGGTTTTGACGATTTTGGGCCGCGAGGACAGGGCCGCCTTGAGCATCGGCCAGCGCGACAGCGCATCGCGCAGCCCGTCGGGCGGTGCCGGCGATCTGAGCGCCGCCAGAAAGCCGCCCAACTCATCGAGCCCCTCTTGCGCAACCCCAAGACCCGCCGCAACCCGTTGGCCGGTGCCGAAAAGGTTTGCAACAACCGGCACTTGCGAGATCTCGCCGTTTTCCAGGACGGGGCTGTCGAATTGCAGGACCGGCCCGCCGGCCTCAAGAACCCTGCGATGGACGGCCGTCATCTGATGGCGCACCGAAACCGGGTCGGGAACCCGTTGAAACTGTTCAGTTTCTGCGCACCAATCAAGGAAGTGACGCAGGCTGGGATATGGTGGATAGCTACGCAAGGGGGATGCTCTGAGGTGAAAACTCGCCCGCGCTTAACAGGTTTTCGAGGGACAAAATTGACGAGTGTCAATTTTCTGGGCCGAACATGGGCCTAGGAAGGCGCGAATATCCGACGCTGCCCCCCCCGGTATAGAGGATCCCTGATTGTCCCAGCCTGCCCCCCAGATCCCGTCCTGCCCGGCCGCATTGGCCAGCTTGCTGCGGGTCGTGCCGCTTGGCCCGATCTCGCTGTCGCTGACCGCCTGTTCCCGGCGCATCGCCAAGCGTCACCCGGGCCTGTTTCGCCGGTTGGGGGATTATGGCGGCGAGCGGTTTATTCTGGATCCGACAGACCTGCCGATCACGCTGTGCCTGGATCCGAATAATGGCCGTCCGACCGTGCGCGTCACGCGCAAACCCCGCGCTGGCACAGCCAGGATTTCGGGCCCGTTGGCGGCGCTGCTGGGGCTGGTCCACGGGGCCTATGATGGCGATGCGCTGTTTTTTTCGCGCGATCTGGCGATCGAAGGCGATACCGGAGCAGCCCTTGCCCTGCGCAATGCGGTCGATGATGCCGAGCTGGATCTCGCGCTGGAAATCGCCGCCATGTCGGGCCCGTTCGCGCGCCCGCTCAATCAGATTTTCGGCATGGTCGAGCGGCGAACGGGCGTTTGCCTGACCCGCCCGGAAGAGGCCGCGGCATGGTAATGGAAATTGTTTGCCCCGCAGGTACCCCGGCGGCGTTGCGCGCGGCGGTCAAAGCGGGAAGCCACACCGTTTATTGCGGTTTCAACGATGAGACCAACGCCCGCAATTTTCCCGGCCTGAATTTCGACCGCACCGAAATGCGCGAGGGCGTGGCTTTTGCCCATGCGCACGGGGCCAAGGTTCTGGTGGCGATCAACACCTTTCCGCGTGCGGGCGATCAGGCGATCTGGCACCGCGCCATCGACGACGCGAAAGACGCCGGGGCCGATGCCGTGATTCTGGCTGATCCGGGATTGCTGGATTATGCCGCGCGCGCGCAGCCGGGGCTGCGGCTGCATCTGTCGGTTCAGGCCGCCGCCGCGAATGCCGATATCATCAATTTCTATGCCAGCGCCTTTGGCATCAAACGCGTGGTCCTGCCGCGGGTGCTGTCGGTGCCCGAGATTGCCGCCATCAACGCCGAGATCGAGGTCGAGACCGAGGTGTTCGTCTTTGGCGGCCTCTGCGTCATGGCGGAAGGGCGCTGTTCGCTGTCTTCCTATGCCACCGGGCTGTCGCCCAATATGAACGGGGTGTGTTCCCCGGCCTCCCATGTCGCCTATCAGGATGATCGGGGCGTGCTGAATGCGCGGCTCGGTGGCTATACGATCCACCGTGTCGGCAAGGGAGAGCCCGCCCCCTACCCGACGCTCTGCAAGGGATGTTTTTCCGCCGGAGATCAGACCGGCCATCTGTTCGAGGACCCTGTCAGCCTCAATGCCGAACAGCTGATCCCGCAATTGCAAAAGGCCGGTGTCACCGCCCTGAAGATCGAGGGGCGGCAACGCTCGAAATCCTATGTGGCGCAGGTGGTGCGCAATTTCCGCAGCGCCGTCGATGCGCTTGAGGCCGGGCGGCCAATGCCCGAGGGCATGCTGGCGCGGCTGTCCGAAGGTCAGGCCATGACCACGGGTGCCTACAAGAAAACCTGGAGATAGCGGCATGGAACTGACAGTCGGGGCAAACCAGTTTTTCTGGGCGGCCGAAAAATGGCGCGCGCTTTACGACGATCTGGCAGAGCTGCCGATCGATCGCGTTGTGCTGGGAGAGCTGGTTTGTTCCAAACGCCTGCCCTTCTATCAGGATCAGATCCCGGAGGCTGTGGCCGCTCTGGCCGAGGCGGGCAAAGAGGTCGCCCTGACCAGCCTTGCCCTTGTCACACTTAAACGTGAACGCAAACTGACGGCTGCGCTGGCGGAAATGGGCGTCATGGTCGAGATCAACGATCTGACGGCCCTGGCGCATCTGCCAAGGGGCGCGGGGTTTTGGGTGGGGCCGCTGGTCAATGTCTATAATGAGGGCACGCTGGCCTGGCTTGCCGGCCTGGGGGCCAAACGTGTCTGTCTGCCGCCCGAATTGCCGCTATCCTCGGTCCAGGTTCTGGCCCGCGCGGCGGCGGATCTGGGCGTGGCCATCGAGGTCTGGGGGCATGGGCGGTTGCCGCTGGCAATATCGGGGCGCTGCTATCATGCGCGGCTGCACAAGCGTGGCAAGGATAATTGCCAGTTCGCCTGCGAGGATGATCCCGACGGGCTGGAGGTGCGCACGCTGAACGATCAGCCCTTCATGGCGATGAACGGGGTGCAGACCCTGTCCGACAGCTATGCCTGCGTCGATCATCAGATCGAAAAGCTTGTCGAGGCGGGCGTGTCCGGTTTGCGCCTGTCGCCGCAATCGCAGGGGTTTGCCCGGATCTGCCAGAGCTATCGCGACCGGCTGGATGGCAAACTCGCCATCGGCGCGGTCGCCCGCGAGGCGCGGCGCATCGCGCCCGAGACGCGCCTGAGCGACGGGTTTCTGACCGGCGAAAGCGGTGTGTCCTGGTCCGGGGCCCGGGCCTCGGCATGAGCCGCGTCGCGCGCAAGCCCCTTGATTTCAGCGCGTTCTGGCACGCCCCTTATCGGCCGCTTTTCCTTGCCGCCTTTCTGTCGGCGCTCTTTTCCGTGGCGTGGTGGCCGTTGGGGGTCCGGCTTGGCCTGCCCGCGCCCGGTCTGGCCCCCGCGGTCCTGTGGCATATCCACGAATTGATCTTCGGCTTTGCGGCGGCGGCGGTTGGCGGCTATCTGCTGACCGCGCTGCCGGGCTGGACCGGGCGGGAACCGCTGCGCGGCCGGGGGCTGCAGGCTCTGGTATTGACCTGGGGTCTGGCGCGGGTCGCGACGGCGGTGGCGATGGCGCTGCCGCCTGCGGTGCCGCTTGTCCTTAATGCGGCCTATTTCCTCGGGCTGGCCGGGATCATCGGGTATCAGGTGATCGCCGCGCGGGCCTATCGCAAGCTGGGATTTGTCGGGGCGGTTGTGATGCTGGGACTGGTGGAGGCCCTGTTTCTGAACGCGGCGCTTGCGGGGCGTGTCCTGACCGGTCTCTACCTTGCCCAAACCCTGCTGATCGGCTTTGCCCTGCTGATGACGGGCGTCGCGGCATGGGCGATCCCCGCCTTTACCCGCAACTGGCTGGTGCAATCGGGCCATACCGGGCCGGGGGTTCGCGAGAGGCCTCTGGCACGCGCTGCGGCGCAGGTATTTTTGGGGCTGGGGCTGGTGCTGAGACTGGCAGGATATACCGATGCGGCCTCTGTCATATTGATTGCGGCCGCAACGGCGATGTTTTGGACGATGTCGGGCTGGCGGAGCCGGGCCGTCCTTTTCAACCCGCTTCTGGCGGCGCTGCATCTGGCCTATCTGTGGGTGCCGGTCGGCATCCTGTCGCTCGGGGTCATCGGGCTTGGGCTGGTGGCCTATCCGGCGGGCGATGCCATTCACACCATTACCATCGGAGCGATGGCGGGGCTGATCATGGCCATTGCCGGGCGGGCGGCCTCGCATACGGCAAGCGGTGATATGCGGGCCGGGGCCGGGTTTGTGCTGGGTGTTCTGGCCATCTGGATCACGACATGGCTGCGGCTTTCGGCACCGTTTTTCCCGGCGCGATCGGGCGACATTCACGTCGCGGCGGCGCTTTTGTGGGCCCTCGGATGGATCGCCTTTATCCTGGGGTTCATCCCCGCCCTGTCCGGGCCGGTGCAGAGGCCTGTCCTGAGCGGGCGCAAGCATATCGGCCCCGGCCAACAGGGAAACAAAGTGAAGGGGGTGGGATGAGACTCGCATATGTCATGTCAAAACGGCGCGGTGAAACCGACCGCCTGTTATCCGAACTTGCCGAGGCGCTGCAGGCCGAGGGTGTCGCCCTTTCCGGTGTGGTCAGGGATCAGGATTACGCGAGCCGGCACGCCAATGGATGCGATATGAAGGTCCGGGTGCTTCCTGATGGTCCAGTGATCAAGATCACGCAGGATCTGGGGGCTGGCTCGGAGGCGTGCAGGCTGGATGCCACCGCCCTTACCGGTGCCGTTTCGCAGGTCGAGGCGGATCCGATGGCGCGCACGGAGTTGTTCATTCTCAATAAATTCGGGCCCGAGGAACGTGCCGGGCGCGGCTTTTGCGCAGCCCTTGCCGCCGCACTGGAGCGCGGTGTTCCGGTTGTGGTCGGGGTCGGCAGTGCCAGCGAGCCTGATTTCCTGCGGTTCGCGGGCGGCCTGGCCGAGGCGTTGCCCGATGATATGGCGCAGCTGAAGGCCTGGTGCTGCGGCGCAATGCTGATCGCCAAAAACGCCCCTTGGACCGAGGCCACCACCCGTTGGTAACCCGCGAGGGGCTGTTAGCCGGCACCCTTTGGGGCGGGATGCGCACCTGATTTATAGCGCGTCCAGTCCTCGATTTCGGGATAAAACTGCTTGCGCCAGGCGCGCACCCGCGGGTTGAAGACGCGTCGCCAGAGCGGCGGGATCATCGCCAGCGCGGTCATCGGCGGGTATCCTGTGGGCAGGCGCGGCACCTCGGCCTCATCATAGATCTGCAACAGCGGAAACCGCCGCATCGGGTGGACGTGGTGATCGGCATGGCGTTGCAGGTTGATCAGCAGCAGCCCCGAGACATGATGCGCCGAATCCCAGGAATGGTGCGGCATCACCCGTTCGTATTTGCCATCGCCCAGATATTTCCGCGTCAGCCCGTAATGTTCGACGTAATTCGTCAGCTCAAGCTGCCAGATCGCGACAAAGGCCTGAAAGACAAACAGACCAACGCCCGCCCAGCCCCCGATCAGATAGGCCAGCGCAAGAAACGCGGTTTGCAGGGACAGGTATTTCCAGATCGGATTGGAGAGATGCGCGGGCCCAAGCCCTTTGCGTGCCAGCATGGCCGCCTCTGCCCGCCAGGCCGAACCGAACCCGGTCAGCAATATGCGCGCAAAGGCGCGGTGAAAGCCCTCATTATAGCGCGCGGTAACCGTATCGCGCGGCGTGCCGACATGGGGGTGATGCACCAGCAAATGCTCGGTCCGGAAATGGCCGTAGAGCACCAGGGCCATCAGCAGGTCGCCCAGGTTGCGTTCCAGCCTGCCGGATTTATGAAAGAGTTCATGGGCATAGACGATACCGACCGTGCCGGTCGTCACGCCAATCCCGAACATGATCCCCAGGGTCTCCAGCGTGGAATACTGCCCCCGTTGCGTGACGTAATAGAGCGTGCCATAGACCAGCACGGCCTGGATCGGGAACCAGATGACCGTCAGGGCGCGAAACCAGAACAGGGCCTCTTCGGGCGTATCGGGATCGGGATTTCGCAGGTCTTTGCCCAGGATCATGTCCAGCAGGGGCATCAGGATCCAGCCGTAGATCGGGATCAGCCAGATCGTCCAGCCCGCCTGCCATACGGCAAGCGCGATCAGCGGCACGAAGGTCAGGGTCATCCAATAGGGCCAGGCCACCAGCCGGCCACGGTCGAACTCTGGTTGTGCTGCGGAACTCATGGCCGGGTGTCCTTTTTGGTGTCATGCCTGCGCGGGGTCAGCCGCAGATAGATGCCGTCGGCCGCGCGCACCGTCAGGTGGGCAACCGGTTGCGGGGTATGACCCTCGACCAGATCAAAGCGAAAGGCACGGATCAGCATCGACAGCAGAAGCGGCCCCTCGGCCATCGCAAAGGCCGATCCGGGACAGACCCGGGGGCCGGCAGAAAACGGTATATAGGCGCTGCGCAGGCAGGTTTTCCCATTCGGCGTGTCGAAACGGCCGGGGTCGAATTCATCGGGCCTGTCCCACAGCCTTTCATGGCGGTGCAGATGCCAGGGGCTGAGGATCACCTGAGAACCCTTTCGGACCTTTCGACTGCGAAAGGTCTCGGGTCGCGCCGCCTCACGGACGAACATCGGAACAGGCGGATAGAGCCGCATCGCCTCGCGGAACACGGCCCGCGATTTGCGCAGCTTCGAGAGGGTTGAAAAATAGATCTTCTCGGGTTCGAAAGCGGCGGTCGCCTCTTTGGCCAGCGCCTCCTGCCAGTCGGGGTTGCGCGCCAGCAGATAGAGCGACCAGGCCAGCGCCGCGGCCGAGGTTTCGTGCCCGGCCAGAAAGAAGATGGCCACCTGATCGACCATTTCGCCCGGCTCAAAGATCTTGCCGGTTTCAGGGTCCGGGGTTGTCATGATCTTGGTGGCCAGATCATCGGGGGCGATGCCTGCCGATATTTCGCCCGCGCGCCGCGCGGTCAGTTGCCAGATCAGGCTGCGGATTGTCCGGGCCGTCCGGCGTGTCTTGCGGGAATGAAACCGCGGGAACCAGCGCGGCATCGGCAGGACGGCCGCGATATTGGCCACCGGTTGCGTTGCCTGATGGGCGCGAAAGGCGTCAAATGCGGCCTGCGCGATGTCGCTCTCGACCGGGACCGAGAACAGCGTGCGGAAAATCACATCCATGGCAACATGGCTGGTCTCAGCCTCGATCTCGACCGGTGTGCCATCTGCCAGCGGTTGCAGACGCTCCACCAGTGCCACGCCGCTGTCCCACATCGCGGGAAAGACCGTGCGCAGGCGCCCGCCTTCGAAGGCCGGGTCGATGATCCGGCGTTGCCGGGCCCACAGCTCTCCGTTCGAGATGAAGATCGACTCTCCCAATAACGGTTTCAGCCCGACGCGCATGCGCTCGGATTTGGGAAAATCACTGGCGCGTGTTTTCAGGACAAGATCGACCAGGGCCGGGTCATTGCACAGGTAGGATCGAAAGAACGGGGTGCGCATCTCGGCCATCCAGGCGCGGTAAAGATGCGCAGGCTGTGCCGAAAGGATGTCTTTCCTGAACTGGCGGATATAGCCCAAAAGTGAGATCGCGCCCTGCCGCGAGGCTGGTTTGGGGGGTATGTCATGTGACATGACGGGGCATTGGTTCGGCAAGGCAAGCAGCTTTCGGGGCGGGGCGAGGTCGGCAAGGCACCGATCGTCGCGATCACGCAGCCGGGCGTCATTGAGCAGCGTCAAATTTTATACGAACGGATTGTTTCTTTTTCGCAGATCTGCGCTTTGTGAGCTGATACCATGGGTCACAGTCGACCGAACCGTGCTAAGACGCTAAGCAGGCGGGGTGCCGGAAAATATGAACAGAACCCATCCGAGGGCGGATATGTCCCAGACCAAGACCCAGCATCACCCTTGTGCCAATTGTGCGCGCTATGCTGGCAGTATCTGGCAGCCCATCGGGCCCTCGTCCGTCTCGGTTCTGGCACGCGGGTTCACGCGCAGGGCGCTGCATCAGGGCCAGGCGCTGTTCCATCAGGAAGAGGAAAACCGGGGCGTTTTCTGTGTGTCGCGGGGGTTGATCGTGTTGCGCGCCCATCATGAGGACGGCCGGTCGACCCTGTTGCGGCTGGCCTATCCCGGGGACATCATCGGCTATCGGTCCTTTCTGGAGGGGCGGCCGCACCGCACCGAAGCACGCGCATTGCTGCCGTCGCGCGTCTGCACCGTCGCGACGCGCGATGCGCAACAGATTATCGGTGCCAATCCAGGCGTCATGGCGCGCCTGACCTCGCAATGCATCCTGGAGATCGACCGGAATCACGACCGCATCATTGCCGCGGCGACGATTTCAAATCAACAACGGCTTGCCGATATCCTGACCCGTCTGATGCAGGCACATGGTGAGGTCCGCGGTGGCTATATCCGAATGAAGCTGCCGCTGTCGCGACGGGATCTGGCCGATCTGATCGGTGTACAGACCGAAACCGTGTCGCGCCTGTTCAAGCGTCTGCAGAAAGAGGACCGGTTTCGCGTATCGGGGCGCGAGATCGAGATGGCGGTGCCCGAGGGATACTGCGGCGCTGCGGCCGGGTGCGCGGACCGGTAATTTCCGACCGTCCCGATTGGCGGGGTTGCGCGCGGCGATGTCGGCATGCGCCGGTCGCCGGCTTTGGCCCGCCCGAGGCCGGGCCGGTACCGCTATCGCGATCATGCATCGCAACCGGGCCCAAATCAGAGATCGCTCAGCCGCGCAATTTGCTGTTCTCGGGGTCATAGACATGGGGGCCATGGCGGGTGGCGGCGCGCAGTTCGCCGAAGGCCTGCACGAGGCATGTCTCACCCATAGCCAGCGCGCCCGTTTCCACATAGCCAAGCGCCAGAAGCCTGCCCGTCCGATAGCCCATGGAAACGGATGTAAGATAACCGATCACCGCGCCATCCTTGGTGATCGGGTCAGAGGCCAGCGGCTCGGGCCCCGGATCGGTTATCTCCAACCCGATGAATTGCCATGCGGGATCGCTCTGCCCCTGGCGCAGCACCGCGTCGCGCCCGATGAACGGCCCCTTGGACAGGTTGGCGAAGTTCGACAGACCGGCATCAAAGAGCGTGTATTCGGTGCCGAAATCCGCGCCCCAGCCGTGATATCCCTTTTCGATCCGCATCGCGTTCAGCGCATAGGAGCCGAAATTGCAGATGCCGAGATCCATGCCCGCCTGCCAGATCGCGCGGTAAAGCGCGGCCAGATCCTTTGATGCGACGTGCAATTCCCATCCCAATTCGCCGACATAGCTGAGCCGCATCGCCGTCACGGGAATATCGGCGATCTCGATCTCGGCCACCGACATCCAGGGCGCGCTCAGATCGGCAGAGCTCAGCCCGCCCAGAAGCGCGCGGGATTTCGGCCCCATCACCAGCAGCGCGGCGTCATGGCCATAGCCTTTGGTCAGCACCGCATCCGCCGCCCCGATCCCGGCCGAGATCCAGTCGAAATCGCGATCCACGGCCAGGGTCGGGCCGCACAGCAGAAACCGATCCTCGGCCAGCCGCGCAATCGTCGCCTCCGACCAGATACGGCCCCGGGGCGTCAACATGTAAGACAGGCGCACCCGCCCCACAGCCGGAAGCGACCCGCAGATCACGCGGGCCAGCGCAGCGGCGGCCTCTGGCCCTTGCAGGAGGTATTTCGTGAACCCGCCGTGATCCATCACGCCCACCGCATCGCGCACGGTTTCGCATTCCATGCGCACGGCGTCCTGCCAGGGCTCATGGCCAAAGCCGAGCGCCTCGGCATCCGCGTCCGCATCGCGTTTGAACCAAAAGGCGCGTTCCCAGCCGCCGATCTGGCCCATCACGGCCCCCTGAGCCTGCAATTGGTCATAGAGCGGGGTCTGCTGCACGGGCCGCCCGGATTGCATGATGCGATGCGGATAGGGGATCGCGTATTGCAGATCGTAATGTTCCGAGGCCCGGGCCGCGGCATAATCCCCCGTCGCCCAATCGCCGAACCGGCGCGGATCCCAGGCCGAGAGATCCCATTCGGTTTCGCCTGTGGTCAGCCATTCGGCCATGGCCTTGCCGATCGCCGCCGAATGCGTGATGCCGATCTGAACGCCGGTGGCGTGATAGAAATTGCGCACCCCGCCGGCCGGCCCGACCAGCGGCATCGCATCGGGCGCGTAGGGAATTGGCCCGTTCACAAATCGCTGCGCGCCCGCCTCAGTCAAAAGCGGCACATGGGCTGCGGCCGCCTCGAACACGGCCATCATGGTGTCGATATCGTCGGGAAACAACTGGTGGTCGAAATCCTGCGGTACGCCGGTTTGCCAGACCGGGCGGCCGTCATGCGCATAAGATCCCAAAAGCAAAGCGTTGCCTTCGCGGCGCAGGTAGAACCGGATATCGGGATCGCGGATCAAGGGAAAAAGGGCGGGATCGGCCTCAAGCCGGGGCAGGGCCGTTGTCACCATATATTGATGCTCAAGCGTCACAACAGGCAGCGTCAGCCCGGCCATCGCCGCGATCCTGGCACCGTTTGACCCGGCGGCATTGATCACGGTGCCCGCGACCAGCGTGCCGTCCGGGGTCTCGACCTCCCATTCGCCCGACGCCCGTTGGGTCAGCCCGGTCACCGGGGTGAACCGCCGGATTTCGGCCCCCATGCCGCGCGCATGTCTGGCCAATGCCTGCGTCAGCTGGCTGGGGTCGATATCGCCTTCGTAAGGGTCAAGGATGCCGCCAAGGACGGTCTCATCGGCGTGCCAATAGGGGTGCATCTGCTCGATCTCGGAGGGCGCGAGCATCGAGAGGTCAAAGCCCGCCGCGCGGGACACGCCGCACAGGTGCTGAAACAGCTGCATGCGTTCGGGCGTATGCGCGGGCCAGATGGCCGATGTGTGGCGATAGGTGATCGGCGCGTCCGGGTCGGTGGCCAGATCCTTGTAAAGGGCCCAGGCATAGTTTCCCGCCCGCATCCCCAGCCACGAATTCGCATAGGTCGGAATATTTCCGGCGGCATGCCATGTGGACCCGGCCGTCAGCTCGTTCTTTTCAAGCAGAACCGTATCGGTGATGCCCGCCCGGGCCAGATGATACAGGATCGCGGCCCCGACGGCACCGCCGCCGATCACGACAACCTGGGCGTGACTGCGCATCTAGTGCGTCTCCAGCAGCGTGCCAAACCCATGCACCGGATCGGTAATGCCGATCTGGCGCAGCACCTGCCAATAGACCGCCGCGTTACACGCCACGATGGGCTTGCCATGCGCCTGCTCAAGCTCGGCGATCATCGCCACGACCGGCAGAGCGGTGCCGACCTGGAGAATGACATCGCAATCCGAGGCCGCGACCTGGGCAAAGACATCGCGAATGTCGCTCAAGGGCGTTTCGCATATTTCCGGCAGCGACGGGGCCTCGGTCCCCTTGATCGCGACCACGCTGAACCCGGCCGCCTCGGTATTGGCCTGTACCACGGCATCGACCTCGGCGTTGAACGGGGTAACGATGCCGACCCGCGTCGCGCCCAAGGCCCGCAAGGCGTCGTAATTTGCCGCTGACGCCCCCAGAACCGGAATGCCGATGCGCCCGGAGATGCCCTCGCAGCGCGCGGCCAACCGCGTCGGGCCGCCGGGGCCTGCATCGGTGGTCAGGCCCACGGCGATGGCCGCCGGATTACAGTCCATCAGCTTGGTGGCCTCCTCCGGCAGATCATCCGATATGTCATCGCCCCCCAGACGAAACCGCTGCATCTGATTGGTGACGCCTGCGGGGCGCAACAGCTCCAGTTCCGGCTGAACGACCGTGTTCATCGCGGGTGTCATGACGCCGATGATGGCGCGCGGGGCGAGGGTATCAGCCATTGCCTGTCTCCTTGAGGAATTGGTTCAGTCCGGTCATGCCACCGATGTAGATCGTGTCGCCGACAAGCCTGTCCATCTCAATCGCGACATCCGCTGCACAATCAAACCGGCTTTCCCAGATCCCCAATGTCTGGCCGGATTGCGTGATCGGCAGGAAACGGTGGGTCGAGACATATCCGGTGACCGGCAGCGGGCTTTCGACAATGTCATATGTGTAGAACCGTTCGGCGTCCGAATGCGCCAGCAGGGTTTCGCGAAACACCGCGCCATCCGGGGTTTGCAGGGTTCGGATGCTGCCGGTGGACGTTGGCGCTCCGGTTTCCAACGAGGCTTGCACAACGCCCGGGTTCCAGGTGGCGACGCCGTCAAAGGCGCGCACGGCATCCCAGACGCGGTCAATCTCGGCGTCCAATATCATGCTGCGGAAAACCTGCATGTCTGCTCCTTTCATGTCTTAAGCCGGATCGGGAATTTGGCGCGGATCCGGGCTTCGGCTTCATCGCTCAGATGCGACGCAGGCGGGGCCGCCAGTATCTCGGCCACGCGGGCCTGGGCGCGGTCCCAGATCGAGGGCTGCCCGGCATCGATCCAGTCATCGACACCCAGCCGGTTGGCCAGGGCGGGATAGAAATAATCCGATTTCATGCGGTTGAGGGTCTCGGGCTCGCCCAGGTAATGGCCGTCCTGGGTGACCACCCGTTCGACCGCCTCCAGATCAAGCGTGGCCTCTGAGACCTCGATGCCCCGGACAGACCGCAATATCGCACCGCACATGTCATCGTCGATGACCATCGCCTCGGGGCTTGCCACCATGATGGAGCCGAGCATTCCAACCGAGAGGTTGATCATGTCCGCCCCGCCATGCGCGGCCATGGCCACGGTATAGCCCTTTTCATAGCCGGCCTGTGCATCCGCCAGATTGGAATCGGTCATGCCCGCCGATACCGTCGAGGGCAGCCCGATATGGGCCAGCAATTGCGCGGCGGCCGCATTGGCAATCGCCGCCTCGCCGCCGCCGCCGGTCATCGCGCCGGTTCTGAGGTCGGAAATGAAGGGCATCAGGGCGTAAATGCAGGGCGCGCCCTCTTCGATCGCATCGACCACCATCAGCCCGGCCAGGCATTCGGCCAGCCCCTGCGCCAGCGCGCCCGCAAGGGTGACGGGGCTTGTCGCGCCCGCCTGACCGGCCGAGCAGATCTGCGGGATCATACCGGCGCGCACGGCCTGTTCCAGCATTTCTACGCCCTCCGCGGCATAGGTCAGCGGCGGCACTACATGCACGATCACGGCCATGCAAAAGGGGCGTTCGCGAAACGCGCCCGCCCGCCCTAGCGCGGTATCGAAGAGATCGACAACCGGGGCAATATGGCCGGGGTCGCAAAAACTGATGCCGATGGGTTTGGAGGTGGCTTTCATAGCGGCAAAGGCCGTGTTGATATCCAGTTCGAACGGATCCTGCACATCCCTGGCCACCACGGGGCGCACGCCGTAATGGATGTTCGATGATGCCTCCAACACCCGCATCAGATCATAAAGATCGCTCAGATGGCTGTCGCGATAGGCCCCGGTTTGCCCATCCAGGACGCGCACCGCCGCCCCGCCCGTGCCGATATGGACACGACCGCCCCCGATCCGCAGATCCCGGTTCGGCGTGAACCCCGGCAGATCCAGATGCGTTGGCGCGCGCGCCAGCGCGGCCCTGACCATCTCGGCGGGAAAGCACAATCGGCCGTCAGGGCGATGCGCGGCCCCCCGGGCCCGGGCGCGTGTTGTCGCCATTTCCGGCATTCCGGACATGCCAACGCGCGACAGGATGTCAAAAGCATGTGCGACGATCATGGCAAGATCGGCATCCGAGAGCGGCCGCAGATGCCCGCCACGGCCAAGTGCGGCAACAGCATCCCGGCCGGGGGGAACTGTCCTTTGCTGCCGTTTGCCAGCGCGTCTTGCCATCGGGTCTCCTCTTCGCGGCCACTAGAGCCCAAATTCTCGGCGTTGAAAATTCAATAAAGCGATCCGGGGAGTCGATTTCTTTGCACGATGGCGCAGATCTGCATGCCATTGGTCTCCGGGTGGCTCTCGTTGCAGGTGCCGCACGCGCATGTTCGAGCCATGGCAAGGGCCGGTTCCTGGACCATATCGTCGCCCAGGGGTCGTGACGGCCCCGGAAATACGAATGCGTCGACCCGCACGCCCGGCAAACCGGATCAGAAACCAGGGCCGGTGTCGGAACACGGATGGCGTTCGGCAATCACAAGCGCCCCCATTGCGCACCGGGCGGAGAACCAGCTGCTGTGGCCTGCCGGCAGAGACAGGAAACGACCCAACCTGATCAGCCGCCCAAAGCAGGTTAAGCGGTGCCGGATCCTATCCGACTATGAGGGAGGAGGAGAGCCATCGCCGCCGCGCCCGGTTCGCGACAATTCTGTCGCTTTCCTGGCTTCTTTTTCCGCCGGGGTGACGCAAGGTGGCGCAGTAACCAGGCAGGGCGGAATTGCATCGCGGCTGTCATCTCCATTCGAAAGCCCCGCCCGATGCCCGGCCCGCCACGCCCGACCGAAGATACGCCCGCGCGCGCCATTGTTCTGATCCTTCTGGGGATGGGTTTCATCACGGCCAATGACAGCCTTATCAAGGCGTTGAGCGGTGATTACCCGTTGCATCAGATGGTGTTTATCCGCTCGGCCATCGGGTTGGCGGTGTCACTCGTGATCCTGCAATTCGAGGGCGGGTTCAGCGAATTGCGCACCGCCACACCGGGGCTGCATATCTTGCGCGGGCTCTTTGTCGTGCTTTCGAATATGCTCTATTTCGCGGCGCTGGCGACCTTGCCGTTGGCCACTGCCGTGTCGATCTTTTTCGTGGCCCCGCTGCTGATCACGCTGATGTCGATCCTGTTTCTAAGGGAGCGCGTCGGCCTGCATCGTGGTGGCGCGATTCTGGTGGGCTTTGCGGGCGTGCTGGTGATGACCCGGCCGGGATCGGGGGGCGGCGCGGATGCGCCTGCGCTCTGGGTGCTGCTGTTGCCGGTCGCGGCGGCGGCGGCTTATGCCGCGATGCAGGTGATGACGCGGTCGCTTGGCGTCTATTCCACGGCCTCGGCGCTGGCGGTCTATATCCAGACGGTGTTTTTGCTGGTCTCGGTCGGGTTTTTCGTGGTCGCGGGCGACGGGCGATATGCCGAAGGGGTCGAGCATGAAAGCCTGGTCTTTCTGTTGCGGGCCTGGGTCTGGCCGCGGCCTGGCGACTGGCCGCTTTTCCTGCTGTTGGGACTGTGTTCGGGGGCCATCGGCTATAGCCTGTCATCGGCCTATAAACTGGGCAATGCGGCGACGGTGTCCTCGTTCGAATACGCCGCGCTGCCGCTGGCCATTTTTGTCGGTTGGAGCGTCTTTGGCGAGATGCCCGATGTCTGGGTTCTGGTCGGCACGGTGATGATTGCGGGGGCGGGGATCTATGTCTTTATGCGTGAACGCCGCCGCCGGTCGCCGGTGGCCCCGCGCCGTCCGTTGCGGCGCGGGTGAGCTTTTTTCGTGCGCAGGTGCATTTGCGGGGAAAACCGCGCTTGACGGGGGCGGGCGGGGGGCCTAGAACCGCCGTCACGCCAGCGCGGCCTTCGGGGAGTGCTGGATCGTGCAGCGGGCGGTTGTAGCTCAGTTGGTTAGAGTACCGGCCTGTCACGCCGGGGGTCGCGGGTTCGAGCCCCGTCAACCGCGCCACCGCTGTTCCATTCGGGCGAAAAGCCCTTGCCGAAAGGCCCATGCGCGGTTGTAGCTCAGTTGGTTAGAGTACCGGCCTGTCACGCCGGGGGTCGCGGGTTCGAGCCCCGTCAACCGCGCCACTTTTCCTTGATCATGGATGGTCGTTGCCCTGACGGGCGGCGGCGGCGCGCCGCCTCAGGCCCCTTTGGGGCCATCGCCCGCGCGCGGTCCGCTAAAGCGGACGGATGCGATCGGCGGGTATGGCGGGATGGATTTGCGAGGCTGGCGCGCTCGGCGCGGTTTGGGCCCCTGCCGAGAGGCGCTTGAGGGGGATTGCTGCCCCTCAAGGCACCCTGTCAACGGTCTGTGCGTGGCCGCGGCCGCGTCAATCCCGGGCCGCCTTGCGGCGGTCGCTGGCGCGAGGATTGACCCGGGTCCGGCTCATGGGTCGGACGGGTGTCAGGTGCTGCGGCGGCGGTTTTCGAACCGGGGCAGCATGGCCGAGAAATCGCGGCCCAGACCATCTTCGGCCTCGACGAAGGTTTCATAGAGCGCGGTGGCGGCCTGACCCATCGGCGTATCGGCATCGGCCGCAGTGGCGGCGGCCTGGGACAGGCGCAGATCCTTGAGCATCAGTTCCGCCGCGAAGCCGGGTTTGTAGTCATTATCGGCGGGGCTGGCCGGGCCCACGCCCGGTGCCGGGCAATAGGCGTTCATGGTCCAGCTATAGCCCGAGGAGGTGCTGACCACATCGAACATCGCCTGCCGGTCGAGACCGAGCTTGTCGGCCAGCGCGAAGGCCTCGCAGGTGCCGATCATGGTGATGCCCAGGATCATGTTGTTGCAGATCTTGGCCGCTTGTCCGTTGCCCGCCGGGCCGCAATGGACGGCCTTTTGCCCCATGATCTCGAACAGTGGCGCGGCGGTGGCAAAGGCGCTGTCGCTGCCGCCCACCATGAAGGTGAGCGTGCCAGCAGAGGCCCCGCCAACCCCGCCCGAGACCGGCGCGTCGAGAAAGCCAAGCCCCGCTGCGGCGCAATCGGCGGCGACGGCGCGGGCGGCGTCGACCTCGACGGTCGAACAATCAAGGAGCACCGCGCCATCGGTCATGGCCGGGATGATCTGGCCCGCGACCGCGCGCAGGATCGCGCCGTTGGGCAGCATGGTGATGACGACATCGCGGCCCGTGGCGGCATCGGCCGCGCTCTCGGCGCGTGTCACGCCATCGGGGCAGGGGGCGCTCAGGTCGAAGCCTGTCACATCATGGCCCGCCGCCGCCAGATTGGCGGCCATCGGCGCGCCCATATTGCCCAACCCGATAAACCCGATCTGCATGGCGTCTCTCCTTCAGAGTTTCAAACTTTCCGGCCCGCGCGGCATCAGGAGGCGCGAGACCTCGACCAATGGCACGGCTTTGGGCCCGTCGTGACGCCAGCGCGGCGCATTGTCCTTGTCGATAATGAGGGCGCGGATGCCCTCCAGGAAATCGCCCTTTTCCATGGATTGCGAGGTGAAACGGTATTCCAGCTCCAACGCACCCTCGATGCGGTCCCTGCCGCGCACGCGGTGGACGAGCTCCACCGTGCAAGCCATTGAAATCGGAGAGTTCTTGTTCATAGAATCCAGGGCGTCGCCGGCCAGAGCGGACCCGGTGACCTCCAGCCGGTTCACGATGTCGCGCAGACCGTCGCCGCCAAAACTCGCGTCGATCTCGTCTTGGTGCTCTGCCAGCCCTGACGCGGGCGCGGCCAGTGCTGCGGCATCCACCGCCGCCACGTCGCCGGTTTCCGACAGCGTGGCGATCAGATCGGCCCAGGCGTCGCGCGGCAGGTAGTAATCGCCAAAGCCTGCATGGATCGCGTCGCCCGGACCCATGCGGGCCGAGGTCACGCCCAGATATTCACCGAGCCGCCCCGGCGCGCGGGCCAGAATGAGCGAGCCGCCCACATCCGGCACCAGCCCGACCTTGCATTCGGGCATCGACACGCGGCTGTCATCGCAGACGATCCGGTGCGACCCGTGACAGCCCACCCCGACACCGCCGCCCATGACAAAGCCATGCAGGAAGGTGACCACGGGTTTGGGGAAATTGAACATCCGCGCATTCATGCGGTATTCATCCTGCCAGAACCTCTGCCCATAGCTGAAATCACCGGCGCGGCCGGTGGCATACATCTCGGTCAGATCGCCGCCGGCGCAAAACGCCTTTTCGCAGGGCAGCCCGTCGATGATCAGCAGATCGACGGCGGGGTCGTCGGCCCATGAAATCAGCGCCTTGTCGATCTCCAGGCACATCTCCCAGGTGAGCGCATTCAGCGCCTTGGGGCGGTTGAGGGTGATGCGACCGGCGCGGCCTTCGATGCGGCAGTGGATATCGTCCATCAGCCGCGCTCCGCCAGCATCGCGCGGGCGATGATCATGCGCATGATCTCATTGGTGCCTTCCAATATCTGATGCACCCGCAGATCGCGGACGATCTTTTCGATGCCGTAATCGGCCAGATAGCCATAGCCGCCATGCAGTTGCAGGCATTGATTGGCGACGTCAAAGGCGGCGTCGGTCACGTAAAGCTTGGCCATGGCGCAGAATTTCGAGGCGTCGGGGGCCGCATTGTCCAGCTTCCAGGCCGCCTGCCGCAGGAAGGTGCGCGCCGATTGCAGCCTGACCTCCTGTTCGGCCAGCCGAAACTGCAGCCCCTGAAACTGGTCGATGGTTTTGCCAAACGCCTTGCGTTCGCCCATATAGGCCAGCGTCAGATCCAGCGCCTTCTGCGCGCCGCCAAGCGCCGATGCCGCGATATTCAGGCGCCCGCCATCGAGCCCCGCCATCGCGTATTTGAAGCCCTGGCCTTCCTCGCCGATGAGGTTGTCCGAGGGCACGAAACACGCGTCGAACTGCACCTGCGCCGTGGGTTGCGCCAGCCAGCCCATCTTTTTCTCCAGCGCGCCAAAACTGAGGCCATCGGCCCCATCCTCGACCACCACGGTGGAAATCCCCCTGGGGCCATCCTCGCCGGTGCGCACCATGGTGACATAGGCGTCGGAATAACCGCCACCCGAGATGAACGCCTTGGTGCCGTTGAGCGTGTAGCCCTCGTTGGTGCGCGTCGCGCGGCTGCGCAGGGCGGCGGCGTCGGACCCGGACCCCGGTTCGGTCAGGCAATAGGAGAACACCTTGTCCATGGTGCAGAGATCGGGCAGCCATTTCGCCTTGGTCTCGGGTGATCCGAATTTGTCGATCATGCCGCCGCACATATTGTGGATCGAGAGGAACGAGCCCACGGCGGGGCAGGACATCGCCAGGGCCTCGAACACCAGCGTGGCATCAAGCCGCGACAGGCCCGATCCGCCAAATTCCTCGCTGACATAGAGCCCGCCAAAGCCAAGCTCCGCGATCTGCGGCCAGAGCGCTTTCGGGATGGTGCCCGCGGCCTCCCAATCCTGGGCAAAGGGGGCGATATGCTCCTCGCCAAAGCTCCTCGCCATGTCGAAGATCATGCCTTGCTCTTCTGAAAGTGCGAAATCCATCCGGTATCTCTCCCTTGGCCCGCCCGCTGGAATTGAACGAGTGTTTAATTAGCAAGTTTTGCAGAAGTGTTGCAAGGCGGGCCGGTGGTGTCACAAATCGGCGTGAAATTCCTCGATCAGGTGGCGCACCACGGCGCGCATGCCGGCCGCGTCATCGCGGCCATCGGCGCGCGCCGCCGCATAGACGCCGCGCTGGCGCTCTGATGACGTGCCCCGCGCCAGCATATCGCGAACATGCTCGACCTCGCCCCGGCAGTTCAGCGCCTCGGCATCCTCGGCCGTCATTTCGATCAGTTCCTCCATCAATTCGGCCAGCGGCACGATCTCGCGGCGGCCAAAATCGATCAGCCCCTTGCGGGTGCCATAACGCTGCGCCCGCCAGCGGTTTTCGCCGACCAGAAAGGTGTCATAAAGCCGCCAGCGCTGGTTGCGCTCGCGCAGACGGTAGAGCATGCGCGACAGGCTCTGGATGATCGCGGCCAGCGTCAGCGTGTCCTCCAGCCGGGGGCTGACATCGCAGATCCGGGTTTCCAGCGTCGGAAACCGCGACGAGGGGCGCAGATCCCACCAGATCTTGGTGCTGTCCTCGATCACGCCAAGCTCGATCAATACCTCCACCGTGCGCTCGTAATCGCCAAAGGAGGCAAAGACCTGCGGCAGCCCCGTGCGCGGCAGATTGTCGAACACGGTCAGCCGGTAAGAGGCGAGCCCGGTATCGCGGCCCTGCCAATAGGGCGACGAGGCCGACAGCGCCAGAAGATGCGGCAGGAAATAGCTGAGCTGCCCCATCAGATCGTTGCGCAGATCGTCGTTGCCCAGGCCGACATGGACATGCATGCCACAGATCAGCATGCGTTCGACCACGCCGCCCAGATCGCGGGCCAGCGTGTTGTAGCGATCCTTGTCGGTATGCGACTGATCCTTCCAATCGGCGAACGGGTGGCACGAGACGGCGATGGGGGCGAGACCGAACTGCCCGGCAATCCGCGACACGCAAGCCCGCAGACGGCGCAGATCCTCGCGCGCGGCCCCGATACCGGAACAGACGCAGGTGCCGATCTCGATCTGGCATTGCAGAAACTCGGGGCTGACCTGGCCTTCCAGCTCCGCGGCGCAGGCGGTCATCAACTCGGCCGGGGCCTCGGCCAGATCGCAGCTGTCGGTATCGACCAGCAGGTATTCCTCTTCGATTCCGATCGAGAACGGGGGCTCGGTTTGCGCCATGTCGCCGGTCCTTTTGTCGCCTTTGCGTCAGGAAACCGGGAAAGCGGCGATTTGCCAAGGGAAATCAAGCGCCGCGCGCGGCATGGGAAAACATTGAACCAGCTGCCGGGCTGGTCCGACCTATAGCCACAGATGCCCCGCACCATCGCAAAAAGAGACCGACCCGATGTCAGATATCTTCACCCTCGCCACCGCCGCTTTATTCGCAATCGCCTCGATAACGGCGGCACTGTCGGGCGTTTTGGCCAGGCGCAGAGTTGCCGCGCGCAGAGCTTGACGCGCCACACCCGGTTTCATCACCAAAACCTTTTCATGACCCATCGGGGGGGCGCGCTGCGGCCCCCCGTTTTCGATCCGTCCAGCCCCCGATCAGGAGGCCGTGATCGTGCCGCGCATCGCGGGGTGGAACACGCAGAGATATTCAAAGCTGCCCGCCGAGGCCACCGTGATCGAGCCAGACTGGTTGCGATTCAACCGGCCCGTATCAAAGCTGCCATCGGTGGCGGTCGCGGTATGCGGGGCCCCGTCGAGATTGGTGAAGGTCACGGTATCGCCGACCGAGACCTGCAGATTGACCGGGTCGTATTCGAACCGCTCGATCGTCACGACATGTGAGGCGGCCTGGGCGCGGGTCACGCGCAAGGCAAGTGGCGCGGCCAGCAATGTGGCAATCGCGGTGCGGCGGGTGGTGTCTGTCATTCTGCGGTCCTCCTGTTCGCTGTGCAAAAGGATGGCGACCGGGGCCGCGCCTGACAATCTCTGCCGGGGGGCTATTCACGCAGTTGTGCGAAATGTCGCAAACATGATGCAATTCGTGAAGGCGGCGGCCTGAGCGCAGGGGGGCCTTCCCGCCGCGCGATCAAAGCCGCGCCTTCGTGTCCGCGACAAGAGCGTTCAACCGCTCGGCGGCACCTCCCTCGGGCGCGAGTGCTGCCGCCTGGCCGTAGAGCGAGAACTGATGCGCCTCGGCATCGGCTGCGCGCAGCGGGTTCACGTAATGATACATCAGCGGAAACGGCGCGGGCGGCACCTCTGCCATGGCATCCAGCCAACCGGTGCGATGCGCCCGCGCGGGCCGCCCCGATACCGCCGCACTGATCCGGGTGCTGCTATCGGCCCCGGCGCGGGTGGCCGCAATGTGCAGCCTGTTGCCAGCGGCCTCTTCGGTGGCAATGAAACCGGTCCCGATCTGGACGCCCGCGGCCCCAAGGGTAAGCGCCGCAGCAATCCCGCGCCCGTCGGCGATGCCGCCCGCCGCGATCACCGGCAGGTCGACGGCATCGACGATCTGCGGCGCCAGGGCAAAGAGCCCGATCTGCGCGTCATGCGCCACGTCCAGAAACACGCCCCGGTGGCCGCCCGCCTCCCAGCCCTGCGCGATGATCGCATCGACGCCGCGCGCTGCCAGCCAACGGGCCTCGGCGCAGGTCGTGGCCGAAGAGAGGATCACCGAGCCCGCCGATTTCAGCGCCGCCACGGCCCCCGCCGCGGGCAGGCCGAAATGAAAGCTGACCACTTTTGGCGGATGCGCCAGCAGGATCTCGAGCGCGGCCTCTCCGAACGGGTCGAAGGGCGCTGCCGGTTTGCCCGTGGGTGGAGCCACGCCTGCGGCTTCGTAATGCGGGGCCAGCGCGTCCAGCAGGGCCGCGTGATGCGCGTCATCGATGGCCGGTGGCGCATGGCAGAAGAAATTGAGGTTGAAGGAACGGTTGGTCCGGCCCGCCATTGCCCTGATATCCTCGGCCAGTTTTCCGGGCGCGAGCGCGGCGCAGCCATGCGAGCCCAACCCGCCCGCATTTGACACCGCCGCCACCAGTTCAGGCGTCGAGCTGCCCGCCATCGGGGCCTGGATGATCGGGTGATCGATCTCCAGCAGGTCGCAAATGCGCGTGTCCGGCCAGATGGCATGTCCCTTCCGAGAAAAACGAAACCGGGCCGCGGCGATTTGCGCGCGGCCCGGTCAGGTTAGTCGCAGGGCCTGGCTCAGTCCATCGCCTTGAAATTGAACTCGCCGCCTTCCTTGATGCCCGAGGGCCAGCGCGCGGTCACGGTCTTGGTGCGGGTGTAGAACTTGAACGCATCCGGCCCGTGCTGGTTGAGATCGCCAAAGCCCGATTTCTTCCAGCCGCCAAAGGTGTGATAGGCCAAAGGCACCGGGATCGGCACGTTGATGCCGACCATGCCGATATTGATCCGGTTGGCGAAATCGCGCGCGGTGTCGCCGTCACGGGTATAGATCGCGGTGCCATTGCCATATTCATGGTTGAGCGCGAGGCCGATGGCCTCCTCGTAGCTGCCCGCGCGCACGGTGGACAGGACCGGGCCGAAGATCTCGGTCTTGTAGATGTCCATATCGGGCGTCACCCGGTCAAAGAGATGCGGGCCGACGAAGAACCCGTCCTCATAGCCTTGCAGGTTGAAGCCACGGCCATCGACCACCAGCTCGGCCCCCTGATCGACGCCGGTTTGCACCAGACGTTCGATATTGGCCTTGGCGGCGGCGGTCACGACCGGGCCGAAATCGACATCGTCGCCCGCGGTATAGGGCCCGACCTTCAACGCCTCGATCCGCGGCACCAGTTTCTCGATCAGCTTGTCGGCGGTTTCCTCGCCCACCGGAACGGCCACCGAAATCGCCATGCAGCGTTCGCCCGCCGCGCCATACCCGGCCCCGACCAGCGCATCGGCCGCCTGGTCCAGATCGGCATCGGGCATGATGATCATGTGGTTCTTGGCCCCGCCGAAACACTGCGCCCGCTTGCCGTTGGCGGTGGCACGCGAATAGATGTAATGCGCGATCGGGGTCGATCCGACAAAGGCCACCGCCTGCACCGTCTCGTTGTCGAGGATCGCGTCGACCGCTTCCTTGTCGCCATTGACGACCTGCAAAATGCCATCGGGCAGGCCCGCCTCCTTGCACAATGCCGCCAGCATCAGCGGCACCGACGGGTCACGCTCGGACGGTTTCAGGATCATCGCATTGCCACAGGCCAGTGCCGGCCCCATGCCCCAGAGCGGGATCATGGCGGGAAAGTTAAAGGGCGTGATCGAGGCCACCACGCCAAGCGGCTGGCGCATCGAATACATGTCGATGCCGGGCCCGGCGCTGTCGGTAAATTCCCCCTTCAGCATCTGCGGCGCGCCGATGCAATATTCGATCACTTCCAGCCCGCGCTGCACGTCGCCCTTGGCATCGGGAAAGGTCTTGCCATGCTCGCGGCTCAGCGCCTCGGCCAGCTTGTCCATGTCGCGGTTGATAAGGCCGACCAGCGCCATCATCACACGCGCGCGGCGCTGCGGGTTGGTCGCGCCCCAGGCGACCTGAGCCTTGGCGGCATCGGCAATCGCGGCATCCATTTCGGCGGTCGAGGCCAGCGCGACCTGCGCCTGCACTTCGCCGGTGGCCGGGTTGAACACATCCGCCTGCCGTGCTGCCGCACCCGATACATGTGCGCCATTGATCCAGTGACCGAGATTTTCCATTGGGTTTCCTCCCCTGATCCAGTTGGGGGCAGCATAGGCTTGCATTCCTGCGGGGAAAAGAGGCAGTATTTCAAAACCGTTTTGCAGAAATGCAAAGGAGGCGGCGATGCCCAACTGGGATGACATGCGCATATTTCTGGCCGTGGCGCGGGGCGAAAGCCTGAGCCGGGCGGGCCGTGTGCTGCGCATGGATCCGGCCACCGTTGGGCGCCGCATTGCCCGGCTTGAGGACCGGCTTGCCACCACGCTTTTCGCCAAATCGCCACAGGGCTACACGCTGACCGAGGCGGGCACGCGGCTTTTGGATCCGGCCGAGGCCGCCGAAAGCGCGCTGGCCACAGGCGTCGGTGCGGTGACGGGCATGGGGGCAGGGCTGGCAGGCTCGATCCGTATCGGGGCCCCGGATGGGGCGGCGAATTTCCTGTTGCCGCAGGTTTGTGCCCGCATCCACGCCGCCAACCCCGATCTCGAGATCCAGATCCTGGCCCTGCCGCGCGTGGTGAACCTGTCCAAGCGCGAGGCCGATATGGCGCTGACCGTCAGCCCGCCGCAGACCGGGCGTCTGACGGTGCAGAAAGTGGCCGATTATCACCTGCATCTGGCCGCCCCGCGCGCCATTGCGCCGGATATCATGGATCTGGCTGACCTCAAATCGCACCCCGTTGTGGGCTATATCCCCGATATGATTTTCGACAAGGAGCTGGATTACCTGTCTGAGCTGGGTGTGGCGCAGGTGCAGCTGGCGTCCAATTCGATCTCGGTGCAGCTGATGCTTCTGCGCGCGGGCGGCGGGGTTGGCATCGTGCATGATTTCGCCATGCCGTTTGCCCCCGAGCTGCGCCTGATCCTGCGCGAGGCGGTGGCCCTGACGCGCAGCTTTTACCTCGTGCGCCATGCCTCCGATCGCGGCTCGGACCGGCTGACCCGCTTTGCCGAGGCGCTGATAACAGGCCTGCGTGCCGAAATAACACGGCTGGAGGGGCAGATCGCAGGGCCCTAACGCCTTGACAGTCCGCCATTCTGTCGAAACCCTGATCACAGGCAATTTACCACCCGAGGAGACCGGACCCATGCTCGTTCAGCAAATCTTGAAAATGAAATCGGCTGAAGGTGTGGTGACACTGGCACCGGGCTCGACGCTGGCTGATGCCGCAAAGCTGCTGTCCGAGCGCAAATTCGGTGCCATCGTCATCTCACCCGACGGGTCAAAGGTGGCGGGCATCCTGTCCGAACGCGATATCGTGCGCGAATTGGGCAAACGCGGGCCCCAATGCATGGCCGATCTGGTCGATGACGTGATGACCTCCGAGATCATTACCTGCACCCGGTCGGAAGGCTCGGGCGAGGTGCTGGCCAAGATGACTTCGGGGCGGTTCCGCCACATGCCGGTGATGGAGGGCGATGAGATGGTCGGCCTGATTTCCATCGGCGATGTGGTCAAGGCGCAGCTGGCGGAACTGGCGATGGAAAAAGAAGCGCTGGAAAGCATGATCAAGGGGTTCTGAAACCCGCTCTGATCCCAAACCTCAAAGCGGAGCTTGCCCCCATGCGCATCGCCCTCTATCCCGGCACCTTCGACCCGATCACGCTTGGCCATGTCGATATCATCCATCGCGCCTGCACTCTGGTCGACAAGCTGGTGATCGGCGTGGCCATCAACCGCGACAAGGGGCCGCTTTTCTCGCTGGAGGAACGTCTGGCCATGGTCGAGGCCGAATGCGCGGGCCTCTCGCGCGCCACCGGCACCGAGATCGTGGCGCATCCGTTCGAGAACCTGCTGATTGATTGCGCCCGCGATGTCGGGGCGCAATTTATCGTGCGCGGCCTGCGCGCCATGGCCGATTTCGAATATGAGTTTCAGATGGTCGGCATGAACCGCAAGATGGATCCCGGCATTGACACGATCTTTTTGATGGCCGATGCCGAACGGCAGGCGATCGCCTCGAAACTGGTCAAGGAGATTGCCCGCCTTGGCGGCGATGTGCGCCATTTCGTGCCGCCGGCCATTCATCTGGCCCTGATGGCGAAATACGGCCGTTAACGCCGCCCGCCCCCTTTCCCTTTTCATCGCGCGCCACTAGGGTGCCCGCGATTTTGCGTATGAGGAGGGCCCGATGGCCGATATCAAAGATCCCGAAAACACCATTCTGATCGAGCTGAAAGACGGCCAGGTCGTGATCGAGCTGATGGCCGATGTGGCCCCGCAGCACAGCGCCCGGATGAAGGAGCTGGCCCGCGAGGGGGCCTATGACGGTGTCGTGTTCCACCGCGTGATCGACGGCTTCATGGCGCAGACCGGCGATGTCGCCAATGGCAATGCGACGGGCGATTTCAACCTGCGCATGGCGGGCACCGGCGGCTCGGACAAGCCCGATCTGCCGGCCGAGTTTTCCAAGCTGCCGCATGATCGCGGCACCATCGGCGCGGCGCGTTCGGCCAACCCCAATTCGGCCAACAGCCAGTTCTTCATCAATTTCAGCGACAACCATTTCCTGAACGGCCAATACACCGTCTATGGCCGGGTGCTGGCGGGCATGGAACATGTCGATGCCGTCACCCGCGGCGAGCCGCCCGCGAACCCCGATCAGATGATCAGCGTCAAGGTCGCCGCCGATGCGTAAGCTGGCGTTGGCCCTGATGCTGATGGCGAGCCCCGCCGCCGCCGTCACGCTTGAGATCGATGTCACCGGCGAGGCCGAGGGCACCATCGTGATCGACCTCTTCGAAGAGGTGGCCCCCCTGCATGTCGAACGCATCGTGACGCTGGCGCGCGAGGGGGCCTATGACGACGTGGTGTTTCACCGGGTGATCGACGGCTTCATGGCGCAGACCGGCGATGTCGAATTCGGCCGCGTGGGTCAGGACATGCGCTATGCCGGGCGCGGCGGGTCCGAATATGACGATCTGCCGGCCGAGTTCTCGGATCTCAGCTTTGAGGCCGGGATCGTCGGCATGGCCCGCAGCGCCGACCCCGACAGCGCGAATTCGCAATTCTTCATCATGTTTGAGGACACCCCCCAGCTTGACGGCCAATACACCGTGGTGGGCCAGGTCATCGAAGGCATGGAGGTGGTCAGGGCCATCAAACGCGGCACCGGGCGCAACGGGGCCGTGGTCGGTCAGCCCGACAGCATCGTGGCGATGCGCGTCATCGAATAACGTCTTTCCGCCCGCTTCACGATTGATCAGCCCTGCGCACCTTCGCGTGAGCAGGGCTGTTCTTTTTGCGCGCCTCTGTCAGTCTCGTGCCCTGTCACATAGCGGAGGACCCCGATGCGCCATTTTCTCAGCCTTTGGCTCGTGCTGGCCCTGAGCCTGCCTGCGATGGCCAACCCGACCCTGTGGGCGCGCGAATGGCCCAACACCGATTTTTCCCGCGCCTCCGTGGAGTTTTCCGAGATCCTGTCAGGCGGCCCCCCGCGCGACGGCATTCCGGCGCTTGACGATCCGCGCATGATTGCCGCCGGCGATGAAACCCGGCTCGATCCGACCGAACCGGTGGTGGTTGTCCGGATCGGGGGCGAGGCCCCGCGCGCCTACCCGGTACGCTACCTGACCTGGCATGAGATCGTGAACGATGTGATCGGCGGCGTGCCCATCGCCGTCACCTTCTGCCCGTTATGCAATTCCGCCGTGACCTTTGACCGGCGCGTCGGGGACCGGGTGCTGTCTTTCGGGGTCTCGGGCAAACTCTTGAGCTCGAACCTGATCATGTATGACCGCGAGACCGAAAGCTGGTGGCAGCAGGCCATCGGCACCGGCATCGTCGGCGAGATGACCGGCACCGATCTGGAGCTGGTGCCGACCTGGACAATGGGCTGGCAGCTCTATGTCGAAGAAAACCCCGACGGGCTGGTGATGGATGAACCCGATTGGCGCAGGCCCTATGGCAGCAATCCTTATGTCGGCTATGACAGCGCGCGTCAGCCGTTTCTCTATAGCGGAGAAAACCCGCCCAACGGGGTGCCGCCGCTGGTGCGCGTGGTCCGCGTCGGCAATGCCGCCTGGCCGCTGACGCGCCTTTCCGAGGAGGGCGAGATCACCGAGGCCGGGCTGACCATCAGCTGGCAATCTGGGCAGGCCTCGGCGCTCGATACCAACCGGATCGGCGCGGGCCGCGATGTCGGCAATGTGCGGGTGCGCGATGCGGACGGCAATGACGTGGCCCATGACGTGATGTTCGCCTTTGCCTTTCATGCCTTCTGGCCCGAGGGACAATGGATGCTGGGGCAATAGCTCCTCGCCCCCGGGGTCCCCGGGCGCTCCTCGCCGCTTGACGCGCGGGCCGGGCCGTCATACTCGACCGGCATGGTTCGTGCTCCGCTTTTGCAACTCTCCGATATTTCGCTCACCTTCGGTGGCCCGCCGGTGTTTTCCGGCCTCGGGCTGGTGATCCATGAAGGCGACCGGGTGGCGCTCGTGGGGCGTAATGGCTCGGGAAAATCCACCCTTCTCAAGGTGATGGCGGGGCTGGTTGAGGCCGATACCGGGGCGCGCACGCTGTCGCCCGGTGTTTCGGTTGGCTATATGGAGCAAGATCCCGATTTCGCCGGTTTCGCCACGCTTGGCGATTATGCCACCGCCACGCTGGATCCGTCCGAGGCCTGGAAGGTCGAGGCCGTGGCCGAGGGGCTGAAACTGGCGCTGGACGCCACGCCCGAGGCCGCATCCGGCGGCGAGCGCCGGCGCGCCGCCCTGGCCCGGCTGCTGGCCGAAGCGCCCGAGCTGATGCTTTTGGACGAGCCCACCAACCATCTCGACATCGAAGCCATCACCTGGCTGGAGGCGCGGCTGCGCGACACCCGCGCCGCTTATGTGTTGATCAGCCATGACCGCGCTTTCCTCAATGCGCTCAGCCGCGCCACGCTCTGGGTCGACCGGGGTCAGGTGCGCCGTCAGGAGAAGGGCTTTGCCGCGTTCGAGGATTGGCGCGACAAAACCTGGGAGGAAGAGGACCAGGCCCGCCACAAGCTGGATCGCAAGATCAAATCCGAGGCGCGGTGGGCGGTCGAGGGCATTTCGGCCCGGCGCAAACGCAATATGGGCCGGGTCCGCGCGCTTGGCGACTTGCGCCAGACCCGCGCCGACATGATCCGGCGTCAGGGCACCGCCGCGATGGCGCTGGAGGCGGGCCAGAAATCCGGCAAACGGGTGATCGAAGCGCGGGGGATCTCGAAATCCTACGGCGACAAGACCATCTTTCAACCTTTCGACCTGCGCATCCTGCGCGGCGACCGGGTGGCCTTTGTCGGCCCCAACGGGGTGGGCAAGACCACGCTTTTGAAGGTTCTGACCGGTGAGGTTGCCCCCGATACCGGCAGCGTCATCCACGGCACCAACCTTGATATCGCCGTGTTCGATCAGGCCCGCGCCGCGCTCGACCCCGATGCCACGCTCTGGCACAGCCTGTCGCTCGACCCCGCCATCGCCGCCTCGGGGGCGTCGGATCAGATCATGGTGCGCGGCCAGCCGCGCCATGTTGTGGGATATCTCAAGGAATTTCTCTTTACCGATGCCCAGGCCCGCGCGCCGGTGCGCTCGCTTTCGGGCGGCGAAAAGGCGCGGCTCCTGCTGGCCCGGCTGATGGCGCGGAATTCAAACCTGCTGGTGCTGGATGAGCCGACCAACGATCTCGATGTCGAAACGCTGGATCTGATGCAGGATCTGTTGGGCGAATACCCCGGCACTGTCCTGTTGGTCAGCCACGATCGCGACTTCATCGACCGGATCGCCACCGCAACCATCGCGATGGAGGGTGACGGGCGCGCGATCACCTATGCCGGTGGGTATTCCGATTACCGGGCGCAACGCGGTGCCGATGCCGGCGCGTCCCCGGTCAGCGCCAAACCGCGCCATGCGGTGCAAAAACCGACCGCCGCCGCGAAACCCGAAAAATCCGGCCTCAGCTATACCGAAACCCATCGGCTCAGGGAATTGCCGGACCTGATCGCGCGGCTGGAGGCAGAGATTGCAAAGCTCGAAGGCTTCCTGTCGGATCCCGATCTCTTTACCACAGCGCCGGCTAAATTCGCCAAAGCCTCGGAGGCGCTGATCGAACGGCATGAGGCGCTGGCGGCGGCGGAAGAAGAGTGGCTGGCGCTCGAGGAAAAATCCGAAACCAGCTAGCGCGGCTTGCCTTCATCATCCTCAGCGCGCCGCCAATTGTGTCAGCGCCACGCCCAGGCCCATCACCGCGATGCCGCCCGCGCGCAGCAGGTTGAGCGGGGTGACCTGCGCCCCGAACAGCCCGAAATGATCGATCAGGGCGGCCGAAATCAACTGTCCCAGCAACACGAAGAACACCGCGTTTCCAACCCCGAAAACCGGGGCGACATAGGTGATGGAGAGCACGTAGAATGCCACCAGCACACCGGCCAGAAAAAGGTGCCAGGGCTGGCCCACGGCCCGCGCCACGGCACCCGGACCGGTGAACAGGGCGACAAGCGCGGTGGCCCCCAGAGCGACCACGAAGAGGATCATCGCGGCGGCGGCGGGCGATCCGATATTGGCCCCCAAACGCGCATTCAGCGCCGCCAGAACGGGAATACCCAGCCCCGCGGCCAGCATGATCAGGATATTCTGTGACATCGGCGCGCCTTTCGGTTTTCCGGCAGAGTGGGGCGGTTGCGGCGGGCGGGCAAGCGCTTAGCTGCAGATACCGCCGGTTTCGGCCCCGGCCCAGGGCAGGAGCACCGTCGAGGCATCGGTTTGCCCGGCGGGCGACAGCGCCATATAGGGCGACAGGATCCGCTCCAGCCGCTCGGTGCGCGCGCCTGCGGGGTCCAGCGCCCGGCAGCAGACATATTCGCTGACCAGGCTGGCCTGCTGTTCATAGCCATAATCCAGAAGCGTGCGTTCTTCATCGGGATCAAAGAGATAGGGGTCGTCGCTCACCCATTGTTCGGCTGCCGCGCGCAGCGGGTGATAGCCGGTCAACTCGCGGTTTTGCCATTGCCAGACATGGGTCATCTCATGCGCGAAATACATCGCCGCGACCAGGTTGACCCGTTCGGGATATCCGCTGAGGTAATCCTCAAGATAGTAATCGGGCGCGACCATGACGCTTTGAAAGAGAACTGCGCCCGCGGTGCGCGTCTCGACCGTGGGCCCGGTCGCCGGCGGCAGGATCAGCTCGCGGCAGGTATCGCGCGGGCGGGTCGGGATGGTGGTGACGCGCAGCCCGATCAGAGGGTTTTCCACGATCCGGATGCGCGTCGTCTCCAGCCCCGGCTGGATCTCTGACATGAAGGCGCGCTCGGCCTCGCTCAAGGGGCGGCCACAGGCGGCCAGCACCAGAAGCAGGATCAGCCAGCGCCGCCCGCTCATACCGACATCGCCAGCACGCGGCTGATCTCGCTCAATCCGCGCCCCGACTGCTCCATCCATGTGTTGAATGCATCCTGCACCGCGCGCATCGCCGATTTCGATCCGGCCGGTTTGTCGATCACGCCCTCCGCGATCAGGCGCGCGGTGACATCGCGGCTGAGGATAAAGGCGTCGCGGCCCATGAACCGCATCGCATATTGCCCCGACATGGCCCCCAGCCGGGCACCATCCGATTTCAGGAGCGCCAGCAGCCCGATGAAATCGGTCGCGGGCCAGGCACCCAGAACGACGCCGGGCCCGCCCCGGTCGCGCATCGAATTCAGAAACACCGCATTGTCGCGCACCGCGCGGATCTTGAGTCCGTTCCGGACGATCCGCCGGTCGGCGATCAGCGTGTCCAGCCAGTCATCGTCCATCATCGCACAGCGACCGACGTCAAAACCATGAAACGCGGCCTCGAACCCATCCCATTTCGTGTCGATCACTTTCCAGTTGAACCCCGCCTGAAAAATGCAGCGCGTCATCGTCGCCAGCCAGCGATCGGCGGGGATGCGGGCCAGATCGGCCGCGCTCAGGGCAGGTGTCAGCCCGGCCTCCAGCGCGTCCACGCCGCCGTGGCGGTCTGAGGCGATAGCATATATTTCGGAAAATTCGCGCATTTCGGGGCCTCCGCCATAACGGTCGGCTCCAGCCTAACGCAAGGTTAGCGCGTTGCAAGATGCCTTGCGGGAATGCCGTTGATCTGGGTGTAACCTTTTGAAAAAATGCGGCAATACCTCTTGCCCGGAACGCCTGATATTCAATATCAGCGGCTGGATTTTGTATAACGGGTCCGGTTTGGCGAGGGTTGGCCCAGGTCTTCCGATATGCCTCTCGACCGCAATCCGACCATCTACAGGGAATTTGAACATGAAACCCTTTTCGACCCTCACCAGCGCGGCGCTTTTGGCCGCAACGCTTGGAACTGCTGCCGCGGCCCATGCCACCGTGATCCCGCGCGCGCCTGTGCATCATGGCTATATCCCGGTCACCCCGCAGACCCCGAATCCGCACCCGCTGCGCTTGCCGCATCTGCACCCGCCTGCGCTGCCGCTGCCGGTTCCCGCCTGCCTGAACTGCCCCACGCTCCCCCTTTACGATGCGCCTTTCCTGATGATGCCGCGCGTGATCATGCGGTAAGTGTTTCAGCAAGCAATTTTGCAATAAAGACCAGCCCCGGACGCGCCTTCCCCCCCCCGCGGTCCGGGGTTTTTCAGTCGCGCAGCCCGACACAGCGCCCGAGTCCGTTCATCGCCATCATAGAGGCCACGTCGATCTGATAATCGGTGGGCAGATCCTCGGCGTCGAACATGAATTCATGGCCCGGATCCCGGTCATAAGTGGCATGTTTGCGCCGGTCGCCCAGGTCTTGGATCACCACGGCGCGGATCTTGGCATCCTCGCCCTGACCGGTGAAGGTGCGAAAGGTCAGCCCCATGAAATCCAGATAGGCGCGGCGGACCCCCTCGCTCAGCAGATGGCGCGAGATATTCACCTCGCGGTCCAGCCACCGCTTGGTGGTAATCAGGTCAGGCGGCGAGATCTCTTTCCAATAGCCCAGATAGCGGCGGAAACAGTAGATCCGGTTCAGATCTGGCGCGATGCGTTCATAGATCTGGAGACGTTTGGAGATGATGCGGGCGTTCTGCCAGAGGGCGGCGTCGATCGAGGTCAGACGGATCAGCAGCGCCACGCCAAAGCCGGCGGCCAGGAGGAGCGAGAGGATGTGCAGCCAGAGGGGCATGGGGGGCGTCCTTGGGTCAGGCCCCGAGGCTACCAGCTATCTGGAAAAATCCAAACAGGACGTGTGAGGGGCCGACCGTGTGTCATTGTCCGGCCGGCCGAGAAGCGCCAAAGTCCGGAATCAAGCGCGCAGCGCGCCGGACCAGCGGCGGCCCGTTCCGGCGGGCTGCCGCTTTGGAAAGGTATGCGGGAGGCTCAGAGGGAGCGTAGGTGGGGCGAGATAAAGCGCTGCCGTTCGGAGATCAGTGCGGCACCCCACGGGCCGCCGCTGGTCCTACCCCCTGTCTTCTAATTCAGGAAAAGTAGGGACAGGATAGCCGTAAACATGCTTGCAGTTGGGGCAAACCTTTTTCCCCCGATCTTTGTAGGTGTTTCCGGTCTTTTCACCCGGAGGCACGAGTCGAAAGAACTTTCCATGGTTGGTTTCGCAGGCGGGGCAAAATGGAAGCCCGAAAGGTTCCCCATCCTTTGACTCGAATTTGAAGCCATTGTGGCTATGAAGTCCTTCCGCAAAGTCCTTTGTCGTCTGCAAATCTTTAACTTTGGACTTTAAGTTATCAATTTCCTGATTGCGCTCCATAATCTCAGATTGGGCGTCAACTAATAGCTGACGTAGGTTTAGAATCTCTTCTTGAAATTGTACATCCGACAGGTCTTGCTTGATGCGTTGAAGGGCGCGGGCACCATCAGCCAAATCTTTCAGAACGGAACTCATGCCGATGCACCTCGTGTATCTCCGGGCCAATCCAGCGTGTATGAAATTCGGTAAGCGCCCTCAAACATCCAGCTCCTCAACGAACCGCGCGTTCTCCTGAATATACTGGAACCGCATCTCGGGTTTCTTGCCCATCAGCCGTTCCACCAGATCGCCGGTCTCGCCCGGTTCGTCCTCGTCGATGCTCACCCGGATCAGTTTGCGCACGGCCGGGTCCATTGTGGTTTCCTTCAGGTCCTTCGCGTCCATCTCGCCCAGACCCTTGAACCGCGATACGTCGATCTTGCCCTTGCCGCCCAGGCCCTTGGCCTCCCAGTCATCGCGCTCGGCCTCGTCCAGGCAATAAACCCGGCGCGAGCCTTGCGTCAGCCGATACAAGGGCGGGCAGGCCAGGTAGAGGTGGCCCGCATCGATCATCGGGCGCATCTGGGTGAAGAAGAACGTCATCAACAGCGCCGCGATATGGGCCCCGTCGACATCGGCATCGGTCATGATGATGATCTTGTCATAGCGCAGATCATCGATGGAAAACTTGGTGCCCAGCCCCACGCCCATCGCCTGGCAAAGATCGTTGATCTCGGCATTGGCGCTCATCTTGTTCGACGCCGCCCCCAGCACGTTCAGGATCTTGCCGCGCAGGGGCAAGAGCGCCTGTGTCTTGCGGTTCCTTGCCATCTTGGCAGAGCCACCGGCGCTGTCGCCCTCGACGATGAACAATTCGGTGCCGTCACGCGCCTGTTGGCTGCAATCGACCAGCTTGCCGGGCAGCCTGAGCCGCTTGGTGGCCGATTTGCGCGCGGTCTCTTTTTCCTGGCGCCGGCGCAGCCGTTCTTCGGCCCGCAGCACCAGGAAATCGAGGATTGCGCCCGCCGCTTTTGTATCGGCCGCCAGCCAGTTGTCGAAATGATCGCGCACCGCGCCTTCGACCAGTCGCGCGGCTTCAGATGTGGCCAGCCGGTCCTTGGTCTGGCCGACGAATTCCGGCTCGCGGATGAAGCACGAGACCAGCGCGCAGCCGCCGGTGATCAGGTCGTCGCGATTGATCTGCGCGGCCTTGCGGTTGCCCACCAGCTCGCCATAGGCGCGGATGCCCTTCAGGATCGCGGTCCAGAACCCGGCCTCATGCGTGCCGCCCTCGGGCGTTGGCACGGTGTTGCAATAGCTCTGGATGAAGCCGTCGCGCGAGGGGGTCCAGTTGATCGCCCATTCGACCTTGCCGGGCGTCGAAAACCGTTCCTTGAAATCGACCGTCCCGGCAAAGGGCGCATCGGCATAGGTCGAGGCGGCCCCGAGCGTTTCGCGCAGGTAATCCGACAGCCCGCCGGGGAAATGGAAGGTGGCCTCGGCGGGTGTTTCGCCATCGTCGATCGCGGTTTTCCAGCGGATCTCGACGCCCGAAAACAGATAGGCCTTGGAGCGCACCATTTTCAGCAGGCGCGCAGGCTTGAACCGGTGATGGCCAAAGATCTCTTCATCGGCATGAAAGGTCACAGACGTGCCGCGCCGGTTGGGGGCGGGGCCCACCGCCTGCACCGGGCCTTGCGGCAGCCCGCGCGAAAACTCCTGCGCGAACAGCTCGCGGCCCCGCGCCACCTCGACCCGCAGATGATCGCTGAGCGCATTGACCACCGAAACGCCGACGCCATGCAAGCCGCCCGAGGTCTCATAGGCATCGCCGGAAAACTTGCCGCCCGCATGCAGCGTGCACAGGATCACCTCAAGCGCCGATTTATCGGGAAACTTGGGGTGCGGATCGGTCGGGATGCCCCGGCCATTGTCGCGGATGGTAACGGAATGATCGGCGTGCAATTCCACCTCGATGCGGCTGGCATGGCCCGCGACCGCCTCATCCATGGAATTGTCCAGAACCTCGGCCACCAGATGGTGCAGCGCGCGCTCATCGGTGCCGCCGATATACATGCCGGGGCGTTTGCGGACGGGCTCCAGCCCCTCCAGAACCTCGATCGAGGAGGCATCATAGCCCCCGCCATCCGTTACCGGGGATAAGAGATCGTCGGCCATGTTTTCTGCTCTATCTTGTGGTTTGCCCGCCACATTAGAGCAGGTTTGGGGCAGAGGGAATAGGCCGATTGCCCGCCGCCGCCCAGGCTTCACCCCGAGATCAGCCCGGCATTATAGGTCTCGACGCCGACGGTTGCGGGCGCGCTGCCTGAGCCTTCGATCTCGATATGGGCGGGCGGATGGCCCCAGGCCCCGGCGGTCGAGTCAGCAGTGCCGCCGCCGCCCGCGCCCGTGGGCAGGATATTGACCCGCACGCCGCCGCGGAACTCATCGAAACTGGCCCCGTTGGCGGGGGAATAGCTGCCATCGGCCCCGGCATAGACGCCGACCCGGCCACGGTTGATGCCGCCTTCGGCGCGCACCCGCACGGTGCCGTCGCCATCGACCAGCACATGCATCGAAAACCCGGGCAGGCTGATCGAAAAGCCGGAATTGAGGCCCGGAATCAGGATGCCGTATTCGGGAAATTCCTCCTGGCAGTTATAGCTGGTGGGATAGGGCTCACCGGCCTGGCAGGCCAGTTGCGCCGAGGCGCTCTCGATCTCGCAGGTCACCCGCATCAGCCCGCCGATAATGCCGCCGGGGCAGATATTGGCGCAGCCGAAATCGACATTGCACTGGTTTGCAAGCTCCTGGCGATAGGGGGTGCCGACGGCGGGCAGGGCGGTGGCGGTAAAGCGCACGGCAGGCCCGTTGGGGTCCAGCGCATGACCCCGCGCCAGGGCCCGCGCGGCCCCCTCGATATCGCCGGCGGCCTCGCGCGCGCGGGCGAGGTTGGTCCAATAGAGCGCCTCGTCAGGCGCAAATTCCGTGGCCCTTTCAGCCGCCTCGACGGCCTCCTGCAACAGGCCCATCGCGCGCGCGGCATTGCCCAGATTGTTCTGGATCGCGGCGCTGTCCGGGGCCAGTTCGGCGGCCCGTGCGGCAGCATAATAAGCCGCTTCGGGCCAGGTCGGATCGCTGCCCTCGGGGTCGTTTTCATAGGTTTGCAGCAGCATTGCGGCGAAATTGTTCAGCGTGGCCGGATCGTCAGGTGCCAGCGTCGCGTCATAGCCAAAGAACCACGCGGCCCGGTCGAAATGGCGCCGGCTAAAGAGCAGATGGCCAACCGTGGCACCGGTCACCCCCGCGGGCATCTCGTTCAGAAGAGCGGTGAATTCCTCGATTTCGCCGGGCTCGAACCCGGCCCCAAGGCTGGCTAGCGCGGCGGTGAGGGGGCCATCGCCGGGTTGCTCGGAGGCCACGCCTGGCGTGGCTGGCGGATCGGCCGGCGCGGGCTCTGCCGTTGGCACGGGTTCGGGTGCCGGTGCCGGGGCTGGCGCGGGGGGCGGGCCCGGGGGCGGCGTGTCGCCGGGTTTCACATCTGTCAGCACCGGGCTGTCCGGCAGCTTCTGCGCAGCCAGCGGCGAAACGGCAGCGAATTGGAGGATAAGGGCAAGGGCCACGCGGGCCGCGACACGGCAGGTCATGAGGCTTCTCCTTTGCCGCAAATATAGCGCAACGGGCGCAATCCGTCCATTTTGCCGGGAAATCACCACGTCAGGGCAGCGGCGATGCCCGCGCCGCCGGTTGCCCGGGCAGGGACCCAACGGGGGGCGTGCCACGCCGCCGGGCGGGGCTTGCGGGACACAGTCGGCGGGCCGGAAACGGCACCTTGATGCCGATCAAAGACAGCCCCCCAGGGTCATGAAACGATACCCGCAAGAGCCAATGCAACAGGAGCGACTAGATGAGCGAAACCGGCGCAACCGACCCCACCAAGTCCAACGGCCCCGCCACAGCGGCTGCGAATTTCCCCAAGGTGACACCCGATGCCATCCGGCACGGGTTCGAAACCGGGTCTTACCCTTATGACAAGAAAATGGGGCGGCGGGAATACGAGGCGGAAAAGGCCCAGCTTCAGGCCGAGCTTTTGAAGGTCCAGTTGTGGGCGCAGGAAACCGGACAGAAATTCGTGCTGCTGTTCGAGGGCCGCGATGCCGCGGGCAAGGGCGGCACGATCAAGCGGTTCACCGAGCATCTCAATCCGCGTTTCGCCCGTGTCGTGGCGCTGAACAAACCCAGCGATTCCGAGCGCGGGCAATGGTTTTTCCAACGCTATATCGACCATCTGCCAACGGCGGGTGAAATGGTGTTCTACGACCGGTCCTGGTATAACCGCGCCGGTGTGGAACGGGTGATGGGATTTTGCGAGCCCTCCGAATATCTCGAATTCATGCGCCAGACGCCAGAGCTTGAGCGGATGCTGACGCGCTCGGGCATCCAGCTATACAAATACTGGTTCTCGGTCACGCAGACCGAACAGAAACGCCGCTTCGACTCGCGTGAGACCGACCCGTTGAAACGCTGGAAACTGTCGCCTATCGACAAGGCCAGCCTCGACAAATGGGAAGATTACACCGAGGCGAAAGAGGCGATGTTCTTTTATACCGACACCGCCGATGCGCCCTGGACCATCATCAAATCCAATGACAAGAAACGCGCCCGGCTGAATACGATGCGCCATTTCCTGTCGACGCTGGATTACCCGGACAAGGACACGGCCATCGCGCAGCCGCCCGATCCGCTTCTGGTCGGGCGCGCCAGCCATGTCGTCCATGCCGCCGAACATATTCTGGGGGCTTCGCTGCATCCCGATCAGCGGCGCGCCAAATAAGCCCCCGCGTGGCCGCAAAACCGAAAAACGGCGTTCCCCGAGGGATGGGAGCGCCGTTTTGTCGATGCCTCCCCCCAGGACAGGGCAGAGCATGTCACGGTGTCAATAAGTCATCGTCAGAGAAACACTGTTCTCGTCAACGATGTTACGCTGAATGGCAACGCTGGCCACGGCGACCAGCTGTGCGATCTCCGCATCGCTGAGCAGGCCATCGTTGAGATCCATCATGCCCTGTTCCAGCGCGTCCAGAATCTCGGCATTGGTCATTTCGTTGGCAATGTCGAAAAAGACCTCGGCATTGGCCTCGGTGACCATGCCCAGATCGTACAGGTCGTTGAAGAAGGAGGAATCGAACTGCACAAACGCGTCCGAGACCTGCTGCGTGCGCAATTGCGCCTCAAGATCCGAGGCCAGATCGTCAATCCCGGTCTCCACGATTGCCGTGGCGGCAAGCGCCATTCCGGTTGCCGCGGCTGTCAATACGACCCAATCAACGGTGATCGCACCGCTTTCGCTGATCAGGAATTGACGAAAATTAAACACAACCGAAACACCTTTGCTGGAAAGAGCATGGTGAGCTTTTCGCTCCGGAATGTGGCGTCAATGAGGCGATCGCGCCTTGTTTTACTGCAACAACGCGGTTCCAAATTGGAAACGATGTGAATAAGTCTCGACCTCGGGACGACAATCTTTGCGCGCTTGGCATCGTGTCATGCCCGCGATAGGGCCAAAGGATGAATAGCTTCTCCAGCCACCTGCGCCGAACCAGCACCCTTGCGCTGCCTCTGATCGGCAGTCACCTGGCGCAAATTTCCATCGGATTAACCGATACGGTCATGTTGGGGTGGTATGGTGTCAGCGAATTGGCGGCCGTGTCGCTGGCGACGTCGCTTTTTTTCGTTCTGTTCCTCTTTGGGTCGGGGTTCGGCAAGGCGGTGATGCCCCTTGTCGCCGCCGCCACCGCCAATGATGACACGATCCAGGTCCGCCGGGCCACCCGCATGGGGATCTGGATCTCGATGCTCTTTGCGGTCGCGACCCTGCCTTTTTTCTGGTTTTCCGGCCCGATCCTGCTGGCTCTGGGCCAGACCGACCAGATTGCGGCCAACGGCCAGGATTATCTGCGCATCGCGGGCTGGTCGATGCCGGCGGCCCTCATGGTCATGGTTTTGGCCAGCCACCTCAGCGCGCTCGATCGCGCCCGGGTGCTGTTTTGGGTCACCATCATCGGGGCGCTGCTGAACGTTGTCGTCAACTGGGCGCTGATCTTCGGCAATTTCGGCGCGCCCGAGCTTGGCCTGCGCGGCGCGGCGATTGCCTCGGTCATCACCAATTTCGCCATGGCGCTGATGCTGGCGCTTTATGCCGGGCTTGGACGCGGCATGCGCGCCTATGCGCTTTTCGCCCGAATCTGGCGCGCCGACCCCGAGGCGGGGGGGCTGGTCTTTCGCCTTGGCTGGCCCATCGGGCTCACGATGCTGGCCGAGGTCGGCCTCTTTGCGGCAAGCTCGGTGATGATGGGCTGGATCGGAGAGGTGCCTCTGGCGGCCCATTCCATTGCCCTGCAAATCTCGTCGATCACCTTCATGGTCCATATCGGCATCAGCTCGGCGGCCACAGTGCGCGGCGGCCATGCCTGGGGCCGCGGCGACCATCTGGCGCTGCGCCAGGGCGCGCTGGCGGCCTGCCTATTGTCGGGCATCATGGTGGCCGTCACCATCGTGGCCTTTCTCACCATCCCCGGTCCGATGATCCGTCTCTTTATTGATCCGACCGATCCGGCGCTGCCGGTCATCTTGGGGCTTGCCACCGGTTTTCTGGCGCTCGGCGCGCTTTTTCAGCTGGCCGACGGGGCGCAGGTTCTGGCGCTTGGCCTGTTGCGCGGGGTGCAGGATACCCGCGGGCCGATGATCCAGGCGATGCTGGCCTATTGGGTGGTGGGCCTGCCCGCCGCCTATTACCTGGCCTTCACCGCCGATATGGGCGGCAATGGCATCTGGCTCGGCCTTGTCATCGGTCTCAGCCTCGCGGCGCTAATGATGATGACCCGGTTCTGGCGCGGGCCGGGCCGCGTGGCCTAAGCGCCGCCGCCACCTTCTTTGCGCTGCAAATATCCCCGCCCACTGCCCGGCAGGCGGTGCTGACACCGCCGAAAGGGGAGGCTGCACCACGGGCACCCACCGCGCACCCGCCACCGGCAAAAGCGCCGGCTCTCATCCGGCCATCACTGCATCCAGCACCCGCGCCCAGGACCGGATCCCCTTGTGAAAGCTCTCAAGGTCATATTTCTCGTTCGGCGAATGCAGCCCGTCATCATCCCGGCCAAACCCCGCCAACAGCGCGTCCATCCCCAGGATCTCCTTGAAATGCGCCGCGATCGGGATCGACCCGCCACAGCCGATATAGGCGGCGGGCCGGGGCCATTCATCGCTCAATGCGGCGCGCGCCTGCTCAAAGATCGGGTGTCTTGTATCCATGATCCCCGCCGCGTCGCCGCCCAGTTCGGCAAATTCCACTTTGCAATCTTCGGGCATCTGCGCCCGCACCCAGTCCCGGAAATTCCTGCTCACCTTGACCGGTTCCTGCCCTTCAACCAGCCGGAAACTGACCTTGGCCGTAGCGACAGACGGCAGCACAGTCTTGAACCCCGCCCCGGTATAGCCGCCCTCGATGCCGTTGATCTCACCCGTTGGCCGCGACCATATCATCTCCAGCCCCGATCGCCCGGCCTCGCCCGCAGGCACCGACAGCCCGACATCGCCCAGAAAATCCGCTTCCGAAAATCCCAAAGCCTGCCAGGCCGCGCGCTCTTCTTCATCCAATTCAGGGATTCCATCATAAAACCCGGGCACCACGACCCGCCCTTGCGCGTCATGCAACCCCCCCAGAATCCGCGTCAGCACCCGAATGGGGTTCATCGCGATGCCGCCATACATGCCCGAATGCAGATCGCGGTCGGGCCCGGTCACGGTGATCTCCTCGCGGGACATGCCGCGCAGGCGGCTGACGATGGCGGGCGTTTCATGGCCAAACAATCCGGTATCGCAGATCAACGCGATATCGGCGGTCAACTCAGCCGCATTTTCCCGCATGAACGGCACCAGCGATGGCGACCCCGATTCCTCCTCGCCCTCGAAAAACATCGTGATGCGGCCGGGCAGGGTGCCATGCACCGCCTTCCACGCCCGGCAGGCCTCGACGAATGTCATCAACTGGCCCTTGTCATCGGCCGCCCCGCGGCCGCGAATGACCGTGCCCTTCGGCGTGTCTTCCAGGGCCGGGTCAAAGGGCGGGCGGTGCCACATCTCCAGCGGATCGGCCGGCTGCACATCGTAATGGCCGTAAAACAACAGATGCGGGCCGGCGGCGTCGCAATGGGCCACCACCATCGGATGGCCCGGCGTCTGGCGTTTCGAGGCGTCAAAGCCAAGCGCGCTCAGCTCGGCCACCAGCCAATCGGCAGCCGCCTGGCAATCTTCGGCATAGGCCGGATCGGTCGAGATCGAGGGAATCCGCAAAAGATCCATCAACCGGCCCACCGCCGGGCCCAGATCGGCATCAATTCGGGCCAGCACCTGATCAAGCGACATCGGCGGCATCCTGTTTTGGGGTTGAGGCGTTTGGCCGGACCTTACCATCCGCCCCCGCCCTGTCCAGAGCCACGCCTGCCTTTCATCTTGGCTCAAATACCTCCGCCGGAGGCTGCGCCACACCTGCCGCGCGCCCCGCATCGGACGCATCACTCCCAGCATCTAAAGAACAGGGCAGATCCGCAGGCGCGGCCGGTTCGGCCACAATCCGCGCGACCCTGCCATTCGCGCCCGTGATATTGCCGTGCGCGGGCAGAGTCTGTATCCCGGCGCAGGTGCATTTCCCGACCTGCCGCCACGGAGCTTCCTTCATGTCTCATGTCCTCCCCATCCGCCGGGCCGTTCTCGGCCTGATCATGCTGGCCATCGCGGCCCCCGCATTGGCCCAGGAGCTGCCCAATCTGCGCCAGGCCCGGCGCATGATCTTTGCCGAACAGGGGGCCGTGCAGGGCGAGGTGATCCCGCATCCGAGCCTGTCGGCCACAGATCTGGCGATTCTCGAACAGCTTGTGCCGACGCAGAAATACTACGCCGCCGTGGCCATCGCGCCGGATCTTGGCCTGATGTCCGAGGCTACCATCGCTGCGGCCAATTACCATGATGAGGATAACGCCCGCGCCGCCGCCCTGGCCGCCTGTGACGCCGCGCGCCTGGCCTCGGCCGAAGACGCGGATGCGGATGAGGCCGCAGCGAGCGCTGAGTGCGCCATCGTTCTGGTGATCCGCCCCGAAGGTTGGGAACCGGGCCGCGCCCTGCAGCTCAATTCCGACGCCAGCGCCGCGCTGCGCAGCGATTATCGCCGTCTGGGGCGCCCCAGGGTGATGACGATATCGGACAGTACCGGCAATTGGGGCATGGCGGCAGATGACGCCGCGGCCCTTGCCGCTTGCGGCGAAACCGATTGCCGCGCGGTCGTGAGAAACTGAGCCAAGACAAGCCCGTTGATCCATGTCAATGTCGCTTACGCGGCAAATTGTAACTTGCAGCAGAGGCCCCCAAAGGCCTAAGCACGACCCTGTCAGGGCATCCGGACCCGCAACCGCCCTGATCTGCCATATCCCACCCGTGCCTTTCGGGCCGCCCGCGAACCGGACCGATGCAGGAGACGACCCTTTGAATTACGATGCCGCACTCGATACTGCCCTGAGCCGCCTGCATGACGAAGGCCGCTACCGCACCTTCATCGATATCGAACGCCGCCGCGGTCATTTTCCGCATGCGGTCTGGACCCGCCCCGATGGCAGCGAACAGGACATCACCGTCTGGTGCGGCAATGACTACCTCGGCATGGGTCAGCACCCGGTGGTTCTGGCCGCGATGCAACAGGCGCTCGAGGCCACCGGCGCGGGCTCGGGCGGCACCCGCAACATCTCGGGCACCACGGTCTATCACAAGGCGCTGGAGGCCGAGCTGGCCGATCTGCACGCCAAGGAGGCGTCGCTCCTGTTTACCTCCGCCTATATCGCCAATGACGCGACGCTTTCGACCCTGCCCAAGCTCTTTCCCGGCCTGATCATCTATTCCGATGCGCTCAACCATGCCTCGATGATCGAGGGCGTGCGCCGCAATGGCGGGGCCAAGCGGGTGTTCCGCCATAACGATCTGGATCACCTGCGCGCGCTGATGGCCGCTGACGATCCGGCCGCGCCCAAGCTGATTGCCTTCGAATCGATCTATTCCATGGATGGCGATTTCGGCCCCATCGCCGAGATCTGCGACCTGGCCGATGAATTTGGCGCGCTGACCTATCTCGACGAGGTTCATGCCGTCGGCATGTATGGCCCGCGCGGCGGCGGCATCGCCGAACGCGACGGGTTGATGGACCGCGTCGATATCATCAACGGCACCCTTGCCAAGGCCTATGGCGTGATGGGCGGCTTCATCACCGCATCGGCGAAAATGGTCGATGCCATAAGATCTTATGCGCCGGGCTTCATCTTTACCACCTCGCTGCCGCCCGCCGTGGCCGCCGGGGCCGCGGCCTCTGTCCGGCACCTGAAAACCGATCAGGCCCTGCGCGATCTGCATCAGGAACGGGCCCGTGCGCTGAAATTGCGGCTCAAGGGCATGGGGCTACCGATCATCGATCATGGCTCGCATATCGTGCCGGTGATCGTCGGCGACCCGGTCCATACCAAGAATATCTCGGATATGCTGTTGGCCGATTACGGCATCTATGTGCAGCCAATCAACTACCCGACCGTTCCGCGCGGCACCGAGCGGCTGCGCTTTACGCCGTCGCCGGTGCATGATCCCAAAATGATGGATGGTCTGGTTCAGGCGATGGACGCGCTGTGGAACCACTGTGCGCTGAATCGTGCCGATCTGAGCGCCTGAGCCCCTTTCTGCGGGTGCAAAACCTCTGCATAATGTGTTAAACATCAAGCAACGCGGCCACATCTGGGGAATCAGGGCCGGGTTTGAGAAAATACGGTCGGCAGATCGGCAAATCGTCACAATACCGACCATTTCGCGGGCAGAACCGCAGGGGCATGAATCAGGGGCATGAATACGCAACTCAGCAATGATAGCGGGACAGCGGTCGAGCCAGCCGACAGCTTTGACGTACCGCTGGGCGATCTTATGCGCGGCGAACGCGCCACGCTTGGCAAATCGTTGCTCGATGTTGAACGTGAGCTCAAGATCAAGGCCGCCCATATCGCGGCGATTGAAAATGCTGACCTGTCGGTTTTTGCCACCAAGGGTTTTGTGGCGGGCTATGTCCGCTCTTATTCGCGCTATCTCGGGATGGATCCCGAATGGTGCTATCGTCGGTTTTCCGCCGAGGCCGGGTTTTCCGGCGTCCATGGCACGCAGGCCCTGCAGGCACAAAACGCCAAGCGCGCCTTTGCTGCCGCACCGGGGGGCACCCTGAACCCCAATGACGTGATGAAATCGGCGCGTGTGTCCTTTGCCCCGCAGCGCGATAGCCTGTTTTCGCATATCGAACCGGGCGCGCTCGGGTCGGCGGCGGTTCTGATCGCGCTGGTGGTGGGGCTCGGCTATGGCGCTTGGTCGGTCCTGACGGAAATCCAGAGGGTGCAGTTCGTGCCGGTCGAAGAGGCACCGGCAACCGTCGCGATCCTCGATCCGCTGGCCGGAGCCACCCTGAACGGAACCGGGGGCGATCTGCCCGATGCTCGGACGCCGACAGTGCCGGGCTATGATCCGATCGACCGCCTCTACCGGCCCGAGGCCCTGGATGTCCCCGTTCTGACGCCGCGCGATCAGGCTATTGCAACGCTCGACCCCGATGCCGTGGGCCGCTTTGCGGGTCCGGTGCGCCCCGCCATTGCATCCCCCGCGCTGGCCGTGGCTGTCCCCGCCGCGCCCGCCACCGCAGAAGGCGGCGCGGCCAATGGCGTGCAGCTGGCATCGGGCGTGCAGGTCACGGCCGATCCGGTACAGGATGAGGTTGTCCTCTTCGCGGTGCGCCCGTCCTGGATCCGGGTCAGCTCGGCCTCTGGCACGGTCTTGTTCGAGGGCACGCTCAATACTGGCGACACCTATACCGTTCCGGCGGGTGCCGATGGCCCGGTGCTGCGCGCGGGCAATGCCGGATCGCTTTATTTCGCGGTCAATGGCGTGACGCTCGGGCCGTCAGGCCCCGGGGCCTCGATCGCGCGTGACGTGGCGCTGTCGGCTGATGCGATCACCGGTAGCTATGTGATGGCCGATGCCACCGCCGACCCCGATCTGCCACGCGTGGCCTCGCTCGTCTTGTCGGGCGAATCGCCGGGCGGCAATTAAGCGGCGCGCGCGGCCTCCCTGTGCCGCAACGCGGGCTTGGCTCTCTGCCAGTGGCGCGAATGGCCCGCATTGCCCACCGCCGCGCAAAGGATTATGTGCCAAGGCGCAGATGACGCAGCCTCCGGGAAACCGCCCTCATGTCTCACAACCCGATCCGCCCCTGGCGCAATATCGACCGCCGCGACAGCCGCCGCATCCATGTCGGCCCCGTGCCGGTGGGCGGCGGCGCGCCGATTTCTGTGCAGACCATGACCAACACCCTGACAACGGATGTCGCGGCCACCATCGCCCAGGTGCAGGCCTGCGCCGAGGCCGGGGCCGATATCGTGCGTATTTCGGTGCCCGATGCGGCGAGCGCCATGGCGTTGAAGGAGATCGTGTCTGAAAGCCCGGTTCCGATCGTTGCCGATATCCATTTCCATTATAAACGCGGCATTGAGGCCGCCGAGGCCGGGGCCGCCTGCCTGCGCATCAATCCCGGCAATATCGGCGATGCAACCCGCGTCCGTGAGGTGGTTAATGCCGCCCGCGATCATGGCTGCTCGATCCGGATCGGCGTTAATGCCGGCTCGTTGGAGCGGCATCTGCTGGAGAAATACGGCGAGCCTTGTCCCGATGCGATGATCGAAAGCGGGCTCGATCATATCCGTATCCTGCAGGACCATGATTTTCACGAATTCAAGATCTCGGTGAAGGCCTCGGATGTGTTCATGGCGGCGGCTGCCTATCAGGGCCTGGCCGAGGCAACCGACGCGCCGATTCATCTGGGCATTACCGAGGCGGGCGGCCTGACCACCGGCACCGTGAAATCGGCCATCGGGTTGGGCAATCTCTTGTGGGCGGGCATTGGAGATACGCTGCGCGTCAGCCTTTCAGCCGATCCGGTCGAGGAGGTCAAGGTCGGCTACGAGATCCTCAAGGCGCTCGGGCTGCGCCACCGCGGCGTCAATATCATCTCCTGCCCCTCCTGTGCCCGGCAGGGGTTCGATGTGATCAAGACCGTTGAAATTCTTGAAGAAAAACTGTCCCACATCAAGACCCCGATGAGCCTGTCGATCATCGGCTGCGTGGTCAACGGGCCGGGTGAGGCGCTGATGACCGATGTCGGATTTACCGGTGGCGGGGCCGGGGCGGGGATGATCTATCTCGATGGTAAGCAGGCCCATAAACTGGCCAATGACGGTATGGTCGATCACATCGTCGAAGAGGTCGAGGCGCGCGCCGCGCTGATCGAGGCCGCGGCGGAAGCGGCTGAATAGCGCGCGTATCGCATGGCGCAGGACGGGGCCTCCGGCGGAGGTATTTATCGCCAAGATGAACGCAGAAGCGACCGATAGCCCGGGCAGGCGCGGCCGTCGGCCCCCGCCGCACGATTTGGGTGCGATACGACGGGGGCCTTGTTGCGGATATCGGTTGGTTTACCTGCCCCCGCTCAGGTGACTTTATGTCAAACTTTCTTGCCGAAAGGTTAACACATGCGGCGTATGGAAAATATTCTCGTCTTGGACCTGCGGCCCCCATGCCGGCGATCCGGGTTAAAGCGCGCCATTGCGCGGCATTGCAGGCCCGCTTAGGGTTGGTTCTGGGTCCTTAATGGTGAGGAAAAAAACGGACATGTCCGATCTGATGCAGTTGCCGCGGAATGAAGACGGCATCGCAACCGCCCTGGGGCTCCTGAAACAACGGTTCGGTGATCGCTTTGCCACCGGCCATGCGATTCGCGAGCAACATGGTCACACGATGACCTGGATCGAGAACCAGCCACCTGACGGGGTGGGTTTTGTTACCTCTACCGAGGACGTGCAGGAGATCGTGCGCATCTGCGGCACGCATCGCGTGCCGATCATCCCCTTCGGGGCCGGCACCTCGCTGGAGGGGCATGTGAACGCGCCCGCGGGTGGCGTCAGTGTCGATTTTTCCGGCATGGACCGCATCCTGCAGGTCAATGCCGAGGATATGGACGTGGTGATCGAACCCGGCGTCACCCGCGACGGGCTGAACAGCTATCTGCGCGATACCGGTCTGTTCTTTCCGGTCGATCCCGGGGCCAATGCCACGCTTGGCGGCATGGCCGCGACCGGTGCCTCGGGCACCAACGCGGTGCGCTACGGCACCATGATGCACAATGTTCTGGCGCTGAAGGCGGTGCTGCCCTCGGGCGAGATCGTGAAAACCGCGACCCGCGCGCGCAAGACATCGGCCGGGTATGATCTGACCCGGCTTCTGGTGGGCTCCGAAGGCACGCTTGGCCTGATAACCGAACTCACCCTGAAGCTACACGGCATCCCCGAGGCGATCTCGGCGGCGACCTGCAGTTTCCCGACGGTCGAGGCCGCCTGCAACGCCGTGATCATGACCATCCAGATGGGCATCCCGGTGGCGCGGATCGAGCTCCTGGATGCGCTCTCGGTCAAGGGGGTCAATGCCTATTCCGGGCTGGATCTGCCTGAGACGCCGCTTTTGCTGCTGGAATTTCATGGCTCGGACGCCTCGGTGCGCGAACAGGCCGAGAGCTTTGGCGATATCGCGGCTGATCATGAGGCCCGGGCCTTCACCTTCACCACCAGGCCCGAGGAACGCACCCGGCTCTGGGCGGCGCGCCACGATGCCTATCTGGCCACGCTGGCGCTGCGCCCCGGGGCCAAGGGCATTTCGACCGATTGCTGCGTGCCGGTCAGCCAACTGGCCGACTGCGTCACCCGCGCGCAGGAAAAGGCGGCCGAGCTGGATCTGATTGCCCCGGTGGTGGGCCATGTCGGCGATGGCAATTTCCACACGCTGCCGCTGGTGATGGTGGACGACCCCGCCGAGGTCGCCCGGGCACGCGAATTCGTCTCCTGGCTCAATGATCTGGCCATATCCATGGGCGGCACCTGCACCGGCGAACATGGCATCGGGCAGGGCAAGGCACCTTACCTGATCCGTGAACTGGGCGAAGGCGCGATCGAGATGATGGTCGCCGTCAAACGCGGCGTCGATCCGTTCAATCTGTTCAATCCCGGCAAGATCCTGGTGAGCGATGTTTGATCATCTGCGCGCCCATGCCGAACCGCACCGCTCCAGCCGCGCCGGTTGGCTGCGCGCCGCCGTGATGGGGGCCAATGACGGCATCCTGTCGACCGCCTCGCTGATTGTTGGCGTGGCGGCGGGCGGCGGGGATCGGGTTACCATCCTCTTGGCGGGCATTGCCGGGTTGGTGGCGGGGGCCATGAGCATGGCGGCGGGCGAATATGTCTCGGTCTCCAGCCAGGCCGATACCGAACGCGCCGATACCGCCCGCGAACGCCGTGAGCTGATCGAGAACCCCGAAGGCGAGCTGGCCGAACTGGCCGCGATCTACCGCGAACGCGGCCTCAGCCCCGCTCTGGCCGATCAGGTCGCCCATGAGCTGACCGAAAGCGACGCGCTCGGGGCGCATCTGCGCGATGAGATCGGCATCACTGACCTCTCGCCCCCCGCCCCGGTGCAGGCGGCCGTGGTCTCGGCGCTGACCTTTGGCCTCGGGGCCGCCGCGCCGCTGGTCGTTTCGGTGCTGGCCCCGCTTGCCGGTCTGATCTGGTGGGTCGGCCTGACCACCGTTCTGGCCCTGGCAGCTCTGGGGGCGCTTGGCGCACAGGCCGGTGGCGCGCCCAAGCTCAAGGCCAGCATCCGCGTCGTGATCTGGGGCATCCTCGCCATGGTCGCCACCTGGGCCATCGGCTGGCTGGTCGGCACCACGCTCTAGCACCGCCGAAAGGGGCTGGCGCTGTTAGCGCTAACGGTATATAATCGCGCCTGAGATTATCAGGAAAGCCCGCCCATGCCCCTCGATGCCCGTATCGCCGCCGTCACCGACCGTATCATTGCCCGGTCCGCCGCCACCCGGTCGCTTTATCTTGATCGGATGCAAGCGGCAGTGGCCAAGGGCCCGACCCGCGCCCATCTCAGCTGTGGCAACCAGGCGCATGCCTTTGCCGCCGCCGGGCCCGATCAGGCCGGGCTGGCCGCGTCGCGCAGCGCCAATATCGGCATCGTCACCGCCTATAACGATATGCTCAGCGCGCATCAGCCCTTCGAGGCCTATCCCGCCCGGATCAAGGCCGCCGCCCGCGCGCGCGGGGCCACGGCGCAGGTCGCGGGCGGCGTGCCCGCGATGTGCGATGGTGTGACCCAGGGCCAGCCGGGCATGGAGCTCAGCCTTTTCTCGCGCGACGTGATCGCGCTCTCGGCCGGTGTCGCGCTCAGCCATAACTGTTTCGATGCCGCGATCTATCTCGGTGTCTGCGACAAGATCGTGCCGGGGCTCATCATTGCCGCGGCCACCTTCGGTCATATCCCGGCGGTATTCGTGCCGGCGGGGCCGATGACCTCGGGCCTGCCCAATGATGAAAAGGCCAGGGTGCGCCAGCAATTTGCCACCGGCGAAGTGGGCCGCAAGGAACTGATGGCCGCCGAGATGGCCTCCTATCACGGCCCCGGCACCTGCACCTTCTACGGCACCGCCAATACCAACCAGATGCTGATGGAATTCATGGGGCTGCACCTGCCGGGCAGCAGCTTCGTCAATCCCGGCACGCTCTTGCGCGACGCCCTGACCGAGGCCGCCACCGACCGCGCCCTCGACATCACCGCGCTTGGCAATGATTTCCGGCCCGCGGGCGAGGTGCTGGATGAAAAGGCCTTCGTCAACGGTATCGTCGGGCTGATGGCCACGGGCGGCTCGACCAACCTGGTGCTGCATCTGCCCGCCATGGCGCGCGCCGCGGGCATCCTGCTGGAGCCTGCCGATTTCGCCGATATCTCTGCCGCCGTGCCGCTGATGGCGCGGGTCTATCCCAACGGTCTGGCAGATGTGAACCATTTCCACGCGGCCGGTGGCCTGGGCTACATGATCGGCGAGCTCATTGATGCCGGTCTGCTGCATGCCGATACGCTCACCATCGCGGGCGACGGGCTGGCGCGCTACCGGCAGGAGCCGCGCCTGCAGGATGGTGCGCTGGTCTGGGCCGACGGGGCAGGGGCCTCGCTCAACGATCGCATCCTGCGCCCCGCCGCCGATCCCTTCGCCGCAACCGGCGGGCTGGCCGAACTGACCGGCAATCTCGGCACCGGTATCATGAAGGTCTCGGCCGTCGCCCCCGAACGCCACGTGATCGAGGCCCCGGCCGCCGTTTTCGACGACCAACACAGCGTCAAATCCGCCTTCCAGGCCGGTGATCTCAATCGCGACGTGGTGGTCGTGGTCCGGTTTCAGGGCCCCAAGGCCAACGGCATGCCCGAATTGCACAGCCTGACGCCGGTGCTGGCGGTGCTGCAGGATCGCGGCCACAAGGTGGCACTGGTGACCGATGGCCGCATGTCGGGGGCCTCGGGCAAGGTGCCGTCGGCCATCCATGTCGCGCCCGAGGCGCTCGATGGCGGCCTGATCGCCAAATTGCAGGACGGCGACCTGATCCGCGTCGATGCCACCAACGGTTCGCTCGATGTGCTGACCGAAGGCGTGGGCACCCGCACCGCCCCCCCCCCCGATCTTTCCGCCAACAGCCACGGGCTCGGGCGCGAGATGTTTGACCTCTTCCGCAATGCCGCCGGCCCCGCAACCTCCGGGGCATGCTGCGTCAGCTAAGCGCCCCGCCACCCGGAACAGACCGCAAGGACCAGATCCATGACCCCCCAAGCCGCCTCCGTTGAGGCCCGCCGCATCGCCGCTCTCGCCCCCATCATCCCGGTTCTGGTGGTCGAGGATGCTGCACATGCCCGCCCACTGGCCCAGGCCCTCGTCGCGGGCGGCTTGCCCGCGCTCGAGGTCACCCTGCGCACCCCTGCCGCCCTCGACGTGATCCGCGAAATGGCGCAGGTGCCGGGCGGTGTGGTGGGCGCGGGCACGCTGCTTACGCCTGCCGATGTGCGGGCCGCCAAAGCCGCCGGGGCCACGTTCGGCGTCTCGCCGGGGGCCACGGATACGCTGCTGCAGGCCTGCGAAGACGAAGACCTGCCGCTCCTGCCCGGGGCCGCCACCGCATCCGAGGCGATGGCGCTTCTCGAACGCGGCTATGACATGCTCAAGTTTTTCCCAGCCGAGGCCTCGGGCGGCGCGCCTGCGCTTAAATCCATCGGCGCGCCGATCCCGCAAATCGCCTTTTGCCCCACCGGCGGCGTCACGCCGGAAAACGCGCCTGATTACCTGGCCCTGCCCAACGTGGTCTGCGCCGGCGGCTCCTGGGTGGCCCCGAAAGACGCGGTCGCGGCGGGAGACTGGGCCCGCGTCGAGGCGCTCGCGCGCGCCGCTGCCTCGCTGTCACGCTGATCCTTCATCTTGGCAAAAATACCTTGGGGAGCGCGAGGGGTAAAACCCCTCGCCCGATCTTTCTGGCCAGGCACGGCGTTGACGCCTGCATCACCCGCCCTATCCCGCCAGCGCCGCCGCCAGCCGCAGGAGCCGCGCCACCGCATCCTCCAGCAAATCATCCCCGACGGTCAGCGCCAGCCGCACATGGCCCGCCGCCGCATGGCCGAAACTTTCCCCCGGCATCACCGCGATGGCTTCCTCATCCAGCAATCTGCGGCCGAAATCCTCGCCCGACAGCCCCGTCGCGCGGATATCGAGCATTGTATACATCGCCCCCTGGGCCGGGATCGCGCGCACCACGTTCTGGGCCTCGACCAGACGCAAAACGGTCTCGCGGCGGCGGCGAAAGGGGGCGGCGATTTCCGCCTCGAAATCGGTTCCCAGAGACAGCGCGGAAAGCCCCGCCTCTTGCACGAACCCGGGCACGCCATAGGTGGTGGCATTTGCCAGAAACGTAAGATTTTCAACGACCTCCGGCGGTCCGACAACCCAGCCAAGCCGCGATCCGGTCATTGCATGGCTTTTCGACATCGACCCGACCACAAGCGTGCGTTCCGCCATATCCGGCAGGGCGCGCGGGCTGAGATGCCGGCCCTGCCAGACCTGCGTGTCATAGACCTCGTCCGAGATCAGCCACAGGTCATGGTCGCGCACAGCGCCGGTGATGCCAGCAAGCGTTTCGGGTGAATAGACCGCGCCGGTGGGGTTGTTGGGCGTGTTGATCAGCAGGGATTTCGCGCCCGCGGCCTTTTCCGCGATCGCTGTGCCGCGCGGCTGAAACCCGTCGCGCGACCGCGCTTCGACCGCCACCGGCACCGCGCCGACGGCCCGCAACGTGCCGGGATAGGTGGCGTAATAGGGATCAATAAAAAGCGCGCGGTCGCCCGGATCACAGGCCGCGCAATGGGCAGCAAACAGCCCCGCCTGGCCGCCGGGCGTGATCTGGACGTGATCGGGCGTGGTCGCGACTCCGGTCCGTTCGGTCAGCCTTTCCGCAACGGCTTGGCGCAGCGCGGCCATGCCAGGCACCGGCGAATACCCGGTCACGCCGCGCCGGGTCGCATCGTTCATCGCCTGCAAAATTCGTGCATCGGTGCCAATATCATGCTCGCCCTGCGTCAGCTCGATGATCTGCGCACCGTCTGCCTTGCGCTTGCGCGCCAGGTTGAAAAGACCCCAGCCATCATCGCTGCTGTCGCCGTTCAACGTGGAAATCCGCCGTGATTGCTGCATGTGCCTCCCCTCCGTGTCGCGAAGCCGGAGGGGCGCATTTCGCACCCGATTTGTCAATCACCCTGCCGCCCGTTTCGCCGGGGACTTGGCATGGCGCGCCCGTCCCGTTAGGATGCCGCCATGACCGGACCCATGCCCATTATCTGCTGCATTACCATCTGACATTGTCAGGCGGGTCTCAATCCTTACTTCCATCCCAGGTTCTAAGTTGCTACCCCCGCCGGGCACCCGCGCGAGGACGCATTCATGACCGATATCACGCTGCACAACACCAAAACCCGCCGCAAAGAGCGGTTCGAGCCGCTCGACCCCGAGAATGTGCGCATGTATGTCTGCGGCCCCACCGTCTATGACCGGGCCCATCTGGGCAATGCCCGGCCCGTGGTTGTGTTCGACGTTCTTTACAGACTGTTGCGTCATGTCTACGGGGCGGATCACGTCACCTATGTGCGCAATTTCACCGATGTCGATGACAAGATCAACGCCAGCGCCTTGGCGCGGAAAGAGGCGGGGGCCGCGGGCACGATCGAGGAACTGGTGCAGGAGCGTTCGGACGAGACCATCGGCTGGTATCTGGCCGATATGGGCGCGCTTGGGGCGCTGGAACCTGACGCGATGCCGCGCGCGACCCGGTTTATCCCGCAAATGGTCGCGATGATCGAGGATCTGATCGCCAGGGGACATGCCTATGCGGCCGAGGGGCATGTGCTGTTTTCGGTCGATAGCTGGCGGGCGGGCTATGGAAAACTGTCAGGGCGGTCGGTCGATGACATGATCGCGGGTGCGCGGGTCGAGGTGGCACCTTACAAGAAAAACCCGATGGATTTCGTGCTTTGGAAGCCCTCGACCGACGATCTGCCGGGGTGGCCGTCGCCCTGGGGCCGGGGCCGCCCCGGCTGGCATATAGAGTGCTCGGCGATGGCTTTTGAGCTGCTCGGGAAGAGTTTCGACATCCATGGCGGCGGGCTGGATCTGCAATTCCCGCATCATGAAAACGAAATCGCCCAAAGCAAATGCGCCCATCCCGAGGGCGATTTCGCGCGTTACTGGATGCATAACGAGATGTTGCAGGTCGAGGGCAAGAAGATGTCCAAATCCTTGGGCAATTTCTTTACGGTGCGGGATCTGCTGGATCAGGGCGTGCCGGGCGAGGTGATCCGGTTTGTCTTTTTGCAGACGCATTACCGCAAGCCGATGGACTGGACGGCGGAGAAGGCGGCGGAGGCGGAGCGGACGCTGCGCAAATGGTATGCGCAGGTTGATGGCGCGAGCGCGACGCAAAGCCCAAGCGACGCGTTAATTGCGGCCCTGTCGGACGACCTGAATACCGCCCAGGCGATCGCTGTTCTACATGGGGCAAGCGAACTCGGCGAATATGGATTATTGAAAGCCAACCTTCGGTTTCTCGGTCTGATGGGAGTGAACCCACCCGATTGGGCAAAGATGTCGGATGTGGATTTGAGCGGATATACCGTGGCCTTAAGCGAAGCCCGTGAAATCGCAATGAAATCAAAGGATTTTTCGGGCGTGGACCGCCTCAAATCCGGGCTTGTGGATGCCGGAGTAGAAGTGCGCATCTCCAAGGATGGCGTGCAATTATTGCCGACGCCCCGGCTCGACTTGGCAAAACTTGAGGGCCTGAAATGAAGAATTTTTTGAACCCTGTACAAATGCGGATCGGTGCCGAGAAGAATTTTGGTGAAAATTCTTCGGGTCCGAAAAATCTTCCAGAAGATTTTTCCGGAGCAGCGCCATGACCAAATCCCGCCTCTTCCTCTACGACACCACGCTGCGCGATGGCCAGCAGACGCAGGGCGTGCAGTTCTCGACGCCGGAAAAGCTCCAGATCGCGACGCTTCTCGACCGGCTCGGGCTCGATTACATCGAGGGCGGCTGGCCCGGTGCCAACCCCACCGACAGCGCGTTTTTCGATGCGGCCCCCAAGACCCGCGCGCGGATGACAGCCTTTGGCATGACCAAGCGGGCGGGGCGGTCAGCCGAGAATGACGACGTGCTGGCCGCCGTGCTGAATGCGGGCACGAAATCGGTCTGCCTCGTCGGCAAAACCCATGTTTTCCACGTCGAAACCGCGCTTGGCATCAGCCTGGATGAAAACCTTGAAAACATTAGCAAATCCGTCGCTCATCTGGTGGCCGAGGGGCGCGAGGCGCTGTTTGACGCCGAACATTTCTTCGATGGCTACAAATCGGACCCCGCCTATGCGCTGGCCTGTTTGAAGGCCGCGCATGAGGCCGGCGCGCGGTGGGTCGTGCTCTGCGATACCAATGGCGGCACCTTGCCCGATGAGATCGGCCGCATCACCCGCGCGGTGATCAAGGCGGGCATTCCGGGCGATCACCTGGGCATCCACACCCATAACGATACCGAAACCGCCGTGGCAGGAAGCCTCGCCGCCATCGAGGCCGGCGCGCGCCAGATCCAGGGCACGCTCAATGGGCTGGGCGAGCGCTGCGGCAACGCCAACCTCACCGCGCTGATCCCCACGCTCTTGCTGAAGGAGCCTTACGCCAGCCGCTATGAGACCAATATCACGCTGGAGGGTCTGAAAGGCCTGACCATTGCCAGCCGCACGCTTGATGACATCCTCAACCGGGTGCCGATGCGCCAGGCGGCCTATGTCGGGGCCTCGGCCTTTGCGCATAAGGCGGGCTTGCATGCCAGCGCCATCCTGAAGGATCCCTCGACCTATGAACATGTCGCCCCCGAGGTGACCGGCAATGCCCGCATCATCCCGATGTCGAACCAGGCCGGGCAATCCAACCTGCGCCGCCGTCTGGCCGAGGCGGGGATCGAGGTCGCGCCCGGCGATCCGGCGCTCTCGGCCATTCTCGATGAGATCAAGACCCGCGAGGATCAGGGCTATTCCTACGACACGGCGCAGGCCAGTTTCGAGCTGCTGGCGCGTCGCGCCCTTGGTCAGTTGCCGCAGTTCTTCGAGGTCAAGCGCTACAAGGTGACGGTCGAGCGGCGCAAGAACAAGCGCGACCGGATGGTGAGCCTCTCCGAGGCCGTGGTGGTGGTCAAGATCGGCGCGGAAAAGATGCTTTCGGTCAGCGAATCCATGGATGAGACCGGATCGGACCGGGGGCCGGTCAATGCGCTCTCCAAGGCGCTGGCCAAGGATCTGGGCCCCTATCAGAGCTATATCGATGATATCCGGCTGGTCGATTTCAAGGTGCGCATCACCCAAGGCGGCACCGAGGCCGTCACCCGCGTGGTGATCGACAGCGAGGATGGCGCGGGTCGGCGCTGGTCGACCGTGGGCGTCAGCCCCAATATCGTCGATGCCAGTTTCGAGGCGCTCCTGGATGCCATCACCTGGAAACTGGTGCGCGACGGGGCCCCCGCGACATGAGCCGCCGCGCGTTTTTCACCCTGCACCGGGATCTGCCGCGCGAAGGTCCCGGCGAACGCGGCGACGTGGCCTGGGCGGCCCAGATCTGCGGGCTGCGCCCAGATGCCAGGATCTGCGATGCGGCCTGCGGGCCGGGGGCCGATATTCCGGCGCTGCTCTTTGCCGCCCCCAGGGCCCGTATCACGGGGTTCGACCTGCACCAGCCCTTTGTCGATGACGCGACCGCCCGGTTTGCCGGTGACGACAGGGTGGCGATCCGGCAGGCCCGGCTCATTGCGATGCAGGACGGGCTGCCGGACCCTGCCGATCTGGGACCGTTCGATCTGATCTGGTGCGCGGGGGCCGCCTATTTCCACGGCATCACCGAATGCCTGACGGCCTGGCGCGCGGCGCTGGCACCGGGCGGATCTGTGGCCTTTTCCGACGCGGTCTATTTGACCGACGCGCCCAGTGATCCGGTGCGCGTCAACTGGGCCGAATACCCGGCCATGACGGATGCCGCGGGCGTCGATGCGCGGGTGCGCGCGGCGGGGTTTGAAACGGTGGCCACACGGGCGCTGTCGGATGCCGCCTGGGAGGGGTATTACGGCCCCGTCGAACGGCGCATCGCCGATCTGAAACCGGGGGCCGATGCGGATTTACAGTCGGTGTTGGCCGAGGCCGAGACCGAGGCGCGGATCTGGCGCGAGCACCGCGATGAATTTGGCTACCTCCTGTCCGTGGTGCGCCCGCTATGAGCCTGAATGCCTGTGCCGAAATCGTGCAACGCGGCGATCCTGACCGGTTTTTGGCCGCCATGGCCGCGCCGGTGCCGGCGCGGGGCGTGCTCTTTCCGCTCTATGCCTTCAACATGGAGGTGGCGCGCGCGCCCTGGATGGCCTCCGAACCGATGATCGCCGAGATGCGGCTGCAATTCTGGCGCGATACCGCAGAAGAGATCGGGCAGCGCAAACCACCCCGCGCCCATGAGGTGGCGGCCCCGCTGGCAGCCGCAATTCCGCCCGACTGCGCGCCGCTGCTGGAGGCTCTGGTCGCCGCGCGCCGATGGGATATCTACAAAGATGCCTTCGAGGATGCGGCCCATTTCGACGCCTATCTGGAGGCCACATCGGGCAATCTGGTCTGGGCCGCGGCCCGCGCGCTGGGGGCGGCCCCCGAGGCCGAGACCCCGATCCGCGCGCTGGCCTTTGCGGCGGGCATTGCGGGGCTGTTGCGCGCGGTGCCCGATTTGCAGGCGCGCGGGCGTGTGCCGCTTCTGGATGGCACGCCCGGTGGGGTGCGCGATCTGGCCGAGCGCGGGTTGGCCAGATGGGCCGAGGGCCGGGCCGGCCGTAGCCTCATCGCGCGCCCTTCGCGCGCAGCACTGCTGGCGCTCTGGCGGACGAAAACCACGCTGATCGCGGCCCGGGATCTGCCCGAACGGGTGATCGAAGGCAAACTGGACGAAAGCGAGTTTGCCCGCCGGGGCAGGCTGCTTTGGGCGCAAATGCGCGGCGGTGTCTGAAGGATGATTATGACCCGTTGCGGGGCCGCTCAACTGTCGCCGCCAGCCGAAAGGTAGTCAGAAAATGCGCCTGTCATTCCAGATCCTGATGATCGTGGTGGCCCTGATCGGGGGGGTGATACTCCTGATCCGAACCGCGCCGATGCCGGTCGCGCGCTGGCATATCGACCCCGTAACCGCCGCGCGGCCTGGCACGCCGAATTTTTGTCTGATGCGGGATGACGATGGTGACGCACCGGCCCTGCATCTTGCCGCCCCACCCGCCGAGATTGCCGCGGCGCTCGATCGCATCATGGATGCCCGGCCCCTGACCACGCTGTTGGCCGGCCGCGCGGTGGATGGCTTTGTCACCTATGTCGTACGCACGCCCGTTTTCAGGTTCCCCGATGCGGTGTCGATCCGGTTAACGGCAACCGAGACCGGCACGCGGGTCTCCATCTTCTCGCGGTCGCGGTTTGGCCGGTCGGATCTGGGCGCGAACCGGGCGCGCGTGGCGGCGATTGTGGCTGACCTGAGGGCCACGATGGGCCCGAACGCCCCTTGACGCCCCGGCCCGCCCGCGCCACACCGCCCCCATGTTGCCCGCAGACCGCCTGAGACAGATTACCGAACGGTTCGAGTTTCTCGAAGCGCAGCTCAATGCCGGGCCCGAGGCCGACGCCATCGCAGCCATTGCGCGCGAATATTCCGACCTGAAACCGGTGGTGGAACAGATCGCCGCCTTTCACGCGCTGCAATCCGAGATTTCGCAGGCCGAGGCGTTGCTGGACGATCCCGAAATGGCGGCGCTGGCCGAGGAGGAACTGCCCGCCCTGCGCGCCGCGCTGCCCGCCGCCGAACAGGCGCTGAAAATCTCGCTCCTGCCGCGCGATGCCGCCGATGCCCGGCCCGCGATGATCGAGATCCGGCCCGGTACCGGCGGCGACGAGGCGGCGCTCTTTGCCGCCGATCTGTTGCGCATGTATCAGCGCTATGCCGAGGCGCGCGGCTGGAATTTTGAGATCATCGAGGAAAACCTGACCGAACTGGGCGGTATCAAGGAGCTGATCGGCCATATCACCGGCGAGAACGTCTTTGCGCGGCTGAAATATGAAAGCGGCGTACACCGGGTGCAACGTGTGCCGAGCACGGAATCGGGCGGGCGCATCCATACCTCGGCGGCGACCGTGGCCGTGCTGCCCGAGGCCGAGGAGGTCGATATCGACATCCCCGCCAGCGATATCCGCATCGATACCATGCGCGCCAGCGGGGCCGGCGGTCAGCATGTGAACACCACCGATTCCGCGGTGCGCATCACCCATCTGCCGACCGGGCTCATGGTCACCTCGTCCGAGAAATCGCAGCACCGCAACCGCGAGATCGCGATGTCGGTTCTGCGCGCGCGGCTCTTCGATCTGGAGCGTCAGCGCATGGCTGACGAACGCGCCGCCGACCGCAAGGCCCAGGTCGGATCGGGTGACCGGTCGGAACGCATCCGCACCTATAATTTTCCGCAAGGCCGCGTCACCGATCACCGCATCAACCTGACGCTTTACAAGCTCGACCAGGTGATGACCGGCGATCTCGATGAGATCATCGACGCGCTGACCGCCGATGATCAGGCCCGTCTGCTGGCCGAGATGGAATGACGACCCTGCGCGCTGCATTGGCGGCGGGGGCCGCCCGGTTGGCGGCAGAAGGCATCGACGGGGCCGGGCGCGACGCAAGGGCCTTGCTGGCCGAGGCGACCGGAGTGCCCGCCGGGCGGCTGGTCATCGAACCGGATCGAGATCTTGCCCCGAGTGAAATCGTACAATATCAGCTATTTCTGGATCGACGTTCAAGTAATGAACCGGTCGCCCGCATCCTGGCCCGCAGGATGTTCTGGGGTCGCGATTTTCAAGTTTCGCCGGAAACGCTGGATCCGCGCCCGGAAACCGAGACCCTGATCGCGGCGGCGCTGGATCTGGGCCCGGTTGACCGCTTTGCCGACCTGGGCACCGGCACCGGGATTATCGCCGTGACGCTGCTGGCGGAATGGCCCGAGGCGACGGCGCTGGCCACCGATATCGACCCCGCCTGCCTGCGGGTGGCTGCGGCGAATGCCGATCGCCATGGGGCGGGCGACCGGCTGGATTGCCTGGCATCGGACTGGTTGTCCGAGGTCACCGGGCGCTATGCGCTGATCCTGTCGAACCCGCCCTATATCGGCGCAGATGAGATGGCGGGGCTGGCCGCCGACGTGGCCGGGTATGACCCGCATCTCGCCCTGACCGATGGGGCCGATGGTCTGGCCGCCTATCGCCGGATCGCGCGGGGTGTCGGCCCGCATTTGTTGCCCGCTGGCCGGTTGATGGTGGAGATCGGGCCAACCCAGGGCGGCGATGTCGCCGATATTTTTCACGCCGCCGGGCTGCGCGATATCACGGTGCTGCCTGATCTCGACGGGCGTGACCGGGTGGTTGTGGCGCGGATGCTCGGATAAGCCGCGGGCGCGGCCCGGAGGCATGCGGCAGGCCCCGGGCGGTCGTATGAGGCGAGGCGGTCACAAGCTCAAGCAACGGCGGCGGCGATCGTTCGGGACTTATGCCCGCGCCACCTTGTGCATTTGGACGGCAGGCGACTGTGAACGGAGCCTTTGCCGGCAGGGGCAAAGCCGCCGCGGCAGGCAGAGCCGCCTCGGGCCAACGGCAGCCTTTCCGGGTGCGCAGAGCCGAATTGCCATTGTAATCGGCGCGAAACTGCCCTTAATGTCAGCCAGAGCGGTGTGACATTCAAAACCTCACCGCCTGAACAGTTTCTCTGACCGACTTCTGGCGCGCTTTCGACTGAACGCCGCGCGAATGTCGGAAAGGTCACGGGGGGCACTCACAAGGACCCCACCAGAATTGCCTCCGCGAGCGGGGGCCGATGAACGGATGACGGGCAAGGCCTGTCATCGGAGACAAACCGCGATGCAACGCGAGCGCAGATTTGAAGTTCGGCACGGCAGGGCAAATGCCCGCGCCTTGCGTTCCCGCGCGCCGCGCATCGCCTTTTCAGGACAACATGACCGTGCAGGCGGGGCCTCTCCGGGGCCTGTCGCGTCGGGGTCATGCGCAAGGATAACATGGCTAAGAAAATGCTTATCGACGCGACACATGCGGAAGAGACCCGCGTTGTCGTGGCCGACGGAAATAAGGTCGAGGAATTTGACTTTGAGTCGCTGAACAAGCGGCAACTGGCAGGAAATATCTATCTGGCGAAAGTAACACGGGTCGAACCGTCGTTGCAGGCCGCCTTTGTGGATTACGGCGGCAATCGCCATGGTTTCCTGGCCTTTTCCGAAATTCACCCCGATTACTATCAGATCCCGACAGCCGACCGAGAGGCGCTGCTGGCCGAGGAACAGGAATACGCGCGCGCCCAGGCCGAAGCCGAGGCGGATGCCGAGGCCAAGCCCAAACGCGGCCGCCGTCGGCGCAAAAAGCCCACCGAAACCCAGGCCGCCGACAGCAATGCCGATGTCGTCGCGACCGGGGCCGTGCCGGGCGATGACACCACCAGCATGCCTGGCTCGATGGATGTGGTCGATCTCGCGGCAGAGGATGATGCGCGGGCTTTGATCGGCGAGGCATCTGATGAGGCCCCCGCCGAAGAAGCGGCCGCAGAACCGGTCGAGCCCTCCGGTGGCGACGCTGTTGCCGACAGCGCCGAGCCTGCGGCGGCGGATGGCGAAACGGCCGAAGAACCGGGCGCGGCCGACACGCCCGCAGAAGAACTGGATGACGCGGCCCAGGACGGTGACGGCGAAGAGGCCGGGCCGGTCTCGGACAAACCCGCAGATCCCAATATCTCGACCGTCTCCGATGATGACGATCAGGAAGATATCCGCCCGGTGCGCAAGCCCCGCCCGCGCCGCTACAAGATCCAGGAGGTCGTAAAGGTCCGCCAGGTCATGCTGGTGCAGGTCGTCAAGGAAGAGCGCGGCAATAAGGGCGCGGCGCTGACCACCTATCTCAGCCTCGCGGGGCGTTATTGCGTCTTGATGCCCAACACGGCACGCGGCGGCGGCATCAGCCGCAAGATCACCGTCGCTTCGGATCGCAAGAAGCTCAAGGAAATCGCCACCGCGCTCGATGTGCCGCAGGGGGCCGGGCTGATTGTGCGCACGGCCGGGGCCAAGCGCACCAAATCCGAGATCAAGCGCGACTATGAATATCTGCAGCGGCAATGGGAACAGATCCGCGAGCTGACGCTGAAATCCATCGCACCGGCGGCGATTTATCAGGAAGGTGACCTCATTCACCGCTCGATCCGCGATCTTTATAACCGTGAGATCGACGAGGTTCTGGTCGAGGGCGATGCCGGTTACCGGCATGCCAAGGACTTCATGAAAATGATCATGCCGTCCCACGCCAAAAACGTGAAGCATTATACCGATCCGATGCCGCTTTTCGCGCGCCATCAGGTCGAGGGTTATCTGGCCGATATGTTCAACCCGGTCGTGCAGCTGCGTTCGGGCGGATATATCGTGATCGGCGTCACCGAGGCGCTGATTGCCATCGACGTGAACTCGGGCCGGTCGACCAAGGAAGGCTCGATCGAGGATACCGCCACCAAGACCAACCTGGAGGCCGCCGAGGAAGTGGCGCGCCAGTTGCGCCTGCGCGACCTTGCCGGCCTTATCGTGATCGATTTCATCGACATGGATGAGCGCCGCAACAACACCGCGGTGGAAAAGCGGCTGAAGGACAAGCTGAAATCGGATCGCGCCCGCATTCAGGTCGGGCGCATCTCGGGCTTTGGCCTGATGGAGATGAGCCGCCAGCGCCTGCGCCCCGGCATGCTTGAGGCCACGACCCAGCCCTGCCATGCCTGTCACGGCACCGGCATCGTGCGCTCCGATGACAGCCTGGCGCTGTCGATCCTGCGCCAGCTGGAAGAGGAAGGCACGCGCCGCCGCTCGCGCGAGGTGCTGCTGACGGCCCCGGTGGGCATTGTCAATTTCATCATGAATTCCAAGCGTGAATATCTCGCCGCGATCGAGGCGCGCTATGGCATTTCGATCCGTATCGAGGCCGATCCGATGCTTGTATCGCCCGATTACAAGGTCGAGAAATTCAAAACGGCCACCCGGCGCGTGCAGGCCGCCGCCCCGGTGATCTCGATGGATAGCGCCCTGATGGACAGCATCGAGGCGGAGGCGGCCGAAGACGAGGCCGCGGCGGTCGTCGACTCGCCCGCGGCCATCGTTGCCGCCGCGGCGGGCGATGAGGATGCGCCCCGGAAAAAGCGCCGTCGCAGGCGTGGCGGGCGTGGTCGGCGCAAAACGGAAGACGGTGCTGCCGATGACAGCAGCGCCGAGGAGGCGAGCATCGCAACAGGGCAGGACTCGACGCCGGCCCCCCATGCCGATGCCGATGCAGGTCCTGAAACCGCGCCCGAGGCCACAGCGCCCGAGGCCGCGCCCGAGGCCACAGCGCCCGAGGCTGCATCCGAGGCAGAAGAGGCCGCCCCCAAGCCCAAGCGCAAGCGCGCCAGCCGGTCGCGGAAAAAGCCCGCAGCCGCAGTAGAGGCCCCGGTCGAGGCGGTCGCGACGGATGCATCGGGTGTCGCGGATCAATCCGATGATGCGCCAGCTGCCTCCGAGGCCGCCGCCTCCGGCGTGTCCGGGGAACTGCCCGCCGCGCCCGCCGTCGCCGAGGACACCGCGCCATCTGCGGAGCCTGCTCCGCAAGCAGCCGCGGTCGAGCCTGAGCGCGAACCGGCTCTGGCCGAAGAGGCCGCGGTCGAGCCGGCGCCGGATCGGCCCAAGAAACGCGGTTGGTGGTCGATCAGCTGACAGTGCCGCATAGTCGGAAAAACGAAACGCCCCCAGCTCTGGCTTGGGGGCGTTTTTGCATGTACCCTGATCGCGTGACCATTGCGGCCCCGGGCGCATCTTGAACAGGCTGAACCATCGGGCATCGGTTAACGTGCTGATGTCTTTGATGTCAGGCTTCGTCCGGCGGTTCGGGCCTCTGCCAACCTGCCCGATCGTGGGTGCCCGCAAGCCCTCGGTTTGTCACCGCTGTTGCGACAATGCGGTTTGTGCCACGTCATGGACATCCTGGGCCCGAAGCCATCCCGGACTGCCGCGCGGCAGCAGCCCCATGGCGCGTGTGGCGAGGCTCTGGGCATCGTCGAACCGTCCCAGCAGGGCGTAGCGCTCGGCTGTTGCGGTGGCGGCGAGCCCCGATTGGCCCAGACGCGCATGCGCCAACGCCAGATCGCGCAACATGCGCGGGTCGAACGGATCCCGCGCCCGCGCTTGCGTCAGCACATCAAGCGCCGCGCGATTGCCTGCGGCGGTATCGGCCGCCAGCAGCGCCCGGCCATAGCCCGCCAGGATCAGCGCATCGCGCGGGGCCAATGCCACGGCCCGGCGATAGGCCTGCACGGCGGCCCCGTAATTGCGCGATTCAAACAGGATCTGGCCGCGCAGTTCCTGATAGTAGGGATCGCCCGGGCGCATCTGCACCAGGGCGTCGATCTCGGCCATGGCGCGGGCGGTGTCGGGTTGGCGGTGATAGGCGATGGCGCGGCTGAGGCGGGCAATCTCGGATCTGTCATCGCGGCCCACCCGGCGCAGGGTTCGCGCTGGTGCATTCTGAAACGCGCTGAGCTTGGCGGCCATGCGCTGATACCAATAGAGCGTGGTCGCATCGGGGGCGGGCGCGGGTGCCCCGGCGGCCAGCGCCCGGATCGACCTGAGCCGGTCCCGGGTCAGCGGATGGGTGCGCAGATAGGGATCCTGACGCGGGGCCGACAGCGCCTCCTGACCACGAAAAAGATCCAGCACATCCAGCATCGCCGCCGGGTCGGTGCCGGCGGCGATCATGTAGCGCAGACCGGCGGCATCGGCGCTGGCTTCCTCGGCGCGGGTATGGGCAAAGAGCACGCGCTGCGCCGAAATGGCGGTCCCCACCGCGACACCGACCCCGGCACCGGGATTGTCCGACGCCACCGCCGCGGCAAGCCCCAACAGCAGGCCAAGCCGGGCCACGGTATTGGCCTGACCGATATTGGCGGCGCGCCTTGTGTAATGGCCATTGGCGATGTGGGCGGCTTCATGGGCGATGACGGCTTGCAGCTCGGCGGGACCTTCCAGACGCATGATTAGACCTGAATGGACAAAAATTGTGCGTGAGTCGACAATAAACGCATTCAGCGAGCGGTCATCGACCACGATGATGCGCATCGAAGCGGGCAGACCCGCCGCCTGTAATATCGGGGCGGCAATCCTGCGCAGCGCCTGTTCGATCTCGGCGTCGCGGATGATGGCCTGGGCGGTCGCCGGGCCGCTCATCATCAGAAAACCGATCAGAAACGCCCGGGCAATCTGTATCATTGACCTGTCCTTCGCGGGCTGGTTCATGGGGCGCAAGCTTAAGGAGAAGGCGATGCGTGTTTCAAGGCGGTCCGAGGTCGATCCCTTTATCGTGATGGATGTGATGGAGGCCGCCCGCGCCGCCGAGGCGGCAGGCCGCCACATCATCCATATGGAGGTGGGTCAGCCGGGCAGCGGCGCGCCGCAGGCCGCCCGCGCCCGTCTGGCCGCCGAAATGGAGGCCGGGCCGCTTGGCTACACCGTCGCGCTTGGCCGTCCCGATCTGCGCGCAGGCATCGCCGCGCTTTATGACGAATGGTATGGCCTTTCGCTGGACCCGGCCCGCGTGGTGGTCACGGCAGGGGCCTCGGGCGCGTTCCTGCTGGCCTTTACCGCCCTCTTCGATGCCGGCGACAAGGTGGGCCTGGGAGAGCCCTGTTACCCCAGCTACCGCCAGATCCTGCGCGCGCTCAGCCTTGAGCCGGTCGGGTTTCAGACCACCGAAGCCACCCGGTTCCAACCGGTTCCCGGCGATCTGAGCGATGATATGGCGGGGCTGATCGTGGCCTCGCCCGCCAACCCGTCGGGCACCATGCTGGACCGGGGCGCAATGGCCGGGCTGGTCGAGGCCTGCGCCGCGCGCGACATTTCGCTGATTTCCGACGAGATCTATCACGGGCTGCAATATGAGGGGCCGGCGGTTTCGGCGCTGGAGATCTCGGACGATCTCTATGTCGTCAATTCCTTTTCCAAGTATTTCTCGATGACCGGCTGGCGGTTGGGCTGGATGGTGGTGCCCGAGACCCATATTCGCGCGGTCGAGCGGCTGGCGCAGAACATGTTCATCTGCCCGCCCCATGCCGCGCAGGTGGCGGCCCTTGGCGCGCTCTCGCCCGAGGGCCGGGCCGAACTGGACGGCCACCGCGACACCTATGCCGTCAACCGGGCGCTGATGCTGGCCGGACTGGCGCGGGCCGGGTTCGACAAGGTGGCCCCTGCCGATGGTGCCTTTTATGTCTATGCCGATGTTTCGGAGCACAGCGCCGACAGCCTTGCCTTCGCCGCCGAAATCCTTGAAAAGGCAGGGGTTTCCGTCACGCCGGGGCTCGATTTCGACCCGGTGCGCGGCCATGCCACGCTGCGGTTTTCCTATGCCCGCGCGACAGCCGATATCGAGGAAGGGCTGGCCCGTCTGCAACGCTTCATGGCGGCGCGCTGAAGGCTTGGGGTTTGGGCCGCACTCTGCTAGCATCCGGCAATCTCAATTTCGGCGGAAGACCGATGCTCCGGGCAGTTCTGATAATCGTTTCGACACTCTATCTAAACCTGCCCGCGGTGGCGCAGGATTTTCGCGCCGTGGCGCGGGTTGAAGCCGCCGAAAGCTACCTGATCGATCAGGAGCAGGGAGCCGAATTGGTGCTGTCTCTGACTCAGGCCGTGCCGTTTCGGGTGTTCACCCTGGAGGGCCCCGACCGGGTGGTGATCGATTTCCGCGAAGTGACCTGGGGCGATCTGGCCGAGACCATCGACGGATCGACGGCGATGTCATCGGTGACCACGGGCGGGGCCGGGAACGGGTGGTCGCGGATGGTTTTGACGCTGACAGCCCCGATGGCGGTGGTCGAGGCCGGGATGAACACCGATGCGGACGATGGCTCGGCCCTGATCCGGGTGCGTCTTGAACCGGTGGACCGGGCCGGGTTCGCCGCCAATGCGGGGGCCCCGGGATCGGTCCTGTTGCCAACGGCCCCCGCGCTGGCCGCGCCACAGCGTCCGGGCGCGGGCGATCTGATCATGGTGGCGCTGGATCCCGGTCATGGCGGTGTCGATCCCGGGGCGCAGCGCGATGGCATGGACGAGGCCGACCTGATGCTGGTCTTTGCGCTTGAGCTGCGTGAGGCGCTGCTGCGTACGGGGCGGTTCGACGTGGTGCTGACGCGCGAGGGCAACTGGTTTGTCTCTTTGCCCCAACGGGTCACCATCGCGCGCGCGGCGGGGGCCGATGTTTTCCTGTCGCTGCATGCCGATGCGCTGACCGAGGGGCGCGCGCGCGGGGCCACGGTTTATACGCTTTCCGATACTGCCAGCGATGCGGCCTCGGCGGCATTGGCCGAGGCGCATGACCGGGCCGATCTGCTGGCCGGCGTCGATCTGGCCGGCAATGACGATGAGGTGGCCGGTGTTTTGATCGATCTCGCGCGGCTGGAAACCGCGCCGCGTTCGGTGGCGTTGGCCGACCAGTTGGTCGGCGGATTGAGCGCGGCGGGGGCCACGCTTTATAATCAGCCCCGGCTTGAGGCCGGGTTCTCGGTGCTCAAGGCGGCCGATATCCCCTCGGTGCTTCTGGAGCTTGGGTTCCTGTCGGATGTGGGTGATCTGGAAAACCTGCAAAGCGTCGATTGGCGCGCCCGCGTGCAGGAGGGTATCCGTGACGCGATGCTGGCCTGGGTGCAGGAGGATGCCGCGATGTCGGTTCTCCTGCGCCGCTGAGGCGGCCCCGCCAACAGATTTACCGCTGCCAGAACCGGCGGCCAAGCTCGCGCGACACATCGCCCCGGCTCAGGCCGACATCCTCCAGCAGATGCACGTCCAGATGTCTAAGGGCCCTGCGGGTCCGGCGACGTTCCTCCCATTTCGCGATCATCACGGCCACGCGCAGCGCCACCACGGCCAGCGGCGGCAATTGACGCATCGCCAGATAGCCAAGCGCGCTGTGGGTCTGATCCTGTGTCATGGGAGATCCTTTCATGATTGTATTGACACAAAGCTTAATCAATCGATAGTGAAGTGATACAAAGTGTGGCGGCAAGCGTCGAGAGAAACATTGTCATGGATACAATCTGGCAGCCAAGCATCGAGGGCCGGGCCGGGCCGAAATACGGCGCGGTGGCCGCGGTTATTCGCGCCGCGATTGCCGATGGCACGCTTGCCGTGGGCGCGAAACTGCCGCCGGTGCGGGATCTGGCCTGGCGGCTTTCGATCACCCCGGGAACCGTGGCGCGCGCCTATGCGGTCCTGACCGACGAAGGGGCGTTGGAGGCCACCGTCGGGCGCGGCACTTTCGTGGCTCCGCCAAAAGCCGATCTGCTTGACGATGTCTGGTCGCGCCAGGCCCCGACACAGGCCGATGATGAAAGCGGACCGGTCAACCTGGTCAGCCCGCACCTGGCCGATATGGGGCAGGTGGCGCATCTGCGCCGGGCCATGGCGCAGGTGGCACGGGCCGAGCCGCGCGTTTTCCTGCATTACCCGACCCGCACCGATTATCGCCCGGTGCGCGACGCCGTGGTGACCTGGCTGTCGGATCTGCCGCTTGGGGTGGTGGATCAGGACGATGTCATCCTGGCCAATGGCGGGCAAAACGCGATCTGCCTGGTGATGCAGGCGGTTCTGAGCGGCCCGCGCCCGGCGGTCGTGATGGAGGATCTGTCCTATGCCGGGTTTCGCCGCGCGGCGGAATTGATGCGCGCCGAGGTGATAGGGGTTGCGATGGACGCCAGCGGCATGCGCCCGGACGCCCTGGAGGCGGCGGCGAAATCGGGCGCGGCACAGCTGATTTGCCTGACGCCCGATGTGCAGAACCCGACCGGCCGGTTCATGCCGCTGGAGCGGCGCCGCGAGATCCTTGCCATCGCGGAGCGGTATGATTTGCATATTCTGGAGGATGACTGCTATCGCATGGCTGTGCCGCGCGTGCCGAGTTTTCGGGCGCTGGCCCCGGCGCGCAGCTGGCATGTTTCCTCCATCTCGAAGAGCTTGACGCCTGCTTTGCGCGTGGGATTTGCGCTGGCCCCCGAGGGGCGGCGGGCGGATCTGAGGCGGGCCGCGGAATACGGTTTTTTTGGCTTGTCGCAGCCCCTGGCGGAACTCACCCGCATCGTGTTGAGCGACCCGGCCAGCAAAGAAATAGCGCGGGCCATTCGCGCGCGCATGGCCGAATATGTCCGGGTCGCGGTGAACGTGCTTGGCCGGTTCGACCTTGCCTGGGACGCCGAGGTGCCGTTTTTGTGGCTGACGCTGCCTGCCGGCTGGCGCAGCGCCGCATTTTGCCGGGCCGCAGAGGCGGCGGGCGTGCAGATCCGCTCAGCCGATGAGTTCTGCCTGCGCGACGGGCGCGCGCCGCATGCCGTGCGCCTTGCCGTGAATGGGCAGGTGAGCCTGGCAGGGTTTGAGGCCGCGATGCAGCGATTGCGCGACCTGTTGGACAATCCGCCCGAGCAAATCAGCGTCTGAATATGTGGGGTAAAATAATACCGTATCCATAAGGCACTGAAATTGCAGGAATATTTTAAAATAAAGGCCCTTGACGCCAGCCAATATTAGCTTAGAACAGCCCCATCGACAGAAGGCCTCGCGCCTTCTGCTTTCATTTTCTGATGTCCGGTGCCGCCCTGGCCCGGCAGCCCAAGGAAACCCGAGATGAAGACCTTCTCTGCCACGCCGGCGGATATCGACAAAGACTGGATCCTGATCGACGCCGAAGGCGTGGTTCTGGGCCGTCTGGCCTCGGTTATCGCCATGCGGCTGCGCGGTAAGCACAAGCCGTCCTTCACCCCCCATATGGATATGGGCGACAATGTTATCGTCATCAACGCCGACAAGGTGCAGGTGACCGGCAACAAGCGCAACAAGCCCAACTACTGGCACACCGGGTATCCGGGCGGCATCAAGTCCCGCACCACCGGCCAGATCCTGGAAGGCAAATACCCCGAGCGCGTGCTGACCCAGGCCGTCAAGCGCATGCTGCCCGGCGGGCCGCTCAGCCGCCAGCAGATGACCAACCTGCGCGTCTATGCCGGGGCCGAGCACCCGCATGAAGCCCAATCGCCCACCGTTCTGGATGTTGCATCCATGAACCCGAAAAACACCCGGAGCGCATGATCATGGCCGAGACTATTACCTCTCTGGATGAGCTGAAAGCCGTGGCCGGTGATGAGGCTGCCCCCGTCGTTCTGGATATGGGCGAGCCGCGCGAACAGATCCGCGACGCGCTTGGCCGTTCCTATGCCACCGGCAAGCGGAAAGATGCGGTCGCCCGTGTCTGGATCAAGCCCGGCTCCGGCAAGGTTACCGTCAACGGCAAGGACATGGACGCTTATTTCGCGCGTCCGGTGTTGCAGATGATCCTGCGCCAGCCCTTTACCGTTGCCGGCCGCGAAGGCGAGTTCGACGTGATGGCCACCGTCAAGGGCGGCGGCCTGTCCGGTCAGGCCGGTGCCGTCAAGCACGGCATCTCGGTCGCGCTGCAGCGCTATGAGCCGTCCCTGCGCGGCGCGCTGAAGGCGGCAGGGTTCCTGACCCGCGACAGCCGCGTGGTGGAACGCAAGAAGTTTGGTCGCCGCAAGGCGCGCCGGAGCTTCCAGTTCTCCAAGCGCTAAGGCCGAGCGAGAAAAAACTCAACAAAATCAAACGCCCGCTTGCAATAGCGGGCGTTTTTTGTGTTCGCATTTTGGAAGTATATTATTGGCGGTTAGGGGGGCGATTTTGGCATTATCGCAGCTTTGTTGCACAAACCGGCTTAGGGGATTCATGTCGTGACTCCAGAGTGATGGCGACAGGTCATAAGCAAGCCTCGCCTTCCGACCTGCAATACCAAGACCGGGTCAGCCGATAATCGGGCGCTGAAGCGCCGTGGCGCGCTGAGGATCTGGTTCGCCCGCCAAATGACACGGAACGCGGCACCGTCCGGCAAGCGTGGCCGACAGCAGCTTGAACAGCCCCACGGCGATACGGGCCTGCCTGACCATGAACGTGCTGTTCGGGCTGACCCGCCGCCAGATCACCGGCGGTGCTGAAAGCCTCTTGAGGCCGCCCCGCACAGACCGGGATGTGCCGGATTTCAGCACCTTATGTCGCCGTCATCGCGCCGCGCAAAACCGGCCAGGCCTGGCAAGCTGGCACCGCTGCTGCGGTCGCCGGAAGAGCCGGGCCGCGCGCTTTGGCGGAATTGGCGTGGCGAGCGGTGCCGAAGTCGCGTCGAGCCCCCCCTATCATCGCTGCAGACAGCGACTGCCGGGCACCGGCGGCAGCGCGGCCGCTTCTGCCTGTCAATCGACCGCGGCAATTGTCCGGTTCCGGGGCTTTGCGACAGCGGGATTCGCAAGGCTTAACGCGAAGCAGAAATTCGCGGCCCAAGCGCGACGAAGAACAGCGCCAGCCCCTGCGGACCTGTCGGCCCAAGCCAGCGCGAGAGTATGACTTCTGCTCGGCCGCCGATCGGCAGGGCCCGACACGCGGCTAGTGGTGGCGGGTCATTTCGTATCTGCGCATTTTCTCCCAAAGTGTCTTGCGCGAAACGCCGAGTTTCTCGGCCGCCAGATGCAGTGTGCCGTCGGCTTCGTCGAGCGCGCGCCGGATTGCGGCGCGTTCCGCCGAAGCAACATTTTCCTTCAGTGTCATCGGTGCGCCCGCTGCCGATCTTTCTGCGGTTGCAGGGAATTCATCCGCCGAGAGGTCCAGGACCTGAATCTGCGGTCCCGCGGCCAGCGCCACCGCCCGCTCGATCATGTTGCGCAGCTGGCGGGCGTTGCCGGGAAAGTCCATCCGCAGGAGCCGTTCTTCGGCTGTGGTGGACAAACCGTCCACCGGTCGGTGCATACGTGCCGCCTGCTCGGCGACGAAATGGCGCGCCAGGTACAGGATGTCATCGCGCCGCGCGCGCAGCGGTGGCACCTCGATCCGCAGCACGTTGAGCCGCCAGAACAGATCGGGGCGGAACGCACCGCGCGCGACCTCGGCCTCCAGGTCGGTCTGGGTCGACGCCATTACCCGCACGTCCAGCTCGATCGGGCCGGTGCCGCCCAGCCGCTCCACGCGATGGTCCTCCAGGATGCGCAAGAGCTTGATCTGGGTGGCGTCCGGCACTTCGGCGATCTCATCGAGAAAAATCGTGCCCCCCTGGGCCTGCTCGAACCGTCCGGCGCGGTTTTCCTCGGCACCGGCGAAGGCCCCTTTCTCGACGCCAAAAACTTCGCTGCCAACAAGCCCCGGCGGCAACGCCGCGCAGTTGACGGCGACAAAGGGACCGTCGGCACGGGCGCTGTTGCGATGGATGAATCGGGCCACCACTTCCTTGCCAACACCGGATTCTCCGGTCAGCAGGACAGCGCTGTCGACATCGCGGATGCGCGCGGTGATCTCCTCGAGCCGTCGCATTTCCGGGCTCCTGCCCAGCATCCCGGACCCCGGCATGGCCGCCGAGCCGTCGGGTGCCACGAGCGGCGCTGCATACCGGTCCCGCGCCCGTTCCACGGCACGCCGGGCCTTTCTCACCAAGAGGTCGAGATCGAACGGTTTGGTCAGGTAATCCGCGGCACCGGCCTTGGTCAGCGCCACCGCGTCCTCGACCGAGATATAGGCGGTCATCAGGATGACCGGCGTGCCCGGATGGATGCGGCAGACCGCCTCGAACAGGTCGCGCCCATCGCCATCGGGCAGGCGGATGTCGGTGGCCACGAGATCGAAGGCGCGCTCTTGCAGGGCGCGCCGGGCCGTCGCGAAATCGGGGGCGGCGACGGTGTCGAACCCCTCCATCTGCAGCCGGTCCTCGATCGAGATCCGCATGATCTGATCGTCTTCGACGACCAGAATGCAGGGCGGGGGTGAGGGGCTGACTTCAGGCAGCACGGGTCGCGCCCTCCTTTTCCTCAGGCTTTGCGGCGTGGTGCCCCGGTGCACCCGTGGTGGCCATCAGCGGCAGCGTCACCTCAAAGCGCGCGCCAGCCTCCGGCGCGCTGTCGACGCGGATGGTGCCGCCCATCCTTTCGACCAGCCGATAGGTGATCCACAGCCCGAGCCCGTTGCCGCCGGGTGAGGTTGTGTAAAAGGGCTCGAACATCTGGCTCTGGGCCTGTTCGTCAAGCCCGGGACCGGTATCGGCGACCTCGATGATCAGCTGTTTTTCGACCCGCCTCGAGCGAAGCGCCAGCCGGCCGCCTTCTGGCATCACGGCGATGGCGTTATGCGCGAGGTTCATGATGATCTGATGCAGATGCGGGCAGGTGCAACTCAGCGTCAGGCCGCCGAGATCGCGGTTTTCGATCCGCCAGTCCAGCGTGATCGGACGGTCGCCGATTTCCGAGCGCACCATGGCTTCGAGATCGGTGAGGCAGCCCACCTTGCACGTCCGCGGACAGTTCTCGCCGCGCAATTCGCCCAGAAGCGCCTGCATGGTCGCGGCGATCCGTTTCAGCCCGGTGTCGAGAAGCGGAATGTATTTCCGCACCAGCGTGGCGTCGTCCGGGCGCTGCGCCAGGGTGTCGACGCAGTTGATCATCCCGCCCAGCGGGTTGTTCACCTCATGCGCCAGCCCGGCGGCGAAACGGCCAAGCACGGCCATCCTCTCTGCCTCGACGAGTTCTTTTTCGAGGCGTTTCTTTTCGACCAGTTCGGCCACCATGCGGTTGAACTGCCCGGTCAGATGGCCGATCTCGTCCCGGTCCTTCGCCGCCACCGGCTGCACCGCGTGCAGGTCGCCGCGTCCGACCGCATCGAGCCCCTCGCTGAGCGCGCTGAGCGGTGCCACCATACGCCGCGATATCCAGGCACCGAATAGGCTCATGACCAGCGCCAGACCGAGCGAAAAAGTGAGCACGATCACGGTGTCGCGGCGCAGCTGCGCCGTCAGTCTTTGGGTTGAGCTGCGCAGCAGCAGAGATCCGACCGTCAGCCCGTCGACGATGATCGGCGCGACGGCGTCGACAAAGTCCGGATCGCGCAGTTCCGCCGGCACCAGATGCGCGCGCTCGGCGCCAAGCGCGTGGTCGAACGGCACCCGCCCGGTGTCACCGGCTGTACCCAGCGGCAGCCCCACCGGGTTTCGCGTCGGGTCCGTATGCGCCAGGACGATCCCCGCAGGGTCGACGAAGACGGCCTCGACCACCGGCGCATCGGCGATGCCATCGGGATCGCGGTCCCGCAACTGCCGCAGCACACGATAGAGCGACCAGACATCATTGTTCAGGATCGAGCTGCGCCCGGCGGCGGCGGTGGCGCGGGCCAGCGCCAGGGTCTGCGTCTCCAGCCCGGCACGCTGCCGCGCCCAGTTGCGGTCGATCACCACAAGCCCGATGATCAGCGCCGAGGCGAACACCACGAATGTGATCGTCAGCGGGATCTTGACCATCAGGCTGGGACCGCCGGTCCAGAGGCGTATCTGCGGGCGCATCACAACGCGTCCGCCGCAGAGCCCGCGAATGGCACCGCCGCCCGGCGCGCCAAGTCACGGATCGAATCGTAAAGTGGTGGGGCCACTTGCGAAAACCCGTCGAGATCCAGCCGCGCCAATAGCGCCGCGCCCTCGGGATCGCCGGCCATGCCGGTCAATGTGTTCAGCAGGCGAAGGCGCACGTCCGGGGCCAGGTCGCGATGCACCACGATCGGCGGAAAGCCAAATTGCCGCGAGGCCCGGATCACCCGGGTGCGGGCCACCAGATCGGGTTCATAGCGGCTCTGGATATTGTAGATGTAGGAATCGACGGCCCCGCCATCGGCCACCTGCTCGGCCACGGCAGCGACGGTTTCGGCGTGGCTGTAGGTGAAAAAACTGAAGCGGAAGAACCGGTCGGGGTCGTGGCCCAACTCTGCCAGCGTGGATCTCGGCACCAGATAGCCCGAGTTGGAATCGGGATCGGAATAGGCAAAGACCCCGTCGCGCAGGTCTTCGATATTCCGGGCAACGCTGTCGGCGGGCACGATGACCAGCGAGCGGTAGAGCGGGGCCCCGCGATAGACCGGGGCGACGAGGAGATCGAGAAATTCCGGCTCGCGCGGCTGGACGTAGGGGTAGCCGCAGATCCAGGCCGCCTCCAGCTCGCCGCGGGCCAGCAGATCCATAATGCCGGCATATGTGCGGCGCTGCACAAAACTGACGGCGCGCCCGGTCCGGATCGTCAGGTAGTCGCGGAAGTCATTGAAAGAGCGAACGTATTCGCGCACCACCACGGCGGTAAGTCCGATCCGAAGCGTGCCGTCATCGGCAAGCGCCGACAGCCGGCCGGGCAGGGCCGCAAGCCCGGCTGCAATCGTCGTGGAGCGAAGAAACCGGCGCCGGTTCATGGCGCTCCCCCTTCTCTCTGGTGGTTATCCTGTCGCCCCCGGCGATATGCCGAAAAACCTGTTCCGGTCGCGGAGCGGTCGGGCGACCTGGCAAGACTAGCACAATCCTGGTGCAAGTGCACGGCTGCGCCTGGCTTCGGCCTAGGCAAGGATCTGCACCGGTTCGCCCGCGTCGCAAAGACCGCGGCGGATGACAAAGCGCGTGCCGCCGGACCGGTCCGACTGACGCGGTGCCGCCGGTCCGGCGAGGTTGGCCGCGATCGAACCAGCCGCGCCCCCCGGCAGGCGGCGCAACGCGCGGCCGCAGCGGCCAGCTCTTCGGTGGTGCCGGTACCGTCGACGATCAGGACCACCAGGCATTCCGTGCCGATCTCGTCCCCGGTTTGGGCCAGAGGGGCGGCCGGGGCTGTCAGCGGCAGCGCCAGGACCGGAAGAGTGCCCGAATTCACGCCACGCCGGGCCCTGCGGCCTGCTCCGGCGGGGAAAGGGCCGCAGTCAGCTCGCCCGGGGCGAATTCCGCCGCGACATCGGCAGGCACGACCAGCGCCTGCAGCCCCGCCCCGGCGGCGGCGGTGTCGAAATGCGCGTATTGCCAGCCACCGCCGGAGATCCAGAACCGCATCGCGGGGGCCAGCCGGTGCGCCTTGGCCAGCATCGCGCAGGGAAACCCCCGCCGCGCCGCCTCGGCCGTGGGGCTGTGCAGCCAGACCTCGGCGAACCCGAGCATCGCGGCCTGTGCCAGCCAGTCGCCCAAGCGAACCGTCCCGCCCGCCTCGTCAACCTCGTAGGCCGAGGCCGAGACGGGATCGAGCTGATAGGTGCTGAATCCGCTGACGGGTTGACCGGGGGTGAATCCAAAGCGCGGTACCACCTTGCGAACCTCCGCCCGCGGCACGATCGCGGGTGCCTCCGGCCCGGCTGCCAGTTCGGCGGCGGCGGCCAGGCCGTCGACGACGCAGAGCCTCGCGCCGGTTGGTGCCGACGCATCCGGGGCAAGATGCCAGACGGTGCCGGGGGCATCGCCGGGGCGCTCTGCGCCGGGGCCACAGGTGCGGATCGCCGCATTGGCGTCGGGATGAACGCCGCCGGTCACGATGAGCCGCGGCCCGGCTGCGGTGGCGTGGGGTTCGGGGTCAGTCGTCATGGATCAGCTCCCAAATGGTGCGTTCGCCTTCGCTGCGGCGCTGCAGGCCGGCATGTTCGCGCGCGATGGCGCGCTGCACCGCTTCGGCGAGACCGAAGAAGGCCCCGGCAATGTCGCCACCGGGTTCGCCGATCACGATCGGCACACCGCTTTCGGCGCGGCGCGCGGCGGCGGGGTCGGCGGGGATGGCCCCGAGATCGGCGACGTGCATGCGCCCGGCGATGTTGCGTGTGGTGCCGGGATCGAACAGGGCCTGGCGCTCGCCGCAGCAGGGGCAGATGAACTCGGCCATGTTGCGCACGATGCCGAAGACCGGAATATCGTGCTCGTGAAACAGCGCCACCCCGCGTTCGGCGTCGACGCTGGCCATGCGCTCGGGCGTGGTGACGATCACCGCGCCCGTGACCGGGATCTGCTCGACAACGGTAAGCAGAACGTCACCGGTGCCGGGTGGCAGGTCGACCACCAGCACGTCGAGATCGGGCCAGGCGACATCGCGGATCAACTGTTCCACCGCCTGCGCGACGAGCGGTCCCTTCCAGGCCACGGCCTGTTCGGGCGGGATCATGTCGGCGACCGAGATCACCTCGACCCCGTGCCGCTGGCGCGGGATGGCGCGGCCGTCCTCGCCCAGATCGGGCGCGGCCTCGGTGCCGGCAAGCCGCGCCACGGACGGCCCCGAAAGATCGAGATCGACGATCCCGGTTCGCAGGTCGCCGCGCGCAAGCGCCGCCGCCAGGTTGACCGCGACCGTGGACTTGCCGACGCCGCCCTTGCCGCTGCCGACCAGAACGATGTCGCGCACCCCGGCAACCGGAGCGGGTCCGGTATCGGCGATGCTGTCGCGGATCAGTGGGATATCCATGGGCGCTCTCCTGTCATCTGCGGCACCAGGTCCTGCGCGACCTGTGCGGCCAGTTCGCCGATCCGGGCCGAAAACGGTGCCTGCGGGTCGGCCAGCACTATCGGCGTGCCCCGTTGCGAGGCGAGCAGCACATCGCGCAGGAACGGGATGCGCGCCAGCAGCGGCAGGCCGGTCTCGGACTCGAGCCGGTCGCCGCCCCCGGTGCCAAACAGCGGCGTCTGGGTGCCGCAGCCTGTGCAGGTCACTGTGCTCATGTTCTCCACGATGCCGAGGCAGGGAACGGCGATATCGGCGAACATCTCCAGACCCCGGCGCACATCGTCGGTCGAGATCTGCCCCGGCGCGGTCACCGCCAGAACGCCTGCGATCGGCACCGCCTGGGCCAGCGCCAGATGCACGTCCGACGTGCCCGGCGGCAGATCGACCACCAGTATATCAAGGTCGCCCCAGTCGACCTCGGCAATGAGCTGCGGCAGCCCCTCGTCGATCAGGCTGCCGCGCCAGGCCAACGCCTTGCCCTCGGGCATCAGAAAGCCCAGCGACATGACCTTCAGCCCATGCGCCTCGACCGGGGCGATGCGGGTGCCGTCGGCGGTGGTTTCGGCCCGGGCCGAAACCCCCAGCAACAGCGGGGCCGAGGGGCCGTAAACATCGGCATCGAGCAGACCGACCCGCAAAGGCCGCCCCGTCGCGCCATTGGCCAGGGCCGCGGCCAGGTTGGTCGCGATGGTCGATTTTCCGACACCGCCCTTGCCGCTATGCACCGCCAGAACCACGCCCGGTGCCTGCGCCAGGATCGACGTCACCGTCTGCGGCCGGGGTTTGACCACCACGCGCGCCACGCCGGGCACCTGTGCCACGACCTCGCGCATCACCGCAGCCAGTTCTTCGCCGCCGTCGGGGTCCACCAGCTGTGGCTCGATCAGCACCCGCACCGCGCCACCGGTGGCCACCACCGCCGCGACATGGCCGGCCGACACCACATCCGGCCCGTCCTCGCCGACGGTGATCGCACAAAGCGCCCTCAGCACAGCGCTTTCGAGCGGCGTCTCGCTATAGGCTTCGATCATCTGCGTGCCATCTCCTCAAGATATCCGGCAATCACTGTGGCCTCGGCCTCGGAGATCACCGTGTCGGCCCCGTTATTGTCCCGCATGGTCCGAACGATGCGGCTCGTATCCTCGCTCCGAAAACCCGAAAGATCGGGCAATTCGTGACAGGTCGAACACCGCGCCCGATCGAGCCGCGCCGGGCCCGTGGCCAGCCGCCCACGGCCCCAGACCAGCCATCCCGCAGCGGCCAGTGCGGCGATCCCACCGGCCGCGGCCAGCGGTTTCCAGTCAGCCACTCAGCATCTCCAGCCATTCGTCGTCCATTTCATGTTCGTTCTCGCAGTCGGGGCAGTTCGCGCCGCCGCCCCGAACGGGCGCAAAGGCCCCGCCGCACGTGCCGCATATCCGCTCTGCTCGGGCAAAGAGCGCCGTCCTTCCCACCATCACATGGGCAACACCCCGCAACGCGCGGGCCGAAATGGCACCCATCGGGCAGACCTTCAGGCAGAGCGTGCAATTGGTGCAGAGTGCGGGGTCGAAGCTGACCAGGCGGTGGCCGGGTTCAACTTCGCCGCCAAGCGCGCCGGTGGGGCAGAGATCGGCACAGACCATGCAGCCCGAACAATCCTCGCCGATCAACCGGCCCGTGGCCCCGACCGGACCATCGTCGCGAAAGGGCAGCGCGGTGCGGCGGCGGGCAAGCGCCTGCTGATACGGCACCGGGTGCGCGGCGAATCCGTCACCAGTGTCCCCGGCGGCGGCGAAATCGTCGAAACTGGGCATTGCGGGCGGCTCTGGCGGCAGGTCGCTCAACGCACCGAACGCGCCGCGCAGGAGCTGGCGGCGGCCGACGGCCCGACGCACCTCAGCCGCCGCGTCGCCCCGGGCCTCGGTCTGCTCGCCAGCGGTCACAATCGCAGGTGCGTCCTCACCGAACCATCTGGTCAGCTCGCGACGTGCGGCCTTGAGCGCCGGGCGCGCATCCCCGCCGGGGCAGCCACGACAAGCGTCGAGGCCCGCCAGTTCGATCCGCTGCGCACCTTCGGCGAAAAGCGCGGCCATCACCCGTGCGTCGAGCATCCGGTGGCAGGGCACCTGTGCGACATCGCCCCCGGCCTGGCGGCAGCCGATCCGGGCTACGCCATTCTCGATGGCAGCGGCGATCAGCGCCTCGGGGTCAAGGCCGTCATGGGTGATCGCGCCCGCGGGACAGGCGGGAACGCAGGCACCACAGCCGGCGCAGGCCACCGGGTCGATCGTCACCTCGTCGAGCGTCAGGGTAATCGCATCGGCATGGCAAACCCTCTGGCACAGGTTGCAGGCCTCCAGCCGGCCGCGCAGATTGATGCAGGAGCCCTCGGCCACCGATAGCGCCGCGCCCTGCGGGGCGGGTGTGGGTGCCATTGCGGTGCCGTCTGTCTCGCCGCTAGCCCTCATTGCAGCACCTCACGGTCCCCGGCCGTGGGCACCTCGGCGGGGCCTGCTTCTGCCTCGCCGCCGAAATGACGCCCCAACCAGGTGATCAGCGCATGTGCGCTGACCACATTTGTCGCCAGCGGCACGTTGTTGAGATCACAGGCGCGCAGGAATTGCCGGATGTCGGGCTCGGCGGGATCGACCGTCAGCGGGTCATTGAGAAAGATCACCGCAGCGATGGAATTGGTGCAGACCAGTCCGCAAAGCTGGATATCGCCGCCCTTTTTCGCGGGGAAGAGATGCGTCACCTCAAGCCCGGTCTCCGCCTCCAGCACCTCGCCGGATTCGGCGGTCGAGATCAGGCGGAATTCTTCGAGTACGCGCCGGTGCTTTTTGACCAGCGTCACCAGCCGGCGGTTCCGGGACCTGTGGGCGATGAGGATAAGTGCGCGCATTGGCCCTCACCTTCCGGCGGTCACTGCCCGGACCCCGGACGGGGCGGGCAGGTGCCGTTCGGCGCGGTCGGCCAGCGCGCGCTCGTAGATGCGCGCATGCGTGGCGGCAAGGAGCGCGGTTTCAGTGGCGAAATCGGGCCCGCGGGCAAGCGCGCGGCGCATCGACCGCAAATGTGCCGGCTCGCGCGCGAGGCTTGCAAGCGTCGCGGCGAAGGCACTGGAATCGCCATGCTCCACCGTCAGCCCGTGCATCCCCTCCTCGAACCTTGTCGCCTCGACCCGGGCGGTGCGCAGCACCGGTTTGCGGAACGCCGCCGCCAGATCGAGGATCGGGCTGCGGCAGAGCTTGGCATAGGGCATGGCAATGAGGTCGGCCGCCTGAAACAGACCGCCGACCTCATCGGGTTCCAGGTAGCGGTCGATGACGCCGATCCGCAGCCGCCGCCGCGCCGCCGCCAGCACCCTGGGGTCGATCCCGGCGGTGACGCCGCATCCGGCCAGCATCAGGTGCAGGTCGTCCGGGCATTCGGTCAGCGCCAGCGCGCGCAGGAGCGGCTCCAGCCCCTTGCGGGCGCAGCCATGGCCGAAATGCAGGGCGCGAACCTCGTCTCGCCGACGCGGTTCGGCCTCGGGCGGCATCCGGCGCGGGGCTTGCGGGTGGGCGATGATGTTGGGGCTGCCGGTGGCCATCGACATCGCGTCGGGGTCGACATCGAGCATCTCGGCCGCTGCCCAGCGCATCGCGCCATCGCGCACCACGACGCGGTCGAAGACGCTGTAGAGCCGCCGGAAAAGCGGCATGGTCATCCAGCGGCCGCGATGCGGCAAAAGGTTGTGCGGGGTGTAGAGCACGGTGGCACCCCGCCGTTGCGCCCAGCGGACGTAGAGCGCGGCAGCGATCGGGTCGGCCAGCCACTGAAAATGCACCGCGTGGGGCGCAAAATCCCGGGTCTCGGCCATCAGCCGACGCCAGCCCGCAAGCCCGGATGTCAGGGTTGCGCGCCGCTCGAAAGGGGACGGCCAGCCAGCGAGCTCGTCGCGGGGCGCGGTCACCAGCCGGACCCGGTGCCCGGCCTCGTGCAGCCCGAGCGCCAGCGCATGGGCATAGTGGCTGAGAAAGCCGCGCCCCGAGCCTTCGACGATCAGAATGCGGTCGGCTTTGTGCATCGCATCCTCCCTAAAGCCCCGAGGCCTTGCGGAACTCGGGGTCGGATTTCGGCCGGATCAGCGGCTTGCGGTTTGCCGTCACCAGCCGGCGCAGCGTCTTTTCGTCGGCGATCTCGCAGATATCGGCCCAGACAACCTTTTCGACCAGTTCGAGGATCGCGCCGTAGAAAGGGTGCCGCGCGCAGCTGCGGGCGCGGCGGCTCCAGCCGACCACCCAGGGGCCGATCTGGTTGCGCAGGAACCGGACGCGGCGCTGATGCCACATCTCGGCGGCCGCCGTGTCTGCGGCCTCGAGCGCCTCGGCCTGCCGCGCCAGAAGCTTTTCGACGAAGGCCAGCATCACCGCCACGTGGTCGGGAAACTCGCCGCTGTGCAGGTTTTTGAATTCGAACCCTGCCTTGCGATACGCGGCGGTGGCCAGATCGGCCTGAGGCTGAAAGAACCGCCCGGTCTCGAAGACCGAGCGATAGGGCATCGCCGCGCCGGGCACCACGAACAGCGCCGCGAATTCCTCGGCCAGATCCGCGAGCACCTGCTCTTGCGGCCCCTCGGCGACGTCCTGTCCCAACTCGAGCCCCAGCTCTGCCAGGGTTTCGATGAGCGGCCCGCGCATCAATGCCAGCAATTCGGAATCGACCTCGGCCTCGAGACAACGCGCCAACAGGGTATAGAGCCCTGATTGCGCCCGAAGATCGGCGGCGCTCAGCGCGGGTGCAGGCGCGGGTTCCAGCTCTTCGGGAATGATGAATTCGTCGGTTTTCATTCTTGTCTCCTCTGGTGCGGATGCCGCGAGAGACTGTCGCGGCTGGCCGTCGAACCCGTCAGTGGCCGCCGAGTTGAGGCTCGGGCAGGGTGTCCCAGTCGACGTCGACTTCCGGGTGGTTGGCCCTGTGCAGATCGCCGGTATAGGCGTAGCGCAGCGTCTCGTCGTAATCCCGCATCGACTGTTCGACGCTGACATTGATGTCGCCGTATTCGTCGCCCTGCTGCGCCAGTGCCACCGTGACCACCGTGTCGTACCAGCCCTGCGAGCCGCCGATCGGATCGGTCGAATGCTGGATGATCGCGTTCGGGTGCACCCCGCGGTCGTCCCACCAGACGTTGTTGGCGATGTCGGGATCGTCGCCGAGCGCCCAGTCGGAGGCGGGATCGCGCTGCTGCAGTGTGGCGAGCCGGCCATAGGCGGCATGGCCGCAGGCGGTCGAGATCGAGACCACCTCGGGATGGAGACCCTCGGTCAGATGCGCCCGCGTCACGATATAGCCCATCGGCGAGGTGATGCGGATCAGGTCGCCGTCGCCGATGCCCATCGAGCCTGCCCGCTCGGAATTAATCCAGGCGGGGTTCTTGTGGTACATCTCGGCCAGGTATTTGAGCGAGGCGGTCCGGGCCTGGGTGTGGACGTTGACCTTGTAGGTGCTCAACACCATCTCGTTCGGGTCCTTGTCGCGCGAGGCCAGCCGCTTGTAGACGGGCAGCGGGTTGAAGCCGTAGGTGCGGAAACTTTCCTTGTAGAGCTCGATCCTGCGCGACGGCGTTCCGAAGCCGACATAGTTGCGTTCGTTGATGCGCACACCGATCGGCTCGCCGTCGCGGCGGATCGTGCCGTCCTGGCCGATTTCGGTGCCGAGCATCGCTGCGGCCGGGATCTCGCTGGTGTGCAGCCCGTAGGCGGCCTCGATCTCGTCGCCGTTGTCATCCACCAGCTTGCCGTCGGTCTTGTCGACACTGCCATAGATCGGCCACACCCCCTTTTCCTTGAGGAAGTCGTAGCCGCCATCCTCGTTCAGACCGGGGATGTCGTCGAAATGCTGGCGCATCCAGTCCTCGACCGAGTCGAACTCGAAATACCGCCTGATACCAAGCGATCCGTCGGGGTCGACCTTCTGGATCACGTCGATCATCGTCTGGCGGAATTCCTGGGTGCCGCCCAGGGGCTCGATCACCGGCTGGCGGATGCTGAGGCAGGGGTAAAGTCCGCTCGGCATCGATTCCGGATCGTGACGCTCCAGATAGGTGACGTCGGGAATGATCAGGTCGGCCAGTTCCGTCGTCTCGGACATGAAACAGCTGAACGAGACGAGATAGGGCACCAGGCTTTCGTCCTTCAGGAACGCCTCCCAGACCTGCGGTGAGGCGTAGGTATAGACCGGGTTGTCGTAATAGGTCATCCACACCGACACGTTGGCCTCGCCGCGCATCACCATATAGGGCACGTTGGTCGACACCCCGTGCGAGGCCAACGGATAGAGCGGCGGGCTGTTCAGAACGCTGGGTGCCGGGCCGGCGGGCGGCGCGGGCTCGGGCTGCGGCCAGCCCATGCCGCGCGGCAGACAATAGCCGCCCCTCGTCTCCACGTTGCCGGTGATCACGTTCAGCATGTGGATCGCCGCCTCCTGGTAGGCCCCCCACATATGCTTGCACGGGCCGCGGTAAGAGAATGTCGTGGCCGGCTTGGTGGTGGCGAATTCGCGCGCGATACGCCGGATATCCGAGGCCGCGACGCCGCTTTCCTGTTCGGCGAATTCGGGCGTGTAGGGTTCCAGATGCGCGATCAGCTGCTCGGCGGTGACATTGGTCCAGTCGCGCACGAAATCGGCGTCATAGAGCGCTTCGTTCATGATCACATTGGCCATTGCCAGGGCGATCGCGGAATCGGTGCCGGGATAGGGCGCATGCCATTCCTGGCTGTAGCCGGCGGTGTTCGACAGCCGCGGATCGAAGGTGACGATCCGGGCCCGGTTGCCGACCACGCCATCGACCAGCCGCTGCGAGTTGGGGTTCATGAAATACGCCGCCTCGAGGATGTTCGAGCCGAAGTTCAGAATGTATTTCGTCTTGGCCCAGTCGGGGGATTCGATGTCCGGCCCCCAGGAGGGTTCCAGCCCCACCTTTTTCGACGATTCGCAGATATTGGTGTGGTTCACCATCGCGTTCGAGCCCAGCGCGTTCATGAACCGCTTGGTGCCACCGCCGGTGCGGTCGCGGCCCCATTTCAGAACGATCTCGTTGAGGATTTCGGGCTCGTCTTGTTGCCGCGAGCGGAGCACGACCTCGCGCAGCTTTTCGGCCAGCAGGGTGGTGGCCTCGTCATAGCTGATGCGCCGCCAATTGCCCTCGCCGCGCGCTCCGGTGCGCACCAGCGGGGTCATGATGCGGTCGGGATCATAGACATGCAGGAAACCCGAGTTGCCTTTGGCGCAGAGCTTGCCGCGGGTGTTGGGGTGATCCATGTTGCCTTCGAGCTTGACGATGCGGCCGTTCTCGATCATGGCGATGCCGCCATCCTCGATGTTGCAGGCCAGGCAGGTAAAGGGCACCGACTGGCGCTGTTCGCCGGTTTCCGGTGAAAAATCGGCACCGCCAAGCTCCTGCTCCATGGCCACCAGGCGCTGGCTTGCCAGGGCCGCGCCGACCGCCGAGGCCGATGCGCCCAGCTTCAGAAATCCGCGGCGGTTGGTCTTGATCTTCTCATGAATACCCATCTTTTCAGCTCCTTGCCGGTCTCTGCCGGGGTGCGTGTCAGTAGTAGAGTTGCGGCAATTGGCCTGCGTAGATGATCACTTCGCGCAAGGTGTAGGCACCGACCGCGCCCAGCACGCCAGCGAGCGTCACCATGGCCGGGCTCTTGGCAAAGGTCATCCGCGGCAGAACCATCGGCCCGATCGTCAGCGCCAGCGGGATCAGCACGCCGACGACGAGACCGAGCCACCAGAACTGAAGCGAAAACTCGGCGTTGATCGCGGCCCAGGCCTGCTGCAGCTCTTCCGAGCCATAGACCATTGTCTGCACCAGGCCGAGGAACAGAAACAGCGTCACGCCCAGCGAAAAGGCCAGGATGAACCGGACCAGCCGCGCCGCCTCGGCGCTGAATTTCCCCGTCACGAGCAGCAACAGCCCCACCAGCGCCGCGCCCGATGTGATCGACAACATCACGAACAGCACCGGGATGGTCGGATTGGCCCAGAGCTCGCGCGCCTGGTTCACCATCAGGTCCAGCCCGGTATAGAGCGGCATGCTGAGCGCCAGGAGCGATCCGACGATCGCCGAGAAGCGTTGAAGACCGTGGTGGCCTGTGAACCGGCCGTAGAGAAAGCCCAGGATGGACAGGCCGAAAAGCGGCAGGAACACCGACCCCCAGCTGAGCGGCGAGGTCCAGCGGAAGTAAATGATCGGGTTGAGGAAACGCTGCGGCTGGCTCAGATCTCCGATCAGGAGCGGCACCACGATGATCAGCAGCACCAGCGCCGCGATGGCACCGATGACCTCGAAATTGCGGAACGGGTCGGCCACGCGGCCGAATGTGGCTGGCCCGGCGGCCACGGCGAATGTCATCGCGGCGGTGCCGATCAGGAAAAAGTAGATGACGATCTCCAGCCCCCAGCCGGCGATGTTCATCGGCATATATTCAAACATGGTTTCCTCCCCGGGTCACAGCAGGCCGCCGAAGTAGCGGCTGCCGTCGTTGTGGCGGTAAAAGGCCTCGGCGTCGCGTCGGGCCGCGGCCGAGACGGGTGCGCTGGTTGCCTGCTCAAAGCTCTGCCGGTCGGGTCTGATATAATAGACCTGCGGCCTTGTGCCCCTGTCCGGCTTCAGCGTGACGGTGTCCTGGGTGCCGACGATTCTCGCGACCTCGCTGTTGGGGTCGTTGATGTCGCCAAAGATGCGCGACCGGCCGATGCAGGTCTGAACGCAGGCCGGCACCAGACCCTGCGACACGCGGTGGTCACAGAAGGTGCATTTGTCGACGACGTTGTTGATGCCGACGCGGCTGCGGCTTTGGGGCAGCATGAAGCGCGCGTTATAGGGACAGGCGATCATGCAGGTGCGGCAGCCGATGCAGCGTTCGTAGCGCTGCAGCACATAGCCCTCGTCGTGCTTGTAGGTCGCCGCCGTTGGACAGTTCCGCACGCAGGGCGGGTTGTCGCAGTGGTTGCACAGCCGCGGCATGAAGTTGCGCCGCGTGTTGGGGTAGGTGCCGGTGTTCTTGACCCGAACCGTGGTGCGCCAGACCCCCAGCGGCACGTCGAATTCGGCCTTGCAGGCGGCCACGCAAGCCATGCAGCCAATGCAGCGCCTGAGATCGACGACCATCGCCCAGCGCTTCCTGCCGGCGACACCGAATGAGGGTTCGGCCTGCAGGCCAATTGCGGTCATGGTGTCGTCCTCCATCTTGCTCATCCCGCCTCGCTATCCGCAAACCCAAACGCCGCAGCCCGCGAGTTGCCGGGATTCTGCTCCCGTTTGACCTTTCCTCCAAGTGAAATCAGCCCCGATGCACGCGCCGCGTCGCCATGTAACCGTTGGAAAACAGACGATTTTTCTGCCAGTGCATTGAACCGGCAGCGGGCAGCCATATCGCAACCGCCACGTTACGATTTCGTAACGCGCATACTGGTCGGGAAGGGGGAGCCTCGATCTTGTCGGCGGGAAATCGGCGCACTAACCGTCGGTGCCGACGTCACCATTTCGTAACATCCTGGCGTTTCGGATCGGGCACGGCGGGCGCGGGACTCCGGCGCATGCCAGCCTGTCGCCTTCGCATTCTGCGGCGCAGCGGCACTTGGCCCGGCTTGGAAAAAACTTTCGCATCGTCGCCGGATTTGCGGGCCGAAAGCTGTTTCAGTGCGTTGCCGCGCCGGGACTCACCCGCCGGAGCGGACGGTGATTCGCCATTACGGCCGGTCTTCGCCACGGCTCGGGCGAACGAAAATGCCCGGTCACACCGCCACCGAACCGGCCCGGGGATGGGGCCTGGCGCGGCTTTGAGCACCGGTTTTGGGCGATTGCCACGCCCAGTAATTGCTATTGCCAATCTGTCGGGGGACGGGTGACCGCGGTGACGGCGCAAGCCGCCGATTGTCCGGACGCCAACCGACAGACGCGAAAATCAACATCCCGAAGACTCCTGCGCGTGCGATATCGGGTCAGGTCGGCCAGGATGCGTGCAAATTTCCGACGCCTGGAATCCGGCCGGTTCCATGCCCTTTTTTCATGGGTTGGTATCCAGCATATCCACACATTTGGCGATAATCCGGGCGAAAGCGCAGGGCGGCGGGCCATCATTTCTTACGCATTGACATCCTGCCATCGTATCAATATTTCATGATGTATGGATAAAACTGCCACTCTTGCCGCGCTTTCTGCCCTGGCCCAGCCCACCCGGCTGGACGTGTTTCGCCTGCTTGTAAAGGCAGGTGACCAGGGGATGTCGTCCGGCGAGATCGGCGAGGCACTGGACGTGCGCCAGAACACGATGTCCGCCAACCTGTCGGTGCTTCTGCAAGCCGGGTTGGTGCGCAACCTTCGCGAGGGCCGAAGCATCCGTTACTTCGCTGAGATGGAGGGCATGCGCACATTGCTCGCCTTTCTGATGGAGGATTGCTGTGGCGGGCGGACCGAGATCTGCCAGCCCATCATAGCGGAAATTGCCTGCGCCCCGTTAGGTCGCTCCGACCTCACGGGCACGCCCGATACGACCGGATCCTACTGAAAGATTGATGGCACCAACATGACAACCTACGCAGTGAACGGCCTTGGCCGCATCGGAAAACTGGCTCTGAAGCCGCTCCTGGCACGTGGGGCAGAGATTGCCTGGATCAACGACGCGGTGGGCGATCCCGCGATGCATGCGCATCTGCTGGAGTTCGACACGGTCCATGGGCGGTGGGATGCCGCGTTCTCGCATGATGGCGACAGCGTGACCATCGACGGCACGCGCCTGCCTTTCGTCGGCACGCGGGATCTGGCCGGGCTGCCTCTGGGCGGGGTCGATGTGGTGATCGACTGCACCGGGGCCTTCAAGAGCGCGGCGAAACTCGCGCCCTATTTCGAGGCCGGGGTCAAGAAGGTCGTCGTCTCGGCCCCGGTCAAGGACGGGGATGCCGCCAATATCGTCTACGGCGTCAACCATGACATCTACGATCCCGCAACGCATCGGATCGTCACGGCGGCCTCCTGCACCACGAACTGCCTGGCACCGGTGGTCAAGGTGATCCACGAGGCGATCGGCATCCGGCACGGATCGATCACCACGATCCATGACGTGACAAATACCCAGACAATCGTCGACCGGCCCGCCAAGGATCTGCGCCGGGCGCGGTCGGCGCTGAACTCGCTGATCCCCACGACCACGGGCAGCGCCACGGCGATCACGCTGATTTACCCTGAGCTGAAGGGGCGGCTGAACGGTCATGCCGTGCGGGTGCCGCTGCTGAATGCCTCGATCACCGATTGCGTCTTCGAGATGGCGCGGCCGACGACGGTTGAAGAGGTCAACGCACTGTTCAAGGCGGCAGCCGAGGGGCCGCTGGCCGGTATCCTCGGCTATGAGGAGCGGCCGCTGGTCTCGGCCGATTACACCAATGACACGCGCTCCAGCATCGTCGATGCGCCCTCGACCATGGTCGTGAACGGCACGCAGGTGAAGATCTATGCCTGGTACGATAACGAGATGGGCTATGCGCATCGGCTGGTGGATGTGGCCCTGATGGTCGGGGCGTCGCTGTGACCGACCGTCCCGACGGCCTGTCCGCCTATATCGCCGTCACCGCCGCTTACTGGGCATTTATGCTGACCGATGGCGCGCTCAGGATGCTGGTGCTGCTCTATTTCCACACGCTCGGGTTTTCGCCGGTGCAACTGGCCTATCTGTTCGTGCTTTACGAAGTCGCCGGGATGCTCACCAACCTGTCGGCGGGATGGATCGCGGCGCGCTTTGGGCTGACCTCGACGCTTTATGCCGGGCTGGGGCTACAGGTGCTGGCGCTGATTGCGCTGGCGCAGCTTGATCCGGGCTGGGCGGCGGGGCTGTCGGTGGTTTTTGTCATGGTCGTGCAGGGTGCCAGCGGGGTGGCCAAGGATCTGGCCAAGATGTCGTCGAAATCCGCGGTGAAACTCCTCGCGCCGACCGAAGGCGGGGGGCTGTTTCGCTGGGTCGCGCTGCTGACGGGGTCAAAGAACGCGGTGAAGGGCCTGGGCTTTCTGCTTGGTGCGGCGCTTTTGGCGACGGTCGGTTTCGTCTGGGCGGTGCTGGCCATGGCGGCGGTGCTGGCGGGCATCCTTGTCTTTGTCCTCTTGGCCATGCCGCCGGGACTGCCGAAGGGGCGCAAGGGCGCGAAATTCTCCGAGGTCTTCTCGAAATCGGCCAATGTCAACTGGCTCTCGGCGGCGCGCGTGTTCCTGTTCGGCGCGCGCGACGTCTGGTTCGTGGTCGGCGTTCCTGTCTATTTCTACGCGGTCCTGTCGGACGGCACCGAGGACGCAAACCGCGCAGCCTTCTTCATGATCGGCACGTTCATGGCGCTCTGGATCATCCTCTATGGCGCGGTGCAGGCTTCCGCGCCGCGTCTTCTCAGGGCCTCCGCCAGATCCGAGGCGGAATTGATCGGGGCCGCGCGCGGCTGGGCCTGGGCGCTTGCCGTCCTTCCCGCGGTGTTGAGCGTGGCGGCGCTGCTGTCGCCCGCGCCGCAGACCTGGCTGACTGTTGCGCTTATTGCCGGGCTGCTTGTCTTCGGGGCGATCTTCGCGGTGAACTCGGCGCTGCATTCCTACCTGATCCTGGCCTTTACCCGGGCCGAGCGGGTCACCATGGATGTCGGTTTTTACTACATGGCCAATGCCGGCGGTCGTCTGCTGGGCACCGTTCTTTCGGGCCTGACCTACCAGGCGGGCGGGCTTGCCCTGATGCTCGGCACCGCGGCCCTGATGGTGGCGGTGTCGGCGCTGGCGGCGGGAGGTCTCAGACCCAACCCCGATAATGGGGCCACGGCGTGAACATGCTCAGAGCGATATCCCCGTCCAGAGATAGATCCCAATTCCAGGCCCATTGAACCCGCGCAGACCGTCGCAAACCGTATCCAACCAACGTTCCAACTGCCGCCTCAAGGAGTTTTTTTATGCTCGCCCTCTCGATTTTTGTCGTTACCCTGATTTTCGTCATTTGGCAGCCCCGCGGGCTCGGGATCGGATGGTCGGCGCTTGCGGGCGCGGGCTTCGCGCTCGCCACCGGCGTCGTGGGGTGGAGTGATGTCGGAACGGTGTGGAGCATCGTGTGGGACGCCACGTTCACCTTCGTCGCGCTGATCGTCATCTCGCTGATACTGGACGAAGCCGGGTTCTTTTCCTGGGCTGCCCTGCACGTCGTTCGCTGGGGCGGCGGCAATGGACGCCGATTGTTCATGCTGATTGTATTGCTTGGTGCCACGATTGCCGCAGTGTTCGCCAATGACGGGGCAGCGCTGCTGCTGACGCCGATCGTTCTGGCAATCCTGCTGCGGCTGGGCGTTGCCCCCGCCGGTGCCTTGGCCTTTACCGTCGCTTGCGGTTTCATCGCCGACACGGCCAGTCTCCCCTTGGTGGTCTCCAACCTGGTCAACATCGTGACCGCGAATTTTTTCGAGGTTCCGTTCGGCAGATACGCCGCTGTGATGGTCCCGGTCAATCTGGTGTCGGTGGCGGTCACGCTGATTGTTCTCAGGCTCTGGTTCCTGCGCGACATTCCGGTGAAATACCGTTCCGAGAGCCTCGAGACACCGCGCGACGCGATCCGCGATGTGCAGGTGTTCCGGGCGTCCTTTCCCTTGCTGGGGCTTTTGCTGCTCGCGTATTTCCTGACGGGTCCGCTGGGTGTTCCGATCTCCCTGATCACCGGCGCGGCGGCGCTGGCGCTGATGGCAATCGCCGGGCGCTGGGTCAGCGGCGGTCGCGGTGCGACTGTCGAGATCGCCAGGGTCTTGCGCACCGCGCCCTGGCAAATCGTCCTGTTTTCACTCGGCATGTACCTTGTCGTCTACGGTCTGGGGAATGCGTGGTTGACCGAGGCGGCCAGCGTCGTCCTTGCCTGGCTTGCCGAACAGGGCACGTTCGTGGCCACGATCGGGACCGGTTTTGCGGTCGCTGCCCTTGCCTCTGTCATGAACAACATGCCTGCCACCCTGGTCGGAGCGTTGGCCATCGATGCCGCCGACGTCCCCGCGTTCACCCGCGAATTGATGGTCTACGCCAATGTCGTCGGCAACGATCTCGGGCCGAAATTCACCCCGATCGGCTCGCTGGCCACACTGCTCTGGCTGCATGTCCTGGCGGGCAAGGGCCATCGAATTACATGGGGACAATACATGAAGGTCGGCTTGATTTTGACCCCACCCGTCCTGTTCGCGACGCTGGTCGCATTGTGGATCTGGCTGCCCTTCGCGCCCTGACGCCGTCGGAGCGTTTCCCCGGCGGTCCGCCCGCAAACGAAAGGAAACATCAACCCGGCCGCCCGCCACGGAGCGACAGCCGCATTGCTTGATGTTCCTGTCTGGCGCGGGCAACCCTTATGACAATCCGATCTGAGCGTTGGCGCAGAGGGCGCGGCGACGGCGCTTGAGGATCTGCGCGGCGATATGCATGGCTTTTCGGACCCCGACAGCAAGTCGGGCGACCTGGTGACCGCCTCCGGTCTCGCGCCTCTCGGCGCAACACCCGATGGCTTTTTTCGCGGTCCGTATATGGCCAGGGCCACCGCAATGCCATGCGGGCGGTCTGACCCGATCGGGGGGCGAGGATGGCTATGTCCGGGAGACGCTGGCAGGCGTTGAACCATGCCTTGCCGCGCGAACCGGGATCGTGACCAGATCGGAGTGGCTGGGCTTCCCGCGCTTTGCCACCCGCGCGGACAGGGCTTTGGACGTGGATGTTCTGCGGTTCGGCGCGGCCCTCGGAGTAGGTCGTCATGGCGCGAATGCTCCGCCCCGTCGCATTGCTGGCCCGCCATATGGGCGACGTGGGCAACACGGGGCATCCCATCCCCGAGGCGGCGATTCCACGCCCGGATAGCAGCAGGCCCGGGGCCGTGGTCTGCGTCCCGCCATTTTGATGGCGATGGATAAGGGGATACCCAACCTGGTGGGGGTGAACCAGATGAACGCCCCTGACCCCGGAGCTGTCCGCCGCTCGCGCCTGGTTCGAGAGGGCCCAGGTGCCTCGGGCGCAAGAAAAGGCGCAAAGGCCTCGGCCATCCGCGACACATATGGGGCACGTCCCCAGCCGGCGTCGCGGCGGCGCATACGACGTCTTCGCCAAAACCAAGCACCGATTGCCCGTTCACACCGGGCACCCGGATGGCCCGATCTGCGATCTGTGGCGTGTTGCCCCTGCGCTCACGCCGGGTCGCATAGCAGAACATGGCCGGGACCGGTGCGTTTCGCGGAAACGCGAGATAGGCAGATATGCCATCGTCCCCGACCCGGGTTGGCGTGAACGCGGTCCGCGCGCTCGCCGCGTCGCCGTAGTTTGGGGGGCGTCTTGCCAGCCGAAGCAGCGGCATGCGATGACGCGGCCCCGGGAAGATCGGACTTGGCCGCGTAATGAAGACAAGTCAGCAGCCGGCAAACCGGGCGCAGGTCGGTCTGCCGGTGAGAGGTGGTTCAACCTCTCACGGTCGCGCTGGTCGTCGTCGACACAGGTGCCGATCTGGTTTTCGAGATCACCCGGCAGATGGTCGTTTTCCAACAGACCCCGGGTCGTCCCGGTTTGATGCCAGCGTTCAACTTCGGCGTCGGATACGGCTATCTGTTGGGCTGTAACATCATGTTCATCCTGTCCCTCCTGGCGATTTTGATGATCGCCTCGTCGCGGGCCGGCCTGAACCGGACGGCGCGCCGGACCCTGCATCACCGCGACGGCGAAGCGGGTTTTGGGCGGTGGCGATGCCCTGGGCCTGGCCATTGCCGCAACCCGGTGAGGCCAGGACAGCCCTGAAAAATGCCGGTTCCGGCCGCCCCGGCATCGCGCAATCGCCCTGGCTCTTTTCTTTCGGGCGCATTTGGCATATAACTGACTGGCGCGTCAGTCAGTGATCGAGAGCCTAGCATGCCGCAAAAAACCCGGATATCCGATAAAGAGCCCGAGCCTATGAAGCAGCGCCTGATGCGCGCCGCTGAAACGGTGTTTCACGACAAGGGATACCAGGGTGCCCGCGTCTCCGACATCGTCGGGTTGGCCGGTGCCGCTCAAGGCAGCTTCTACCTGCATTTCAAAAGCAAGAAGGCGATTTTGGTCGAATTGATCGACGGGTTCTTCGCCCATCTCATGGATGAAACCCTCGGCACCCATCCGGTGACAGACCTCCGGAACCGCGAAGACATGACCGATCAACTGCGCATCATCTGGACCACGCTGATCGCGTTCTGCCGGGCCCGACCTGAACTGACGCGGCTGGTGCTGGATGCGCCCTCGTCATTGCCGCCCGAGGACCGCCAGCACCTAGCGCGACATTTCGACGACATCGCCCGCGCCCTGGCCGCGTATTGCCGCCACACCATCGATATGGGGCTGGTCAAGCCGCTGAACCCCGATCTGATGGGCTGGGTCATCCTCGGCATGGTCGAACGGGCGCTTCACTATGCGGTGTTCGTGGCACCGGGCCAGGATCTGGCTGACCTCGCCGGCGATCTGACCGAATTCGAGCTGGCCGGGCTCCTGGCGACCGGCCCAACCGGGAGGGGCACGAAATGACTGCAACGATACGGATTTTCGCGGCTGCAATTGTGATCGCGGCGGTCGCGCTGTGGTGGGGCACCCGGCCCGAGCCGGCACATCCTGACCGGCTGGAGCTGTTCGGCAATGTCGATATCCGGCAGGTCGATCTGAGCTTCCGGGTGAGCGGGCGGCTGGAACAGGTGCTGCCCGATGAGGGCGACGGCGTCGCCGCCGGCGACATCGTGGCGCGGCTGGAAACCGCGGATTTCGCGGATGCGGTCGATTTCGCCGAGGCCCAGCTTGCCGCGCAGCAGGCGACGCTGGACGCGCTCGTCGCCGGCAGCCGGCCCGAGGAAATCGCCCAGGCCGAGGCCAATGTGGAACAGGCGCGGGCCGCTCTGCGCTTTGCACAGGCCACACTGGATCGCCAATCCGCCCTGGCCGAGCGGGATTTCACACCGTTTCAGGCTCTGGACGAGGCCCAGATGCAGGTCGATATGAACACCACCCGGCTGCAATCGGCGCTGGCGACGCTGGCGCTGGTCC
>Ga0316205_10000146_pt1 | contig 153080 bp, 160 predicted proteins | sample 3monthpyrite_MG_FD_204941 | JGI IMG/M metagenome (GOLD analysis project Ga0316205, IMG submission 204941) | Microbial mat bacterial communities from mineral coupon in-situ incubated in ocean water Damariscotta River, Maine, United States -... | ecosystem: Environmental > Aquatic > Marine >...
GCGACCACATCAACCAATTGATCATATTTTAGTAACATCCGAACTTAAGGTACTAAGCGTCAAGGCTCTAACCAACACTTATTCCGATCATTTGCCAATTGTTATGGATATTGAATTACCAAAGGGACTGGATTTAAAAGAAATTGCTTTTCAAAAAGCCAAGCTAAGTGCAGGTCTTTAGCAAATGGTCTTTGGGAAAAAATCAAAAGACGATGATACTTCATCTAATCAATGGAAAAAGAAATATTACGATAGTCTTGATGATCTAGAACACAAGGAAGAAGAATGGCATCAAGTAGAAAAACTATTGCGTAATGCCATTGTTCGTATAAGTTTAGCATCGGATCCCTCGCAAGAACGCCTCACTAAATTACTCAATACACTGCGAGAAGATATTAGAAATGGTAAGAATAGTTTAAATCTTAAAGTACAGCTAGATAAAATAATTGCAGTGATTCGTGATTTAGATACCATTGACGAAACTCCCGGACAAAGTGAATATTCAGCAAAAGAACTTGTTAACGAATGTATTGAGCGAATTCAATGGACTGAACGTGCACAACAATTTAAGCGAGGTTTAGCCAGACAGTATAATAATATAAAAGAAAATGAAGTTCAGAAATTCATACATTCTTTTACTAAACTCTTAAACCAAGAATTACTTTGGTATGACGAAGAAGTTAAAGAAAAAATTAAACAAAATTTAAATGCATCACCCCCGGAGCAAAATAATGAAAACTTGGTGGAAGATAATCCGTATAAACCTGCCATAGAAAATGTAGTAAAAATTAATCAAGACATTAAGCATGACTCGCCTCTAAAAGAAGAAGCTGAATCTGTCATTGAATATCCTGCCATTTTGTTAACGTTACTTAAAAAAATTCCGAGTGATTTAATCGACTCGTCCAAAATTCGTAAATTACAACTAAAGGCGGCGACAAGTAAAACACGGCAAGCTGCTATTGATGCGATTGATATGATAACGAGTAGTTATATTGTTACTAGCTCAGAAAATGATGCGACCCCCGATATTTCAAAACAAGCAGTTCAACTACTTATTGAATTTTTAGAATTGGTTACTTTACCTGATAACTTAAGTCCGCAAGCTGAAGAAATACGTCAAGTCTTAATTTCTGAACCAGAAAAGTTAAAAGACTGTTTAAATCAAACGGTAGAGTTAGTAATGACTTTACAGTTAGAGCTTAAAACTGAACGTAAAGAATTAGAGGTATTTTTATCTGAATTGAGCTCAAGGTTACAAGAGATTGATGATGAAGTTAAAAAATTATCAGGAATATCCACGATAAGAGCCGAAAATGTAGAGCAAGCATCGTCAAGTTTAAATGACACAGCGGATAGTATAGATAAATTTCTAAATGAAGAAATGGACATCAACTCTCTCAAAGACAGTGTGAAATCTCATGTTATTATGATTCGTCATCATATGGATACATTTACAAGTGAAGATAATACACAGCAAAAATATTCGGATAAGGTTGTTCATCAGCTCGCAAAAGAATTAATGGCCGTAAAAGCAGAAGCAGAAAGATTACGTGAAGAGTTAGAACAGAAAAGATTACAGGCAACACATGATACGTTAACAAGAATACCTAATCGGTTAGCTTATGATGAATGGATAGAACAAGAACATGATAGATTCGTAAAATATGATACACCTTTTGTATTAATGGTTTGGGATGTTGATTTGTTTAAAAGGGTAAATGATGAATTTGGGCATCAAGCCGGTGATAAGGTTTTACGCATTGTTGCGCAAATGCTGGCTGAAAATATTCGAGATGCAGATTTCGTCGCCCGATATGGCGGTGAAGAATTTGTTGTTGTGCTACCAGGTACAACACAAGATGCTGCAATGAAGGTAGCCAATAAAATACGATTAGCGATTGAAGCTTGTGCTTTTCATTTTAGAGATAAGCCGGTGAAGGTAACAGCGTCTGCAGGCATTACAGAAATACGTGATAATGAAACAGTGAAAATGTTGTTTGACCGAGCAGATAAAGCCTTATATAAAGCGAAAGAAAGTGGGCGAAATATCTGTATTGCAGGCTAGTCATGTTACAGAAGATAACTGGTTTCCATCTTGATGAGCAGAATGATTGGGTAGCTGATTTAGAGTGTGGACATACTCAACACGTGCGGCATGAGCCACCTTGGCAGAATCGGGAATGGGTTATTACCTCGGTAGGTCGGAAAGACAAACTGGGTAAAGAGTTATTTTGTAAAAAATGTATTAAATAATATTGCTAGCGATTGTAAATATTTAAATGAAATATTTCATGTTCGTTAAAAAATTCTGCTGTGACCTAATAATATCATAAAATTGTATAAGCATAATCTATACAGTCATTCCCGCGTAGGCGGGAATGACGGTTTCTATGGGCTATTTGCAAATTCAAGCATAAGTGAGTTCATATACGAGTTGATTGTCTTTGTTAGTTTGTTTTTTACATTTCTGCTAGACGCCGAGTTCGCTTTGCTCTCTCAGGCATAAGTGTTTCCATATTCGGATAGATGTCTTTGTTAGTTGTTATGTTCTTTGTTGGTAGACGCCGCGCTGCTTCGCAGCTCAGGCATAAGTGCGCGTACAAAAGACGCGCACTAAACTAGCGAAAAACAGGGTTTCTCGCTATACTTCGGGCAGAATTTTACACAGTAGGTGTCTCTATGCAACCTATTGAATTATATAAATAGATCAATAGAAAAGGTTTAAGAAAATGAAAGACAGTCAATTTGTAAATTATTTAATTGGTATCGTAGGTGCTTTATTCGGCTTTTTAATCTTAATGGTTATTTTAGCTAATTTAGTGGGTTCAGATGACGCAGTACAAGATGAGATGGTAACTGAAGCTGTTAATGAACGTATCAAACCTGTTGCTCAAGTAACGGTTGGTGCACCTAAGGTTGTTGAGACGGTTGCCGCTAGCCCTAAAGATTCATATCAGGCAGCTTGTTTTGCATGCCACGGTACTGGAGCAGCCGGTGCGCCTAAATTAGGTGATAAAGCAGCGTGGAAAGCGCGTATTGCACAAGGTAATGCAACGTTGTACACACATGCAATTGATGGATTTAAAGGTATGCCACCTAAAGGTGGTTCTAGCCTAGATGATGCAGCAATGAAAGCTGTTGTTGATTATATGGTTACGAACTCTAAGTAATAACTTAGTGTAAGAAACCGTTCCCGCCTTCGTTGGTAGGAGCGGTTTTTTAGTGCCAGTTTCTTTTCTTTACTGGTAAAAAACGAATACTTATGAATCCCCCGCAACAAGCGCACGTAAACTCGAGAAATGCATCTGACCTTTTTGTTTTTGTTCTTGCTTACTCATCGTTGATTTTGAACCCATCCAGTGCAAGTCGTCTTTAGGTAATTCATCAATGAAGCGGCTTGGATCGCAATCAACAACTTCACCATAACGTTTACGTTGCTTTGCAAAGCTAAGAGTTAGTGTGGTTTTTGCACGGGTGATTCCTACGTAAGCTAAACGACGTTCTTCTTCAATATTTTCTTCTTCAATACTTGTGCGGTGGGGTAAAAGCTCTTCTTCCATACCCACTAAAAACACATGCGGAAACTCTAAACCTTTCGCTGCATGTAAGGTCATGAGTGAAACATTATCACCTATCTCATCATCTTCACTGCGTTCGAGTGTATCGATAAGCGTGAGTTTAGTTATAATGTCATGTAAGTTTGCTTCAGGGTTTTTTGTATGAAGTTTACTAACCCAACCGACGAGTTCATTAACATTTTCAATTTTTCGTAATGCTATTGTTTCGTCTTTTGCTGTATCTGTTAACCATTGCTCATAGTCTATATCTTGGATAACACGTTTTAATGCGGCAACAGGTGAATCATTTTCTGCGGAATGAGCGACATCTAAAATCCATTTTGCAAAGTCGTGTAGATTTTCTTGAGCACGCTTTTTTAATTGAGTCGTGATATTACTTTCAAAACAAGCACTAAATAAACTGTGATTATATTTACTTGCAAAATCATTAAGCGATTCAAGTGTACTTGGGCCAATTTCTCTTCGAGGCGTGTTTACAATACGTATAAAAGCATTATCATCATCCGGGTTGGCGATTAAACGTAAGTAAGAAAGTAGATCTTTAATCTCAGTATAAGAGAAAAAAGAAATACCACCGCTTAAATAATAAGGGATATTATTTTCACGCAAGACTCTTTCAAAAAGACGAGACTGATGGTTACCCCTATATAACAAGGCATAATCTTTAAAATTGGTTCCGTATTGAAATTTATGATGTAAAATTTCTGCGGTAATTTGTTCTGCTTCAATATCTTCATTTCCACAAGGTAGAATACGAATCTGTTCACCAAAACCAAGGTCGCTCCATAAACTTTTTTCAAAAACATGTGGATTATTTTTAATTAAAGTATTGGCCGCTTTTAAAATACAACCAGTTGAACGGTAATTTTGTTCTAGCTTAATAACATTTAAATTTGGGTAATCATTATTTAAGTTAAGTAAGTTTTCTGGCTGTGCTCCGCGCCATGCATAAATGGATTGATCATCATCGCCTACAACGGTTAACGCATTTTTAGCGCCAACAATTAATTTTACTAATTCATATTGTGTTGTATTAGTGTCTTGATATTCATCCACAAGCAGGTAACGAATTTTTTGCTGCCAGTAGTTTCGGGCTTCTTCATTATTTCGTAATAATAAAACAGGCAACATAATTAAGTCATTAAAATCAACAGCATTATAAGTACGTAAGTGATGGTTGTATTGCTCATAGATAGAAGAAGCAATCGTTAATTGCTTGTCACCATTGGCAAGGGTCTGTGCATCTCGTGGAGTTATAAAGGCATTTTTCCACCGGTCTATTTGCCGTAGGGCCATCTCCGCTTGTTCTTTGGGATCAGAAAAAGTTTTACGCATTAACTCGCGTACTAAGCTTAAGCTATCGGTATTATCGTAAATTGAGAATCCAGCTTTAAGTTCAAGGGCTAGTAATGAATGCTTAATAATACTTAAACCCAAAGTATGAAAGGTGGATACGCGCAAACCTTTCGTTTGTTGTTTGCTCATGAGTCCGGAAACACGTTGTTTCATCTCTCGGGCAGACTTATTTGTAAAGGTCAGGGCTGCTATCGAATTTGCAGGATAACCGCACTCTTGGATAAGATAGGCGATCTTATAGGTAATTACGCGTGTTTTACCGCTTCCTGCCCCAGCAAGAACAAGGCAAGGTCGATCGATACATTTTGCAGCAGCGCGTTGAGTACTATTGAGTTGTTGCAACATGGAGGTTTAATTACATTCCTAATCGTGGGCTTTACTTCTAATGCCAGTGTAAAGCAGTCAGCTGCATTGGTCGATATTGACTTTTTTTGGGAAAGATGGATGAAGATAGGGTTTAAATTGCAGAATGGAGTGCACAGTGGTATCTTTCCATACATTAAAGGAGTAGCTAAGTCTCTAAGATAACAGCTAGGCAAGTGTAGATTTGCAACAGTATTTATCTAAATTACCAAGTGAGCCTAAGACTGCCAAAATAAATGTTGTAAATATTTGTAGGGATTAGTTAATGGGGTTTCGTTGGTCAATAGTTAGATTATTTTCTCTTGTAGTATTATTCAATATCTTCTTTGCTACTACACCGCTCGTATCCGCAGCTGTTCTTCATGACTATAAGCTTGACTGGTTTACCTTGGAGTCGAAGCACTTTCGTTGTCACTACCATACTGGTGAAGAGAAACTTGCACGTAAAAGTTTAGCCATTGCTGAAAATGTGCATATTGAATTAAGTCTTATGATGGATTGGGTGCCTGAAGATAAGACAGATATTATTTTAACCGATGAGTATGACGTGTCGAATGGATGGGCGACGCCTTTTCCATCAAACAGGACAGGTATATTTTTATCGGGCCCAGACAGTGTTAAAAGCCTTGAGGATATATCCGATTGGTTAGAAACAGTTATTAAGCATGAATATTTACACATTCTTCATTTAGATAAGGCCACTGGCGCGGCCTCTTATATGCGTAAAATATTTGGCCGAGCTGGGTATATATTCCCATTCTTCTCAGCCTTTCCTAATACCTATCAACCCGGATGGATAATTGAAGGTATTGCTACCTATATCGAAACAGACAATCGGCGCGGTGTTGGCCGTGGCCAAAGTAGTTACTTTGATATGATGATGCGAATGGAGGCTTTAGATAATTTTAAATCACTCGCACATATTAATGTTCCGTCAGTAACCGAATGGCCTATGAACACAACCCGTTATCTTTACGGTGTAAATTTTTTCCAATTTATGGATGAAAAATACGGTAAAGATAAAATTATTGATATGATTGATAATTATTCGAACAATATTATCCCTTGGAGATTAAATTCTAATGCCACTCAATCGATTGGGAAAAATCTCTATGCTCTCTGGGATGAGTTCGAAACATCAGCGAAAACTAAATACAAACAACAAGCTGAAGTTATTAAGAACCGTGGTGAATTAATTGGTAAACGTATTACTAATGAAGGTTATTTTACTGGGCCGTTAAAAGCACTCGATAATGGCGATATTTATTATATAGATTACAACGCTGATAAAAATAGAGCGTTAAAAGTTCTCCGTCTTAAAAAAGAGGGTGGATATAACGAGCCAGAAATTATAACAGAAACGAAAGCATCCTCTCGATTCGATGTTCATACCGATGCAGGAATTCTTCTTGCTAAACCTGAACTTTGCAGAAATGCGGCTGTATATTTCGACCTCTTTCATATCGATAGTAAAACGGGAAATGAAACACGCTTAACAGAGTGCGCGCGTTATCGGATGGTGTCATGGAGTGCCGATGGAAAGAATATTCTTGCTGTTAAAAATAGCTTAGCAAAAAACGAATTGCATTTATTAGATAACAATGGGAAACAAATAGAAATTTTATGGAAGGGAAATGATGCAGAGGTTATTTCTTCGATAGATTGGTCGCCTATTGAAAGAAAAATTATTGCTTCTGTTTTTAGACCCAAAATAGGTTGGAATCTAGAGTTTTTTGATTTACAAACTAAGACATGGTCCTTTGTTACTCATGATAATGCTATTCAGACAACACCAACTTTTTCAGCTGATGGTAAAAATATTTTATACAGTTCTGATAATGGCGGAATATATAATATTCGTTCAATGAATATAGAGACAGGTGAAACAAAAAGTTTAACGGACTTAGTTGGTGGCGGATTTCATCCTGTACAAACCATAAATGATAAAGAACTATATTACATTGGTTATACCAGTGCCGGTTTTGATGTATTCAAGCTATCTTTAAATGAATTACGTGATATGCCTGAAGCGAAAGATGAGCCGACAGCTTTGGAAAAAAATAATTATCTTAATGCCAGCGATATTGCTGTTAGTGACGTTAAAGAATATTCCGCTGCAGAGAGTTTCCTTCCCCGTTGGTATCACCCCATCATCGTTTTATCAGACGATTATTACCAGATAGGAGCGTTTACCTATAGCTGGGATATTTTAGCAAGGCATATTTATGGTGTCTCCTTGTCGTATGCAAATTATGATTCTGATTATTCTGATTGGGTGGGTGCGGTAGATTATACGTATGACCGCTATTATCCAATTTTTAAATTACATGCTTCGCACAGTAATAAACTATCACAGGATAATAATGAGAATTTAGTGCGAGTGAGAGGTAATGATGTATTTCAAGCTGAGATGGTTTTGCCAATCCTCTCGATGGATGATCGTTTATCTATCCATTTTGCAGCAATAAAAGATTCTGAAAATGATTCGTGGCGTAAGAATGTCGTTGCCATTGGCGAAACTGAAGATAATCTATTGGGTGCAGCCATTGTTTATAATAATACAAGCACGCATGCTAAATCGGTAAGCCGAGCCGAAGGTCGCGTATTACAATTTGTTGTAGAGGATAGTGATCGTTTTAGTGATAGTGACTATGCGGGTAAAGTTTATACTGCAGATTGGCGTGAATATATTCGATTAGGTGGTGCACATGTTTTGTCATTACGCGGAGTAGTTGGTGATGGTTCTTATCAAACTCGACCATTTAGACTAGGTGGAATAAGCAATACAAATTTTGAACCAAGCTTGCTAGGTTCAACAGTTTCTTCATCACCGTTTAATCGTCGTGATTATAGTTTACGTGGCTACGATGAAGGCCGTAGTGAATTAGTTGGCCGCAATATGAAATTAATAAGTTTAGAATACCGTTTCCCAATTTGGCGTCTTGAACGTGTTGCTATGACGCCTCCAATTGGATTACAAAATATGTCTGCGGCGGTATTTATTGACCGTGGTGTAGCATGGAATGAAGGCAGTAAAGAAAAGTACTATACAGGTACAGGGGTAGAATTATATCTAGATACTATATTTGGTTATAACACCGTGGTAAAAATTACAGCCGGTTATGCGCGAGGTACGGATAGCGCTATAGGTGAAGACCAGTATTATGTACGCCTAGGCACAAGCTTTTAATGAAAGCCGAGTGCCATGAGAGAAATTTACAAATAAAGTCAGAAGATGGTGCGTGTATTGGTTACCGTCTATCCAGCCAACAACAATCGAAGCCACTTATAACTTTACTGCATGGCTTAGCAAGTAATTGCACACGCTTTAGTGAGTTTATTGAATTTACCGAATTACACGAAAAGTGGGATTTACTTAGGCTTGATTTACGCGGCCATGGTGAATCAATGTATCGAGGGCACTATACGCGTGACACGTGGCTGAGTGATTTACAGTTAGTATTAAAATCAGAACATTATCATCAATCCGTTTTCTTAGGCCATAGTTTAGGTGCACAAATTGGGATTGAATTTGCGAGTCAATTTCCTGATAAAACTCGCGGCCTTATTTTAATTGACCCTGTTTTCCCAGAACATTTACAAGGCCGGCTAGGAAAGGCGAAAAAGTATCGTTTTATATTAGTTATGATTAGAACCCTATTGAGATTTTTTAATAAAATAGGGTTTAAACGTCGTCATATACCCAAGCGTGATTTGCGCGAACTCGATGAGCGTACTCGTGAAACTTTGGTAAAACATCCAGAGTTAAAGATAGCCGACCTATATACTAATCCCTTTGCTGATTTTAAATACCTGCCACTGGCGAATTACCTGCAAGATATTAATGAAGTCATCAAACCCTTACCTGCCTTAGAAAATATTGAGGTGCCGGTACTTGTCTTATTGTCTGCTGGTGCAACAGTGAGCTCGTTTGAACAAACTCAAGAGATGATTAACCGTTTTCCAAATGCAAAATTAGAAACGGTTGATGCAGACCATTGGTTATTAACCGAAAAACCAGAGGAAACAAGAAAAATCATTGAAAACTGGTGTACGAAGACATTTCAATAAATATTAAGTAATCTCCCTCTTTTAGCAATATCCTACCGTGTAAGTCTTGTTTTTATGCTCTACTATTAAAGAGTTAGCGAATATAGACCGAGAGAAAAGTTGATTCATTAATATCTACAATCAGGACATAATTTTGTGAGTAAAACACAAAAACCGGCAGTAAAAATATCATTAGGCGTAAAGTTCATTTCGATGATGGTTATTATTTTGTCATTGACTATGGGGATTAGCGCTTATTTGACCTATATCGATAATAAAAAATCTGCACTTGACGTGCTATTAAATCAAGCCAAATCAAATAGTCAATTTCTGGCTAAAGTTAGCCAAGAGGCTATTTTATCAAAAGATTATATAACGCTAAATAACTATACTTCGAGCATATCACTCGTAGATGATATTATTTATGGCGTTATTTTATCAAAAAATGGTTTGCCACTTTCCTACTTTATAAATAATGAAAATGAATATGTTAGTCGTGTCATTAATAAAAACGATGATGTGAAGATATTAAATGTTCTTAGTAAGCTTAATAGAAACGAAAATATTAGTCGTGCAACATTCCCTGTTATGTTTTCTAATGAAAAAATTGCAGAAATAATCATTGGAATAGACCATTCAAGATTATTTTCCCTCGCAAAAAAAGATCTTATTAATCAGTTAAAGATAAATGCTTCTATTATTTTTATACTAAGTATTTTTATTTTTATTATATTTAAATATAACGCGTTAGAACCATTAAGAGAATTAATCAAAGGTGCAGAACGCATCGCTGATGGTGACCTTGGGAAAGATGTTGCTGTTCGTAGTAGTGACGAGATTGGTGTTTTAGCTCAAGTTTTTAATCTAATGATGCAACAATTAAAAAGAAGTATTCTATCAAATGAAAGCTCAATGGATAAATTGAAATTCTTAAATAAAACATTAGAATTAAGAATAAAAGAAAGAACAGGTCGATTAGAGTTAGCACAACGAATTGCACATATGGGGCATTGGGATATTGCGAGTATAAATCGACAAATAAATGTTTCAAATGAAATTTATAATATTCTTGGTTTCAGTGATAACGATGATATAAGTTTGCAAAAGATATTAAGAATGGTGGATAAGACGCAACGTAGAGCCTTAATTAAAACTTATAAATCCGCGGTTCAAAATAAGCGAGGATTCGAGACGGAATTTGAGATAAATCGTAATGATGGATCGAAGCGATACATATCAATTATTGCTGAAGTAGAAATGGATGATAACTATGGTGTTGTACTTTTTGGTGTACTTCAAGATATAACTGAGCGTAAGGAATCAGAGAAATCTGAACATATTGCGTTAATTGAAAAAATGGATGCAGAGTCTGCTAATAAGGCTAAAAGTGCATTTTTGGCAAATATGAGTCACGAAATCCGTACACCACTAACGGCTATTATCGGCTTTTCTGAATCGATGTTAACACATAATAACTTTAAGCGAGATGAAGAAAGTATAGAAACCATCTTGCGTAACGGTAAACATTTATTGGCCGTTATTAATGAAATTTTAGATTTATCTAAAATTGAATCAGCAAATCTAGAAGTGGAAATAATAAAAACGAATTTATTTAAACTTTTTAAAGATGTAACGCATTTAATGCAGTTGCAAGCAATGGAGAAAGGCTTAGAGTTTTCAGTTAATTATAATTATCCTATTCCTGTTTTTATAAAAACAGATCCAACACGTTTGAAACAAGTTCTTTTAAATTTATGTAGCAATGCTATTAAATTTACAGAAAAGGGATTTGTGAAAATAGATGTTTCATACTCAACAATAGATAAAAATATTGATGTTATTGTGAACGATAGTGGCGTTGGAATATCAGCGAGTCAATTAGAGCGTCTCTTTAAACCATTTGCGCAAGCTGACTCAACAACAACTCGAAAATTTGGTGGAACAGGACTTGGGCTTTATATATCACGAGAATTAGTGAAAAAGATGGGCGGTGATATTTATGTGGAAAGTATGCAAGGAGTCGGGACTAAACTAAAATTTAACATTAAAACAGGAGATATTAAACAAAGTGAGGTTGCTACGAATAGACGTGATGTAAATAAATTTAAAGAGAAAGACTTACAATTAGGTTTAGTACCTGAACTTGACGGAAGGATATTGCTCGCAGAAGACAGCGAAGATAATCAAGGCTTATTTAAATTATTTATTACTATTACAGGCGCAACGGTTGATATTGCATCTGATGGTATTGAAGCTGTTGAACTTGCCAAAAATGGGAATTACGATTTAATTCTAATGGATATACAAATGCCACGAATGGATGGTTTAGAGGCGACTAAAAATATTTTACAGCAAAGCAATAAAACTCCTATTGTAGCGTTAACTGCAAATGCTATGAAGGAAGACAAGAAGCGTTGCCAGCAAGCTGGTTGTGTTGGTTTTTTATCAAAACCAGTTGATAGGGATGAATTTTATAAAGTATTAAGTGAGTATTTAAGTATTAAGAAAAATAACAAAGATAAAGCTACTATTAATAATAACGACAATGAAATGGATTCAGCTTTGAACCTGTTACGTATAAAGTTTATTGATAGGTTGGATGGAGAGGAGATTTTGTTGTCTGAGGCATTTGAGACGCAAGATTGGGTAAAATTAAAATCGATTCTCCATAAACTAAAAGGTTCAGCAGCGAGTTTTGGTTTACCTAATATCTCGAGGCAAGCAGAAACTCTTGAAATACTCGTTAAAAAGGAAAGTTTTAATGAGATACCTATTGAGCTGAAGGCGCTTACCGAAATGTGTCACTATGCAAAACAAATAAAAGACTAGGGATACAATATTTAAGAGTAACGAAAAAAAATATTAAATGGTTAACTTAAATATTAACTATATCAATAAGTTATATGTATATTAATGTAATGATATTCAAATTTCCTCTCTAAAGATAGACCGTAACTCTGCCGATACATACGCAAGAATCCTTGGTAAATGGAGGGGGATGTATGCTTGTAAGCATAGCGCTCACCATTGTAATAAGGAGTAATGATTATGAAAAAGGGTATTTGTACGATGATGGCGTTAAGAAAAAGACGGCTTATAGGAACATAAGTGAAGATCAATATGGATGAGAATTAATTATAATGAAGTTAACTGCCGACAATAAAAATGCCGTTATTCTAGCCATTGATGACGACGACGTTATATTAGAGTTGATAGAAGCTATTTTATTAGAGGCAGGCTTTAAAAATATTATTACAAGCGTTAAAGCAGAAGATTCAGTCACGCTGTTTATCGAACATAATCCGGATGTAATGTTGCTCGATCAAAATATGCCGATTATGAGTGGTTTAGATGTAATAAATAACCTTAGAGAAAAATGTAATGCTGAATACCTCCCTATCATTGTTGTTACAGCAGACAATGATATAGAAACTAAAATAAAAGTTCTTCAGCATGGGGCAAAAGATTATCTAAGTAAACCTTTTGACCATTTTGAAATGCTAGCGCGTGTTAATAACATTGTTGAAATGAGTACGTTTTACAAGGAATTGTTATTAAGAAATAAATCACTTGATCATGTCGTTCACAGACAAACTGATAGCTTAATGAATGCGGTACAAAAACAGGAGGCAGCAGAAAAAGAATTACAAGATACTCTGTTACATGACGGCGTAACAGGTTTACCAAATCGTTATTTATTCGAAGATCGATTGTCTCAATTAATTATGGCAAGTAAAAGAAATAAAACCAGTGTTGCCGTTATAGTGATTGGTTTCGATAATTATAATGAAATTAGTAATACCATAGGGCACTCAGCCTACGATTCTTTACTAAGAACAATATCAAATAGACTGAAATCCATTTTAAGAACATCAGATACTGTTTCAGTGATACAAGATGCAACAAGTGGTACGGCTTTATCACGTATTGGTGAAGACATGTTTGCGATTATTGTCCCCATATTTCAAACGTTAAATGATATTGATAAAATACTTGGCCGATGCGCTGAGACTTTACTTGAGCCTATTGATATGCCAGATATTTTATTTGATATTATGGTACGAGCGGGCGTATCTTATTTTCCAGATCATGGAGCGGAACCTGAAGACCTTATTCAATGTGCAAATATTGCGTTATATCATGCTCGTGAAGAAGCAAAAGACTACACAATATATGACATCACATTTGATAAATTAACGAAATACCGTTTAAATTTAATGACGGAACTAAAGCATGCGCTTGCCAATGATTTAGTCGAGTTACATTACCAGCCAAAAATAGATTTGATTCATAATACCGTTACCGGTTGTGAAGCTTTAATTCGTTGGACGCATCCTGATTTTGGTTTTGTTGCTCCTGATAGTTTTATCCCTATGGCAGAAAAAACAGGTACCATTCGATTATTAACAATTTGGGTTATTGATAGCGCAATGAAGCAATGGTCTGTATGGAAGAATAAAGGCATTCAGTTAAATATTTCAATAAATTTATCAACACGTGATTTAAGTGATAAATCTTTAGTTAAAAATATTCAAGAAAAATTAAAAAGATATCACGTTAATCCTAATAATATTATTTTTGAAGTTACAGAAAGTTCAACGATGCGAGACCCAGCTGTATCGATGAATACATTGAATCAATTGGCAGCATTAGGCGTTTTATTAAGCGTGGATGATTATGGAACAGGTTATTCTTCACTTTCATATTTAAAATCATTACCAGTCGATGAAATAAAGATAGACAAATCTTTTGTAATGAATATGCATGAAGATAAAGATAATAATATTATTGTAAAATCAACCATAGAGCTTGCGCACAATCTAGGGTATAGCGTCGTCGCAGAAGGTATTGAAAATAAAGAAATTTATAACCTCCTACAATTTTATCAGTGTGACATTGCACAGGGCTTTTTTATGAGCCGACCATTACCACCAGAAGAGATGGAATCATGGTTGATTGGTAAAGAATGGAGTTTCTCTTAATCTTTAAATAATTCTATAAACGTTCAAGATTTAGTATATTAGTTTCACATATTTCACGCTTATGTTTTAATAGCGTGTGTTTGTTAATAAGAATGGAAACTATTTATGTTAGATTCAGTCGCTACGATATTAGCTCTTTCCTTAGGTTTGGGCATGTTGCATGCATTAGATGCTGATCATCTGCTTACTGTTACTGGGATTTCTGCTAATGAAAATCAGTGGAAAAAATTATTTAGATATTGCTTTCACTGGGCGCTTGGTCATAGTGCATCGTTAATTTTAATTGGATTTTCTATTTTTCTACTTGGACTTTCGTTTAATTCTCTTTTTAGCCAATATGCTGAACTTAGTGTTGCTGTAATCCTTGCTGTAATAGGAGTGCAAGTTTTAGTCGAATCGTTTCAATCTTTGTTGGGTATTAAGCGAAAAGCTAACAAAGAAAATAGTATCTCATCTGCGCGGGCCTTAGTTGTTGGAAGTATTCATGGTGTGGCAGGTACAGCATCTGTTTTGGCTTTAATACCTATGGCTAAAATATCCGAGCCAGTTGTTGCAATAGGATATTTAATAATCTTTTCTTTAGGTGTCATCCTATCTATGTTTATTTTTGGTGGTGTATTTAGACATACCGCAACCCATCTTTTTTTACGTTATCCACAAAGTATTATTATGGTGAAAATTGTAATCGGAATACTTGCGTTATTTTTTGCATTTAAACTAACTTTCTCGGTTATTTAATAGTTATTTATGAATTCTGTAATTGAAAAAATTAAAGAGAGTTGGCACGCTCGATTAGAGCTTGGTTATAAAAAAACGCAGCAAAAAACAATTTTGTCGCATCGCTTACATAAAGGCCCATTAGTCGTTCAAAAGTCGTTTTACCCTGAGAAAAATGTTTGCCATAGCTATTTAATTCATCCGCCTGGCGGTATAGTTGGCGGCGATATCTTAGAGCTAGAAGCAAAACTGAATACAGAATCTCATGCATTGATTACGACACCTGCTGCAAATAAATTTTATCGAAGTAATCAAGACTTAGCTAAATTAACTAACGTAATTAAGATAAAAGAGAATGCTATTCTTGAATGGCTGCCACAAGAAACTATTTTTTATAATGATTGTTCTGCAAAAATACAAACAGAGTTTGATTTAGATGATGGAGCACATTTAACCTGTTGGGAAATAAATTGTTATGGACGTCCCGCAGGTAATCAATTTTTTAAAAAAGGTGTTGTAACTCAAAAAATCATCTTAAGGCGAAATGGTATACCATTCTATATAGATCGTAACGTGATTGATGGAGAGTCTAATATGATGAATGCAAAATGGGGCTTGAACAACTTTCCTGTAATGGCGACAATGCTGGTAACATTAAATACCAAATCGAACTCTGATTCAGAAAAATTAAAGATCGAAACTATAAAGGAATTACAAGAACATACAGAACGACGAATAATGAGCTGTACTGAACATAATGATTTATTGATTATTAGATATTTTGGCTTCCATGCTCGCGAAGCCTTGGCACTGTTTGCACGGTGTTGGTCGATTACGCGACCACAGTTAATAAAAAAACAAAGTTGCCCACCGCGTATTTGGGAAACATAATAAACTTTAAAAAGGCATAAGTATGGAATTAACTCCACGCGAAAAAGATAAACTTCTATTATTTACAGCAGCATTACTTGCTGAAAGGCGGAAAGACCGAGGGCTGAAATTAAATTATCCTGAAGCGGTTGCGTATATTTCTGCCGCGGTTATGGAAGGTGCGCGGGATGGACAAACGGTTGCCCAGTTAATGTCTTATGGTGCTACATTGTTAACAGTGGATGATGTAATGGATGGCATTGCAGAAATGATTCATGACGTACAAGTTGAAGCCACTTTCCCCGATGGAACTAAACTTGTTACCGTACATAACCCCATTCAGTAAGGAGACGAATATGATACCCGGTGAATACTTCATTGATGATGGTGTAATAGAATTAAATGAAGGTCGTACTACTCAAACAGTTGAAGTGTCAAACACAGGTGATCGACCTATACAGGTAGGATCCCATTTTCACTTTTACGAAGTTAACTCCGCTCTCGATTTTAATCGCGATTCTACAAAAGGGTATCGATTAAATATTACCGCCGGTACAGCGGTACGTTTTGAGCCTGGGCAAATGCGAGAAGTCGAATTAGTTGAGTATACGGGTGAAAAAATTATATATGGTTTTAATGCCAAAGTTATGGGGAAAGTATAACGATGAGCAAAATAGACAAGCGCGCTTATGCTGAGATGTTTGGCCCCACAAAAGGTGACCGTGTTCGCTTGGGTGATACTGAATTGATTATCGAAGTAGAAGAAGATAAAACATTTTATGGCGATGAAGTTAAATTTGGCGGTGGTAAAGTTATTCGAGATGGCATGGGGCAAAGCCAGCGCACTGCAAAGGACATTGCTGATGTTGTTATTACCAATGCCTTAATTTTAGATCACTGGGGTATTGTTAAAGCCGATATTGGTATTAAAGAAGGCTTAATCAGTGGTATCGGTAAAGCCGGTAATCCAGACGTACAGCCGAATGTTGATATTATTATCGGTCCGGGTACGGAGATTATGGCGGGTGAAGGACAAATTATTACTGCTGGCGGGATCGATGCACATATTCATTTTATCTGTCCGCAACAAGTTGAAGAAGCATTAATGTCAGGTGTCACGACTATGTTGGGTGGAGGAACTGGCCCAGCAACGGGTACAAATGCAACAACGTGTACACCGGGCCCTTGGAATATACATCGTATGTACGAAGCGTCTGATGTCATGCCAATGAATTTTGGATTTTTAGGAAAAGGCAATGCCAGTTTGCCTGAAGCATTAGAAGAACAAGTAGCTGCTGGTGCTATGGGATTAAAGTTACATGAAGATTGGGGTACCACACCTGCGTCTATTGATAATTGTTTGAATGTTGCAGAAAAAATGGATGTACAAGTAGCGATTCATACCGATACGCTAAATGAATCGGGGTTCGTTGAAGACACTATTGCTGCTTTTAAAGGGCGCGCGATTCATACTTATCATACAGAAGGTGCTGGTGGCGGCCATGCCCCCGATATTATTAAAGCCTGTGGTGAAAGTAATATTTTGCCCTCGTCAACAAATCCAACTCGACCTTATACGGTTAATACTATTGATGAACATTTAGACATGCTTATGGTTTGTCATCATTTAGATAGTAGCATTCCCGAAGATGTGGCTTTTGCAGAATCACGCATACGTCGAGAAACAATTGCCGCAGAAGATATATTACATGACCTCGGTGCTTTCAGCATGATTGCGTCCGATTCACAAGCCATGGGTCGAGTAGGCGAAGTGATTACGCGCACTTGGCAAACTGCGCATAAAATGAAAGTGCAGCGTGGTGCCTTGAATGGTAATGATAGTAATGGAAAAGGTGATTCCAATCGAAACGATAATAATCGTGCTAAACGGTATATTGCCAAGTACACAATAAATCCCGCAATTACTCATGGTATTTCCCATACGGTTGGTTCGATTGCAGTGGGTAAGTTGGCCGATTTGGTTTTCTGGAAGCCAGCCTTTTTTGCTACTAAACCTTCATTGATTTTGAAAGGCGGTATGATTGCAGCCGCTCCAATGGGCGACCCAAATGCATCGATCCCCACACCACAACCGGTACATTATCGTCCTATGTTTGGTGCTTATGGCAAAGCTTTAAGTAATACCTGTGTTAGTTTTATGTCGCAAGCGGCAGTCGATGCCGGTGTTAAAGATGAACTTGAATTAAACAAAAAAGTTGTCGCCGTTAAAAACACACGAAATATCACCAAAAACGATATGTTGTTAAACGACTACATGCCAGAGATTAGTGTCGATCCACAAACGTATGAAGTAAAAGCCGATGGCGTGTTATTAACATGTGAGCCGGCTATAAGTTTGCCGTTAGCGCAGCGGTATTTTTTGTTTTAGTTTTAATAAGTCTGATAATGATTGTAGTTTATTTATCGTCATTCCCGCGCAGGCAGGAATCCAATCATTAAAGTGTATCTTATTTTTTAGATTCCCGCTGGCGCGGGAATGACGAGTAGAAAAAAATGTCCGAAATATTAATGTTAGAAAAATTTATCTCCAAAGCCGAGCTAGGTACGTGTTCAACTAAGATGACTTTAACTTTGCCGTTTGAAAAACGACAAAAAAGTCGTTTTCGTGCGCAACTCAATAATGGGACAGAGGTTGGTGTGGTAATCGATCGTGGTCGAGTATTACGTGGTGGTGATGGTTTGCAATCGACGGATGGTCAAATTGTTTTAATACAATCAGCTAATGAAGAAGTGAGTACCGTTCATTGTGACAATGCTTTTGATTTAGCACGTGCTGCCTATCATTTAGGAAATAGGCATGTGTCTTTGCAAGTGGGGGAATCATGGTTACGTTATTTAAAAGACCATGTGCTTGATGAAATGGTTAAAGGATTTGGTTTAACAATTAAATATGAATCAGCACCTTTTGAACCTGAAATAGGCGCTTATCATGCAGGGCATTCGCACGACAATCATAACCACTCACATGATAATCATAATCATTAAAAGCATCGCTTTAAAAATGAAATTTCAAAAAATAAATTTCGGTTAAATAACATGACACAAAAAAATATGTCAATGCTGCAACTATGGCGCTTGATTAGTCCTGCATTACCCGTTGGTGGTTATGCTTACTCGCAAGGTTTTGAGTATGCGATAGATTGTGAATGGGTAACGGATGATAAAACATGTTTAGATTGGATTGAGGGTATTCTAGTTAATAATTTATCTTATCTTGATCTCCCTATTGTTAAACGTTTTTATAGTGCGTGGCAAGATGATGATAAAGAAGCAATTAACTATTGGTTGGCATACATAAAAGCATCACGTGAAACAAAAGAATTACTGCTTGAAGATAAGCAAGTGGGTGAATCACTGGCACGTTTATTAACAAGCTTAGATATTAAGCAAGCTGAAATTTGGCAAAATGATTCACGTTGTAGTTATCCGTTAATGTTTGCATTAGCAGGACAGCACTGGGAAATACCAATCGCTGATTTACTATTGGGCTACGCATGGGCATGGTGCGAAAATCAAATTGCCGTGGCAATGAAAGTGATTCCCTTAGGGCAAACACATGGGCAACAAATTATTCAGTCACTAATGCCCAAGATGGATGACGCCGTTTGTATTGCAATGGATTTACATGACGATGAACTGGGCCGTATGTGCCCAGGGCAAATCATGGCAAGCAGTCTACACGAACAACAATATTCGCGATTGTTTCGATCTTAGGTTTGGATATTAAAGTTAACAATGAGAGCGCGAAGAAACAATTGTAAATAGAATATGTCATTGCGAGCGATAGCGTGGCAATCCTGTCAAGGCGAGGTATAACGATCAAGATTGCCACGCTATCGCTCGCAATGACAACTTTGTTTATGACCTTCAATTTAAAATTAAATAAGGAATAAAATGTGTCAATAAAAACCTTAAGAATGGGTGTTGGTGGGCCAGTTGGTTCAGGTAAAACAGCATTAGTTGAAGCACTGTGTAAAAAAATGCGTGACGATTATCAAATTGCTGTTGTCACAAATGATATTTATACTCAGGAAGATGCCAAATTTCTAACAAGTAAAGAAGCATTAAGTGAAGATAGAATTATGGGCGTTGAAACCGGCGGTTGTCCACATACCGCCATTCGTGAAGATGCTTCAATGAACTTAGCCGCAATTAATACATTAACGCAACGTTTTGGGCAACTTGATCTTGTTATTATTGAAAGCGGTGGTGACAACTTAAGTGCAACATTCAGCCCCGAACTTTCCGACCTGACCTTATATGTTATTGACGTATCGGCGGGCGATAAAATCCCACGTAAAGGTGGGCCAGGAATAACCAAGTCCGATTTACTAGTAATTAACAAAATCGATCTTGCGCCACATGTTGGTGCTTCACTTGAAGTTATGGACCGAGATGCAAAAAAAATGCGTGGGTCACGACCATTTGTTTTTAGCAACATGAAAACAGGTGAAGGAATCGACAGTATTATTGAATTTATAAAAAAAGAAGGCATGTTAAGTTAGTCTTAAGCTTCTCTTGAATTGCGCACTTTAATAGTGCGCCCCTTTGGTGCGTTCGCACTGCAAAGGCTCATTACAGTAATATTACAAACCAAAATTACCTATAACTTATTGTTTATATTGTATTTTTTATGTTGGCACAATGTTTGCTGAATAGACATCAGTAAATTATTTATTTGCGTAATTTCGTGAACTTGGGGAGGGATATATTCCGTACAAGTTTCGTGAAAGAAAAATATAAACTAACTTTTTGGAGTAATAACAAATGAAAAAATCTAACTTAACATCAGTTGTTGCAGCAGCAACTATCGCAATGGGTGCTTCATTTGCACCACAAGCAGTACAAGCTGACGTTTCAGCAACTGTCGGTGTATCAAGCATGTACTTATGGCGTGGTCAAAACTTAACACCAGATGGTGGACAAGTGCATGGTAGTCTCGACTATTCACATGCAAGTGGCTTCTATGCTGGTGTTTGGACTTCTTCAGAACAAGGTGGACATGAAACTGATTTGTACCTAGGTTTTGGTGGTTCTGCCGGTGATTTTAGCTATGACATTTCATACTGGAACTACTTATACCCAGAAGATGGTACAAATGTAGACTTAGATAAAAATGATGCGGCTGAAGTTGTTCTTAGTGGTTCATTTGGCCCGGTTACAGCAGCGGCATACATTCAAGTAGATAGCGATAATGCTGATGACAATTATTACACCGTTGCTGGTAGTTTTGATAAGTTCACAGTTTTATACGGTTGGTGGGATAAAGAACTTGCAGGCTCTAATGACTATAGCCATATCACACTTTCTTATGCTGCTACAGATGAGATTTCAGCATCTATAAGTTTTGCTGACAATGATGTTGCTGATAATGCTGCTGGTGCAGTTGAAACAGATCCATTATTCCAAATCGGCTATACAAAGTCTTTCGACTTAAAATAATTGCCTAGTCTATGTGGCCTACATTTTTTTATGATATGTAGGCCATATCTAGCTTCTACCTAACAAAAAATAAGGGAAAAATAAAATGGGTAACATGATCAAAAAAATTGCAAAATCTGCAATGATCATTACTGCAATGCTTACATTTTCAGTATCAGCACAAGCAGCTAAAACGATCAAAGTAGGTGTATTACATTCATTATCTGGCACTATGGCAATCAGTGAAACGACATTGAAAGATACAGTGTTAATGATGATCGACGAACAAAACAAAAAAGGTGGTTTATTAGGTAAAAAATTAGAAGCAGTTGTTGTCGACCCTGCTTCAAACTGGCCTTTATTCGCAGAGAAAGCTCGCGAATTATTACAAAAAAATAAAGTAGATGTTGTATTCGGTTGCTGGACATCAGTATCACGTAAATCAGTACTACCTGTATTTGAAGAATTAAACGGCATGTTGTTCTACCCTGTTCAATACGAAGGTGAAGAATCTTCTAAAAATGTTTTCTACACAGGTGCTGCGCCAAACCAACAAGCCATTCCTGCGGTTGATTACTTAATGAAAGAAATCGGTGTTAAACGATGGGTTCTAGCGGGTACAGATTATGTTTACCCACGTACAACAAATAAAATTTTAGAAGCGTACTTAAAGTCTAAAGGTGTTAAATCTGAAGATATTATGATCAACTACACACCATTCGGTCATGCTGATTGGCAAAGTATTGTTTCAGATGTTAAAAAGTTTGGATCTAAAGGTAAGAAAACAGCAGTTGTTTCAACCATTAATGGTGATGCAAACGTTCCTTTCTACAAAGAATTAGGTAACCAAGGTATTTCTGCAGAAAACATTCCAGTTGTTGCATTCTCAGTTGGTGAAGAAGAACTTTCGGGTATTGATGCTAAACCACTTGTTGGTCATCTTGCTGCATGGAACTATTTCATGAGCGTAGATAACAAAGAAAATGCTGCATTTATTAAAAAATGGAAAGCTTTCATTAAGGACAAAAAACGTGTAACTAACGATCCAATGGAAGCAACATACATTGGTTTCAACATGTGGGCCAAAGCAGTAACAAAAGCGGGTACAACCAATGTTGATAAAGTTGAAAAAGCGATGATTGGTATCACCTCACCAAACTTAACCGGCGGTGTTTCTACAATGTTACCTAACCATCATTTAACTAAACCTGTTCTTATTGGTGAAATCCAAGAAGATGGTCAGTTTGAAACAGTATGGCAAACAGATGGTTTAGTTCCAGGTGATGCATGGTCTGACCACCTTCCAGGCTCTAAAGATGTTGTATCAGATTGGGTTAAGCTTAAATGCGGTAACTACAACACGAAAACTAAGAAGTGCTCAGGACAAAACTTTAAGTAAATTTATTTAATTGACCTCCGACCTTAATCCCGACCTGCAATAGCCGGTCGGGATTCATTTTTTAACACATTAGTAAATAGATGAAAAAACTTCTATGTTCTTCTGTTGCAAGGTATGATTGCGAAACAAAAAATAATAATCTTATAAATATGCTAATGACTCTATCAAAATACACATCACAATTTATTTTAATTTGTTTCGTCTCACTTGTAGCAATTGGAATAACACATTCGGCTGAAGAAAATTCAAATATTGATTTTGAAAAGACCGTTAAAAATCTAGCCGAAGGTAGCTATTCTGAAAGAGCTGTAGTTATTGCCGAGTTAGTCAAGATAGATGATGTTCGAGTACTACCCGTATTTGAAGTGTTACGTAAAAACAAACTTTATTACATTAAAGAAACAAAGCACATTGTTTTTACAACAAAAACAGATGAAGGTTATCAGGCCGTCTCTGTTATCGATAAAAAAAATCTTGGTATTTTCCCAAAAAATAAATTAAAAAAAGTTAAAGTGAATAACAAGCTACGTCGTATATTGCGTGGTTATGTTGCACAGTTAAGTTTAAAAAGTACCGATGTTACCGTACGTAAAGCCGCCGTCCAGCAAATGTTAAAAAACATTAATGAAGACTCTATCGCTACGTTAAAAGAACTTAATATAAAAGAAAAGAATGCCGCAATTAAAGAATATATTGCAGCGGGTATGGCTGTATGGGATTTAAATTCAGACGATAAAAAAATTAAATTAGCTGCTATTGAAACGCTAGCGACAAGCCTGCTGCCAGAAGTAAAGGTAAAGTTAGAAGAAATAATTGAAGAGACAAAAGATTCTGATATTAAGAAAGCAGCCAAAAGTGCAATGAAAACAATCGATTCAAAAATCAGTATGTTTGGCTTTCTTGAGAATCTGGTTTTTGGCTTGAGTTTAGGCTCGGTATTACTGTTAATTGCCGTTGGTTTAGCAATAACATTTGGTGTGATGGGTGTTATTAATATGGCGCATGGCGAGTTGATGATGTTGGGTGCCTATACGACTTATGTTGTTCAACAAATGTTACCGGACTATATTACCGCTTCAATCTTTATCTCGATCCCCCTAGCCTTTTTGGTGGCAGGCGCATTTGGTGTTGCCATTGAACGATTTGTTATACGTTACCTATATGGTCGCCCTCTTGAAACATTGTTAGCAACGTTTGGTATTAGTTTAATCCTTCAGCAATTAGTACGTTCTATTTTTGGCCCAACTAATCAAGCCGTTGAAACGCCAGCCTTTATGAGTGGTTCGTTAGAAATTAATAGTATTTTTGCGATTACTTATAATCGTTTATATATTTTTATATTTGCTATCGTTGTTTTACTATTATTAATGTTAATTTTAAAAAAGACTCGCCTTGGTTTGCAGGTCCGTGCTGTTTCACAAAACCGTACGATGGCTAAAGCAATGGGGGTCAAATCTGAATGGGTTGATGCGATGACTTTTGGTCTCGGTTCAGGCATTGCGGGTGTGGCTGGCGTTGCATTAAGTCAGTTAACAAATGTTGGCCCCAATTTAGGTCAAGGTTATATTATCGATTCATTTATGGTTGTCGTATTTGGCGGCGTTGGGAATTTACTCGGTACATTTGTTGGTGCTATGTCATTGGGCGTTTTCAATAAATTTTTAGAACCTTGGTCAGGTGCAGTGTTAGCGAAGATATTAGTTCTAATATTTATAATTTTATTTATTCAAAAAAGACCACGTGGATTATTCCCGAAAAAAGGTCGTGGGGTGGAGGATTAGTATTATGCAAAGAAAATCTTTCATAGTTGATTTTTTACAAAATGATAAAGGTGGTAAAGCCTTTGTCAGTATTTTGCTTGGCATAATGCTGATTGTGCCAGCCTTAAACTTATTAGTTCCGGCTGATTCATTTTTCCATGTTCCAACTTACACTGTTACCTTATTAGGTAAATATTTGGCTTATGCTATGTTGGCCATTGCGCTGGATTTAGTTTGGGGTTTTTGTGGCATTTTGAGTTTAGGTCATGCTGCTTTCTTTGCATTAGGTGGGTATGCCATGGGTATGTACTTAATGCGTCAAATTGGAGACCGTGGTGTTTACGGTAATGCAGAGCTACCCGATTTTATGGTGTTCTTAAACTGGACTGAGTTACCGTGGTATTGGCAAGGCTTTGATATGTTTTGGTTTGCAATGATTATGGTTGTTGCAGTGCCTGGTTTATTAGCCCTTGTTTTTGGTTGGTTAGCGTTTCGCGCACGTGTTACCGGTGTGTATTTATCTATTATTACTCAAGCCTTAACGTATGCTTTATTACTCGCTTTCTTTATGAATGAGTTAGGTTTCGGTGGTAATAATGGCTTAACCGATTTTAAAGATATTTTAGGGTATGACTTACAAGCAGACACCACACGCGCTACATTATTTTTCCTCAGCGCACTCTTTTTAATCCTAACGTATTTCTTAAGCCGCTATGTTATTACATCCAAGCTAGGTCGAGTGGTTGTCGCTATTCGTGATGCGGAAGATAGAACACGCTTTATTGGTTATAAAGTAGAAAGTTTTAAACTTTGGATTTTTGTTTTATCTGCCATGATAGCGGGTGTAGCAGGCGCTTTATTTGTGCCGCAAGTAGGTATTATTAACCCTGGTGAGTTCTCGCCCTTAAACTCTATCGAACTCGTTGTTTGGGTTGCCATAGGTGGCCGGGCTACTTTATATGGTGCAGCGTTGGGTGCGGTAGTGGTTAATTATTCTAAGTCATATTTAACCGCGGCTTTCCCTGAGATTTGGTTATTTGCATTAGGTGGTTTATTTTTGGTTGTCACTATCTTTATGCCTAAGGGCATTGTTGGTGTTTGGAATCAAATGCGCGTTAAGATGGCTCAAAAAAATACTGTAGAAAAAAAGACTGAGGGAGACAGCTAATGAAGCCGCTGGACAAATCTCCTGTGAAATCTACTAATAAGTCGTTAGATAAATTAAGAGAAGCGATGCGTCGCGACAAAGTATTCGAGTTTGTTGAACAAAAACGTCTGCCGTTTGTTGGTCGCCGTGCGGTTATTCCAGGTGAAGTTGATACAACGCATGGTCCTATACTTTATTTAGAAAATATAAGCGTAAGCTTTGATGGTTTTAAAGCACTCAATGATTTAACACTGTATATAAATGATGGTGAGCTACGCTGTATTATCGGCCCTAATGGTGCCGGTAAAACAACCATGATGGATGTTATTACAGGTAAAACACAACCCGATGAAGGCACCGCTTATTTTGGTCAAACAATGGATTTAACCAGTATGAGTGAATATGAAATTGCACATGCTGGTATAGGCCGTAAATTTCAAAAGCCAACGATTTTTCCACAACATACTATATTTGAGAATTTAGAGTTAGCCATGGCAGCAGACAAGAAAGTCTGGCCAACATTATTTGCCAAAGTTAACTCAAAACAATATGCACGTATTCTTGAAGTGTCTGAAATAATTGGTTTAGAAGAATTACTTCATGAGAAAGCAGCACAGTTATCGCATGGTCAGAAGCAATGGTTAGAAATTGGTATGTTGTTAATGCAAAACCCACGAGTCTTGTTAGTTGATGAACCCGTTGCGGGTATGACGCATCAAGAAATGGATAAGACTGCTGAGCTATTAAAACGTTTAGCGGGTGACCATTCTGTTGTTGTTGTTGAACATGATATGGATTTTGTTCGATCGATTGCGAGTACCGTTACAGTGTTACATGAAGGCTCAGTTTTAGCAGAAGGTACAATGGATGAAGTGCAAAATGATCCAAAAGTTATTGAAGTATATCTTGGTGAGTAATTGGGGTGAATAAATATGCTTTCAATTAAAGACGTTAACCAATTTTATGGTGAGAGCCACACTTTATGGGATGTTAATTTTGATATTCCTGAAGGAAGTTGTATCTGTTTAATGGGGCGAAATGGCGTTGGCAAAACAACACTATTACAATCCATAATGGGTTTACTACCAATAAAGTCAGGTGAGATAGAATTTAATGGTTCTATAATTAGCGGCAAAGCGGCTGAAGCACGAGCAAAGATGGGTATTGGTTATGTCCCACAAGGTCGTGACATTTTTGGGCAATTAACAGTAGAAGAAAACCTACGTGTTGGATTATCGGTAGTTGGAAGTCACACGCAAGCAATTCCTGAACGTATTTTTGAATTGTTTCCGGTGCTAAAAGATATGTTACACCGACGTGGTGGTGATTTATCGGGTGGTCAACAACAACAACTGGCTATTGGTCGAGCATTAACATTGAATCCAAAAATTTTATTACTAGATGAACCAACTGAAGGTATACAACCAAATATTGTTCAGCAAATCGGTGACATCATTATTAAACTGAATGAAGAAGAAAATATTACGGTTTTATTAGTGGAGCAAAAATTACCCTTTGCGCGTCGTGTTGGAAAGAACTTTGTGATTATGGATCGCGGTCGTAATGTTGCGCAGGGTGAAATGGCCGATTTATCCGATGAATTAGTACAGAAGTATTTAACCGTCTAACATGTCATTACGCGGACTTAAATCTAACAACTATACAAACAAGTTTTGATATTATCTGGCAGATAGTAAGCTTTAATTGATCAAAGCAGACCTACAAAAATTTATACGATAGGCGGTTATCGACCCGATTCTACGATATCTTTATTCTCTGAAAAATACGGATAGCGTCATTAGGGTAATTGTATTGATAGCGTCTAAACGTCCATTGCTGTCCATTAGAAGTCCTTATTTAGAAGTGAAATCTATCCAAAGTAGTCATTCATTAATGTGATTTCATATGACACAATGCAGTGATGAATGAAAAACAAACAAATATGTACGTAATATTCTAGAATTCACGTAATAAGCGGCACGCCGCGTTTTACGGTAAATTGCGGCATGCCGTCTAAATCACTGTTATGCATATTAATAAAATTAAAACAATCGCGTTATTTATTTGCTTAATCGCATTATATGTATTTGCGTACATTGCTTATACTGTAAATATATTTCCCTTTAAAGCTGGTGGCTTTGAGTTAATATTTTCTGCAATTGTTTGGGGCTCCGTATTTTGCGGTTATATTCTATATGTTTACTGGCCAATAAATAAAATACAAAATTACAAAGCTCTTGAAAAAATAAATATCGTGTTATCGGGTCTATATATTATTTTTCATGCACTATTGGTGCTATATATTATTACTAATTAGAGGTTAATTAACAATTGCATAACAAGGCGCTCAAAAACGTTCACTTTGTTCACTGGGGCAACCAACCGCTCGTTTTACTCACGGCTGGTTGCCCCTTAGCTAAGCGTTATGCGAGTATTAATCAACTTCAAATTAATGGGTGATTTATATGTCTTACATTGATGGTTTTGTGGCAGCGGTACCAACAGAAAATAAAGAAAAATATATTGAGCATGCGAAATTGTCTTCAGTGGTGTTTAAGGACCATGGAGCGCTTAAGATCACAGAAGCATGGGGAGATAACATTCCAGTTGGAGAGGTAACCTCATTTCCAATGGCAGTGGACTGCGGCAAAGACGAAACAGTAGTGTTTTCATCTGTTGTATGGCCTTCAAAAGAAGTTCGTGATGCTGGGTGGCAAGCGATTATGGAAGACCCTAGAATGCAACCAGACCAAAACCCAATGCCTTTTGACGGTAAGCGTTTAATATACGGCGGCTTCGAAGTAATTATTGAAGAATAATATTGTGCTACAAAAATATCAGGGCTCACATAACAAATCGTCCAACCCGACCGTTTTATACGCCGCGCCGCTCTTCTCTGTATAAAATGGCCGGTTAACTCAAACGTTAGCTTTCAAGAGAGATAAGCATGGATCTAATCAATCAGTCCGATGAAGAAATATTGAAGATCGCCAATCCAATCATGGACAACCTGATGGATGCCTCTACAAATAATGATTATGAAAGGCATATCAGAGATTTCTCTGACCGAATAAAGGAAAATTTCAAGCAAGAAGAGTTTCAACGCCAGTGTGAAGATTACCGATCAAAATGGGGAGTGTTTATAGCTCGTAATTTTATCGGCACAACCAAGCATAAAAACTTTATTAATGTTTATTGGAAGCAACAGTTTTCTAACACGGATGATGAGTTTCTAGCAATCTTAACTCTATCCCAAAAGAACAATCAATATGTCGTTGAAAGAGCGTTTGTAGATTTATGGCAAGTAGAAAGCTAACAAGCGGGTCAAGTGCGACACGAAAAAGCGTCGCGCGCCTTACCCAAACCGTTAGACATATAAAACATAGCACTTGACAATCTAACGTTAACGTTAGATATTATCTCTAGTTAACGTGAGATGGGAGATCGCTATGCAATTATCAGATGTATTGATTCACTTAGAAGAAAATATTAACGAAACTGAAAAAGATTATATAATTGAACAACTTAGAAATATAGATGGTGTAATTGCTCCAAGATTTAATAAAGAAAGAGAGCATTTACTTTTAGTCTCCTACAATTCAGACACAATTAGCTCCTTAACCTTGCTGAATGAAATCAAGAATAAAGGTTATAAAGCCCAACTTGTAGGCTTGTAGGGAGAAAATAATGAAATATGACAATTTTGTTGATATTAAAGGTATGTGTTGTTCTGCTCCCATTATACATTTAACTAAAAAATTTAAGTCAATGAATTCTGGTGATATTGTATTAGCTGAATCAGATAAAGTATCAATGCTAAACGATATACCGTCATACTGCTTATTAACTAAAAATGAATTAATAAAACATGAAGAGAAAGACGGTATATTTCATTTTTGGATAAAAATAAGATAAATGTCAGTAAATTATTTAAAAATAGGTGAAGTAGCTGAACTACTTAAAATAACAGTACGTACCATTAGGTACTATGAGGAAGAAGAACTTTTAGAGCCTCATAGAACTAATGGCGGTACTCGTTTATATACTGAACAACACCTCGCGCGTTTAAAGGCTATTCTTCACCTGGCTGAAAATGGTTTCCCACTTGAAGTGATTAGATTAATTGGGAATACAAGAGAAATTTGCTCAACAGGAAATGAAGGAAGTAAAAAAATATCAAATATTATAGGTGACTCAATAAAAGATATTGAAGAAAGAATAAGTAATTTAGAGCATCTAAAATCAGAGTTATCTTCCGCAAAAAATCAGGTTAAAAAATGCAATGGCTGTAAAAATGAGCCATCAAGCAAGGGTTGTCCAAGATGCCCAATAAATAAATATCTCAATAAGATTGAAATTCTTAATCTGGTTTGGGATTAAGAATGTCTAACAAGCGCATTAAGCCGGTCGCTATCGCTCACTGGGACAATAAACCGCTCGCCTTGCTCACACTTTATTGCCCCTTATCCAAACGTTAGATTTACAGAATATAGTTGCATGTACAATCATCTTTAAGTATTATCCTCCCCATGTTTGAAAAATGCTTATATTTCACCACTACAAAATTTACTAGGCTAATAAGTTCACTATGGGAAGAGGCGTATCGTCCCATTAACTTATCCCCATCGCATGCCTACCTAATGATGCTTATTTTGGAGAATCCGGGTGATACACCAAAAAAATTATCAGAGAAAATGGATTTAAAGTTATCAACGATTAGCCGACTTATAGACGGCCTATTTGTTAAGGGATTTATTATAAGAAAAAAAATAAATAAAGATAAAAGAGAGTGCAGTGTGTATCCAACAGAACTTGGCGTAAGTTTAAAAAATGACCTTGTAAAAATCACAAAAAAACTACATAAGAAAATAAGAAAAATATTAGGTAATACTGATGTGTCTGATGCTGTTCTGCTGTTAAAAAAATTTAGTAAAAATATAAAGAACGAAAAATGCGGGGGATAACATGCGTGAATTACATGAAATATTTCATTCGGGCGAATTAAAAGCGCAAGAAAAATTCAACAAAACCAGAAACTGGAATAGTCGATCTATTGCAGGTTTAAACAAAATGTTTAAAGAAGCAATAGATGATGAGATAGCATATATTATTGAAGGGCAGAAATATTTTTTCATCTCAACATCGAATTCTTCAGGTGAATGTGATTGTAGTTTTAGAGGAACTGAAAGTGATGAATCTGACAACTTGCTGCAAAGTGTTTTTGTTGAAAGCTCTAAAAAATTAATATTCCCTGATTATTCTGGCAACCACATTTACAATTCGCTAGGGAATATCTTGGTCAATCCAAATATTGGTATGTTATTCATTGATTTTAAGAAGGCACTTCGTATTAGGATAAATGGCTCAGCTAAAATAATCGAAAGTAACATAAGCTATAAAAAAATATGGCCAAAATCTCTCAGGTATATCGAAGTGGGGGTAAAGCAAGTTTATTTTAATTGTCCAAAAAGAATAAAAGAAAGCGTAATTGTCTAGCGATGATTAAGTTATCGAAATCTATAGTTCATTGGGGAAATAATAGTTTTTCTAGGGTTCTTAAAAAGGAGCTTGTAGAGCTAGGAGTAAATAACTTACCAATCCAAGAAGCTGCAACCCCAGGAAAATTTGTTAATGATACAGAGATAGGCATTACAATATTAACCGTTAGTGAAAACAAACTAAATATTAAAGTAAAAATTGGGATCATATTTTCAGAAGTTCAATGGGGGTACTGTTGTGGAGAAGAAGAACCCATGATAAGCAATGCATACTGTGAAATTTATCTCTCTATCAATAAAAGCACATCAGAAGTTGAATTTCAGGTATTATAATTTTCACTATAAAAAATCTAACAATTAGCTCCAGCGGACAGTTCAAAGCGGCACTTGTTTTGCTTTCCCAAAAACACGCCACTTTAAATTGCCACTGAGCATGGCGTTGTACAGAATCAAAGGATCTGAGTTGTATTCATGACTGAAGTAATTGAACTAAAGACAGATAGGTTAATTTTACGGCAATGGGAAAATTATGATTTACTACCTTTTGCTAATATGAATGCTGATCCTGACGTAATGAAATATTACCCAAGCACCTTAAGTGAGAGTGAAAGCAATCAACTAGCTAATAGAATAAAGGGTTTCATTACTGAGCGCTCATGGGGTTTCTGGGCAGTTGAAACTATCAATGAAAATGAGTTTATTGGTTTTGTAGGGCTACACAAGCCTACTTATGATTTACCAATAACGCCCTGTGTAGAGGTTGGATGGAGGCTCAGTAAACCGTACTGGGGTAAAGGTTATGCTACTGAAGCAGCAAAAGAATCACTCAGGTTTGCATTTGAAGATCTTAATTTAAAAGCGGTTTATTCTTTTGCCTCTGTTTCAAATAAAAGGTCGATTTCAGTAATGGATCGTTTAAATATGGTCAATACTGGTAATAATTTCGAACATCCAATTATTCCCGAGGGGCATTCTCTCAGAGAACACGTTTTGTATAAAATCACGAAAAAACAATGGAATAATAGTGTCGTATAACAAGGCACCCAGTTGATTTACAAAAGCGGCGCTTTGCTTACTTTTGCTCTCAACTGAGCTTAAACGTTAAGCCTAAATAGAGAATCTAATGCAGCCATTTGTAATTCAAAGTCCAGTGAAAGGGAGTTGGGCATTTATGAATCCGCCAGGCCACCATCCTGATGCAAAAGATTTTGTTGCAGTAGATAGCAAAGGGTTGCCTTACTCTTCTTTAAATTTGGCATTACATATATTTTACCGACTGAAAGTTGAAAATACATTTGCTTGGGAGAAAGAAGTGTTTTCTCCATTTAAAGGAACTGTTGTCGAAGTCTCAAATAATATGAATGATCGAAAAAACCTTAATTTATTTCGTGACTTAATCAAAGGGCTAGTATTAGCGCCGAGAAATAAAAATAAAGGAATCGATTACTTTCTAGGCAATTACATAATTATACAATCCGTCGAAGGTGTTTTTGCGTTGTTAGCTCATTTGAAAAAAGAGAGTATTTTAGTTAAGGGAGGCCAGAATGTTGAGTCCGGTGAATTAATTGCTCAAGTTGGCAATTTAGGCAATACCATTCAACCACACCTTCACTTTCAGTTAATGGCAGAAAATGATCCGAGCAAATCTTTACCAATCCCTTTTTTACTGGAATCGTGTCAGCGTAATAAAAAAGAAAAGTTTGCGGGGTTACCAAATAACTATGAATCATTTAAAGTATAAAACGCATAACAAAGTAATTCAACAAAGACAATTGCGACGTTGAGTGTCTGCTCATGAGATAGTTCTCTCTAATAAAGGTATTATTTCAACGACTGTTTCCTCTGAGAAGCGGAGGTGGCATTTTTTTGCCTGATGGGATATTTATTTGAAACACCACAATTGTAGTTCACTGTACGATTTAGTTTGAACTTCGGCACGAATGTGTATGATTAGATATGAACGACTACATCTAAACTATATAATTAGCTACACCAGTAAGTAACATCTTGATCATCTAAAAATTCTTTAGCGTTATTCTCCTGTAGCATTGCTAATGTGGATAATATACCGGCCTCTGTGCAACTATTGCTTACAACGGTAATTGAATGCGGTGCTTTTGTAGTAGTACAACCTGTTTTTTAGGATTTAATATATGGCTATAACGTATATCATCTTTCAGTCGGTAACGTTGACTACCTCCACTGGTTGCCATTCCTCCTTTAGATAATTCAAAAAGCTTTGTTTGGTTTGTGCACTTAGTCATTGTGCACTATGGTTTAGCCACAAAATCTTTTATATTGTCTAAACCACGGACTGCAACAACGCCTGTGAATAAAGAAAATAAGTTTTAAAATTGTGTCAAATCTACAGGAAATCCCTTATTGATATTTTAGAAATAAGGAATATGATTGGGGCTATATCCTGTTATCAATGTTCAATGGTATCTATCGAGTTATTTATGCACTTAAAAAAATCGAATTTATTAGTGATAAAGTTATGCCTATATCTATGTGTATTTTTGCCTTTTAAAACGCAGGCAGAAAATCAACTGGAAACATATACTGTGTCTTTGGTGAAAATTCCAGAAGTTCGTACTCTAAATGCGCAAATAGAAGCTGTGCGCCAAGCAACGGTGGCTTCACAAGTTCGAGGTCGGATTGTCGAGATTCCATATGACGTTGATGATTATGTAGAAAAAGGGTTGGTACTGGTTAGATTCCGAGATAGGGAACAACGAGCGGCGGTACAGTCTGCAAAGGCACAATTTGATGAAGCACAATCCGCCTATAAACGTATGCAAGAAATCTATGCTAAAAAATTAGTGGCAATATCGGCTTTAGAAAAAGCTGAGGCACGCCTGAAAAGTGCAAAGGCAACATTAGAGCAAGCAAATGAAACGCTTGAAAATACGATTGTTCGTGCACCGTATAGTGGAATTGTCGTTAAGCGGCATGTTGAAGTTGGTGAGCTTGCAAATATCGGTCAAAAATTAATGACAGGATTGTCATTAGAAACATTACGCGCAACAGTCGAGTTGCCACAATCTATGATTCATAAAGTAAGACAGTACAAACAAGCAACGGTTTATTTGGGCGTTAATACTGATAAACCCATTAAAGTAGAATCAATGTCTATCAGTCCTTATGCTGATCCGATGAGTCACACTTTTACAACGAGACTCCTTTTACCTCAGGGTGATCATAAAGTCTATCCAGGAATGTATACCAAAGCGAGCTTTGCAGTGGGTGAGGAGTTAACATATCTTATTCCAAAAAGTGCCGTTGGTTATCGAGGTGAAGTGACTGCTGTATATATAAAAAATAAAGATAATTTATTAGAGTTTCGACAAGTGCGATTGGGTAGAGTGATCGATAAAGCTAAAATTGAAATTTTATCTGGCATTTCTGATGGTGAACAAGTTGTTTTGGATCCTGTAAAAGCGGTGAGTTATATACAGCAACAAAATCGAATTGAGACCGAATAATGGCGCAGCAGAGTGATAAACCCGCATTAGGTATATCAGGCCGAATTGCTAAACTCTTTTTAGTTTCAGAAATCACGCCATTAATTGCTTTAATCGGTTTTTTGTTGGGTATATTTGCAATTCTGGTAACACCGCGCGAAGAAGAACCACAAATCAATGTTACCTTTGCCAATGTTTTTATTCCTTTCTATGGTGCTTCAGCAGAAGAAGTTGAGCGGCTTGTAAGTTCGCCTGCAGAACAGATTCTTTCCGAGCTGGAAGGGGTTAAACATATTTATTCAGTCTCACATCCTGGCATGTCGACACTAACAATTCAGTTTAAAGTAGGTGAAGATCGAACTCAGGCAATTGTGCGTTTGTATAACGCTATTTATTCAAAGCAGGACTGGTTACCTAAAAATATGGGTGTCGGACAACCCTTAATTAAACCTAAAGGGATTGATGATGTTCCTATTGTTTCCCTTACATTGTGGAGTGAAGACAGGAATTTGAATGGCTATAGTTTATTAAAGGTTGCTCACTCAATTGAAGCAGAACTTAAACGAGTAAAGGGCACGCGAGATATTTACACAATTGGTGGCGCTAGCGATATTGTTTACGTTGAATTAAATAGTAGTGCGCTTGCAAGTTATAACTTATCAATTACAGATTTGCGTCAAGCACTAACTTTAAGCAATATTACAAAACCTATAGGATATGCGGTTTCTAATAATACTGAACTAGCCATTCAGGCAGGTTCATTTCTTTCTTCAATTGAAGACCTACAAGATCTTGTTGTTGGTATCCATCAATCCAGACCCGTGTACCTACGTGATGTCGCATTAGTTAAAAGAACAGCGGAGCAGACTAAACAGATCACCATGCATGGTGACAAGCAGGACTTACACCCTTCCGTAACAATTGCTATTGCAAAGCAACCTGGTGTGAATGCGGTTGAAGTTTCAGATGCAGTAATACAGCGAATGGAGCAATTAAAAGGCATTTTTATTCCTGATAATGTTCGTGTTGAGATTACACGCAACTACGGAGAAACAGCCGACAAGAAAGCACAGAAACTCATTCAAAAACTAATATTTGCAACAATCTCGGTTGTTATTCTGGTGTTATTTGCTTTAGGTAAAAGCGAAGCATTGATTGTTGGCCTCGCTGTTATCATTACGTTGGCGATGACGCTATTTGCTTCCTGGGCATGGGGTTTTACATTAAACAGGGTTTCATTATTCGCACTTATTTTTTCTATTGGTATTCTGGTTGATGACGCCATTGTTGTGGTTGAAAATATCCATCGGCACATGATGTTTGGTGTACACAAATTAAAGGACTCGATACCCATTGCGGTTGATGAAGTCGGTGGCCCAACCATTCTGGCAACATTAACCGTGATTGCGGCGTTACTACCAATGGCATTTGTAAGTGGTTTAATGGGACCCTATATGAGTCCCATTCCGATTAATGCATCTATAGGTATGTTGATATCATTAGTCATTGCCTTTGTAGTGACTCCATGGCTATCTAACCGTCTTTTAAAACATAGTAACCACAGTGAATCAAAAAATGAAAAATTGCATGCATTCTTCAATCGTTATATTGGTTTATTTTTGTCAAATGAAAATGGGAAGAAAAATAGACGCAGATTGTTAATGGTTGTTATTTCATTACTGCTTATATCAGTTGGGTTAGTTTTTATTAAAGCTGTTGTTTTAAAAATGTTACCTTTTGATAACAAGTCAGAATTTCAGGTGATTGTGGATATGCCTGAAGGTACCAGTTTAGAGAAAACACAGCGGGTTTTAGTTGCTTTAAGTCAACATATTAAAGCAATACCTGAAGTAAAGAACTATCAACTTTATGCTGGTACAGCAGCACCAATTAATTTCAATGGATTAATCCGTCAATACTATTTACGACAAGGTGCAAATGTTGCTGATATTCAAATAAATCTTGTAGATAAGAAACACCGTGATTTAAAAAGTCACCAAATCGCAAGCGCAATGCGCGAGCCATTACAAAAAATAGCGACAACCTATAATGCAAATGTAAAAATAGTTGAAGTACCACCGGGGCCTCCCGTATTTTCTCCCTTAGTCGCTGAGGTATATGGTCTAAATTATAATGGCCAGCTTGCTGTGGCAAAAAAAGTACGCGGTATTTTTGAAAAAACTGATGCGGTTGTTGATGTTGATGACAGCATTGAAGACAGTGCCGATAAGATTATATTAACTATCGATCAACAAAAAGCAGCCTTATGGGAAGTTTCGCAAAAAGATGCTGTCGATGCGATTGCAACGGCGTTGAATGGTGAAGATGTTAGTTATTTACATACGGGTAAAGTTAAGTATCCATTACCTATCCGACTAGAAAACGCAATAAAAGACAAAGCAAGTGTGAATAGTTTGCTCGCATTTAAAATCAGAAATCGTCAGGGTAAACTCATTGCGCTCAGCGATTTTGTAAAGATAGAGTATACCAAACGTCATCATGCAATCTATCATAAAGACTTACTACCCGTTGTGTATGTTACAGGTGATGCAGCAGGTAAGCTCGACAGCCCATTGTATAATATGTTTGCAATGTCATCTGTTTTAGAAACTGAAAAGATTGTATACGACAAACCAATCGAACAGTCGTTTATAGCTCAACCGACAAACCCATATGAGTTTGGTATAAAGTGGGATGGAGAATGGCAGGTTACTTATGAAACATTCCGTGATATGGGTATTGCCTACTCGGTGGGTTTAATTATGATTTATTTACTGGTCGTTGCCCAATTTCGTTCGTACATCGTGCCATTAATTATTATGGCGCCTATACCGTTAACAGTGATTGGTGTGTTGCCGGGGCATGCAATTCTGGGTTCGCAATTTACTGCAACTTCAATGATAGGCATGATCGCTCTGGCAGGGATAATTGTACGGAACTCAATATTGTTGGTTGATTTTATTAATCAGCAAATTGCAGAAGGTGTGTCATTGGAAGATGCCGTTATTCAGGCAGGTGCAGTGCGGGCTAAACCCATTGTACTAACGGGTTTGGCTGCGATGATGGGTGCCTTTTTTATTCTGGATGATCCTATATTTAATGGCCTGGCAATTTCACTTATTTTTGGCATTCTAGTGTCTACCTTACTTACGTTAATTGTTATTCCTGTTTTTTACTATACGTACCTTAAAAAACCAATGTTGTAGATTGTTAATAAATAATAATAAAATACGTTATATGAAAAGCTACCGGCTGTTTAAATTACCGCTCTATCTAAGCGCCGATAAGAAATTGCTTCTGAAATTATTTTAGTATTTATTTTCTCTTCATTTTCTAAATCAGCAATGGTTCGTGCAACTTTTAGTATGCGTTGATACGCACGTGCAGAAAGCCCAAGTTTTTCAATAGCATTTTCTAATAATGCGGCATCTTGTTTTTTTAATTGACAGTACTTTTTTATATTCGCGTTAGTGAGCTGACTATTAGAACAATCACTTCGTTGTAATTGTATTTCTCGTGCTTTAGTAACACGCTGTTGTACTGTTTCACTTGATTCCTCAGTACTGTTATTTATTTTATTTAAGTCTTTTATGGGGAGAGCTGGCACATCGATATGCATATCGATACGATCTAATAATGGACCTGAAATTTTATTACGATAACGAAGTACCTGGTCGGGTGTGCAACGACAACGACCGTTACTATGTCCAAAATAACCACATGGGCACGGATTCATTGCTGCAATAAGTTGAAAACGAGCGGGAAATTCAGCTTGGCGTGCAGCACGAGAAATTACTATTTTACCTGATTCTATGGGCTCTCTTAAAACTTCTAAAACGCGTCGCTCAAACTCGGGGAGTTCATCTAAAAAGACAACGCCGTTGTGTGCTAAAGAAATTTCACCCGGCCGCGGTTGCGAGCCGCCGCCAACAAGTGCTACACCGGATGCAGTATGGTGTGGTGCCCTAAAGGGGCGTTGCTTCCACTGTTGGTAATTAAAACCGCTTAGACTGATTGATTGTATCGCCGCTGTTTGTAGTGCTTCTTTTTCTGTCATTGGTGGCAGTATACCGGGCAAGCGACTGGCTAACATTGTTTTACCTGAGCCAGGTGGGCCAATCATTAACAATGAATGGGCTCCTGCTGCAGAAATTTCCAGTGCGCGCTTAGCATGATGTTGAGCGGTAATTTCGTTAAAGTTATTTGTATTTTTTGAATTTAATTGCATACTCGTAGATAAAGATTGAATATGTACGGGCTGTAACGATTGCTTCGTTAAGTGTGCGCAAACATTTAACAAATGCGCCGCAGCAAAAACACTTGCATCACTAACGAGTGCAGCTTCGTCAGCATTTGCAGCGGCAACAAATAAACTACGTTTAGCTCGTGATGATTGAATTGCTGCGGGCAATACGCCGCGAATACCTCGCAGTTCACCACTTAATGCAAGTTCACCGATAAATTCAAATTGGTTTAAAGAGTCAGTAGGGATCTGTTCGGATGCGGCCAGAATACCAAGTGCGATGGCAAGGTCAAAACGTCCGCCTTCTTTTGGTAAATCGGCAGGTGCCAAGCTAATGGTAATACGTCTTGCAGGAAATTCAAATTGTGAATTTATAATGGCAGAACGCACTCTGTCTTTACTTTCTTTTACTTCTGTTTCAGGTAGACCAACAATCGATAAACTGGGTAAGCCGTTGGATAAGTGTACTTCAACACTAACGAGTGGGGCGTTAATACCTGTTTGGGCGCGACTATAAACAATAGCGAGTGACATAGGCTTCCTTACCTTATTAATTCCATTTTAAAATCTAATTTGTAATTTCTTTTTTGAAAAATCCCCAAACAAGGAAAAATTTAAAGTAACTAAATGCTATTTTCGAGCTCAGCGACTTTTTTTTCTAGCGCTTCTAATTTTTCACGGGTGCGTAGTAAAACTTGTTGTTGAATGTCAAATTCTTCGCGTGTCACTAGATTAAGCTTTTTAAGGTTGGCTTCAATGGCTGCGCGAATATTCTGTTCAATATCAGTTTGTAAACCTTGTAAGCCAGAAGTGATACCTTCAGGCATTTTTTCCTGTAAGCTATCTAATACGTCTTTTGAAAAAGGATTGAAAGCAAATGACATTGGAAACTCCCTGGTAGTTTTGCACGGTCTTTGTGCATAATCGGTGCTAGATCACAGGATTTAGTATAGTATCCTGATAAACTCGCCGTCAAAATTGAATTACAAAAGTTTAAACTTAAAACACACAGTGTGAAAGAGGAATATCATGAAAAAATGGCATTTAGCAGTACAAGCGGGGCTATTCTCAGCGCTTTCTTTAGCCGCCAGCGCAACTTATGCGGGGCAAATTTCGAGTAATCTAACAGCAACATCCAATTATATTTGGCGTGGTGTTTCTCAAACAGGAGATGAAGCCGCGGTTCAGGGTGGCGTTGACTACACGATTAATAAAAATTTTTACGCTGGAGCTTGGACGTCAAATGTCACTAATGACACCGAGCTTGATATTTATGGAGGCTATACCAATAAATTTGGCGATTTTGATTTTGATGCAGGTTTAATTACCTATCAATATATTGGTTCTAGTGGTGCAGACGATTTTACTGAAGCCTATGCAGGAACCGTTTATAAAAACTATAGTGCAAAAATTTCTATTGATATTAACGAGTCGGACATCTACTTAGAAGGTGCGGCTGATTTCGAATTACCTGATAAATATTTATTAACCGTACACCTTGGTATCTATAGTTACGATCGAGCTGGTGCGACTGATTATAATGATTACAGTGCAACGATTAGTAAAGGTGAGTTGAGTTTTATGGTAAGTAATACGGATATTTCTAATGACGATATCAATGTAAATGTTAGTTGGACAAAAACCTTTTAAATAGCATTATTAATCATGCTAAATTTGCATGATTAGTTATTGAAAGTTAAAGCCTACTAGAATGTAAGATTTCTTTGAAATATAAGAAAAAATACTCTCTAGTAGGCTTTTTGTTTGTTAGTATGTCTGCATATAAAATATTAAAAGTAACTACTGGGAGAATCTCCATGGCTAAATCATTTTTACGAACATTACCTGCTATTACCGTGTTAAGTGCGGGTAGTTATTTAAGTGCAGTGCCAATGGCTGCCGCAGAAGAATCATTTACTGCCAATGCAGCGATAACAAGTAATTATGTTTTTCGTGGTCAAACACAAAGTGATGATGGTATAGCCGTTCAAGGTGGTGTTGATTATACCCATGCCAGTGAATTTTATGTCGGTGCCTGGGCTTCAACCGTAGATCAAGTAAATAGTGGCCCTGGTGGTGGATTCGAAGTCGATCTATATGGTGGCTGGGCGCATAGTTGGGATGATTTTGGTATTGATGTTGGGTATATTATTTACGAATATACCGATAGTGATTTTTCAGCAGGCGCGAGAGAGTTCTATGTTGGTTTCGATTGGGGCCCTGCAAGCATTACTTATTATGATGGTGACGATCAATCTGCAAGCCCAAATGATTATAACTATATCGATGTGGGTTTAGATATTGAATTAATTGATGACGTATTATTAAGCTTTCATTACGGTCGATATTCATATGATGTGGGCAGTAGTGTGAATGACTTTAAAGTTGAAGCAACGAAAAACATTCTTGATTTAGACGTGAGTTTGGCGGTTACCCACGAAGATGGTGGGGTGAAAAACGATACAGAGTTGTTTTTAACAGTTAAGAAAACGTTCGATTTGTAATTTAAGTTTTATCCTTTAGTAAAAAAGCCCAACTAGTTGTATCTAGTTGGGCTTTTTTGTTGAATACCCAATTTTTAAAGAGTTCGTAATAGCCCAATTGCTTTGAAAGTAAGGCATAAGTGTGCGTATGAGAAAAATAGTAAGGGCTCATAGATGAACGGTTACTAAAAAGATACGCACTAAAAAAGCGCACCAAAATTGGGCGATACAGATTAATTCGCACTTAATTCGTGCGCTAAAATAGTGCGAAAAGTCACTTTTATATCTTTAGTTATTGTTTTTAAAGGATAAATTAAATTGGCATACCACGTGCAGTATAGACTCTCAGTAATACGACAAAATTTTAATCATTCAACCTAGGGGAGATGCATAACAATGAAATTAGTTAGTGCAATTATCAAACCGTTCAAACTTGACGATGTTCGTGAAGCCTTATCTGAAATTGGAGTTCAAGGTATCACAGTAACGGAAGTTAAGGGTTTTGGGCGTCAAAAAGGCCACACGGAATTGTATCGTGGAGCAGAATATGTAGTGGATTTTTTACCTAAAGTAAAAATTGAAGCTGTAATTAAAGATGACATGCTTGATCAAGTTTTAGAGTCGATTCAAAAATCAGCAAACTCTGGAAAAATTGGTGACGGTAAAATCTTTGTGTCAACTGTCGAACAGGTTATTCGTATTCGTACGGGTGAGTCTGGCGAAGAAGCTTTATAAACTTGGGGGAATCCATCAATGGAAAATCAAATTTTTGAATTACAATATGCCATGGATACCTTTTACTTCTTAGTAATGGGTGCATTGGTTATGTGGATGGCAGCAGGTTTTGCGATGCTTGAAGCAGGGTTAGTGCGTGCGAAAAACACCACTGAAATTTTAACAAAGAACGTTGTTCTTTATGCAATCGCTTGCACAATGTACATGATAGTTGGTTATGACATTATGTATGGTGGTGGTATCTTCTTAGACGGTATTGCTGGCGGTGAAGATTTAGTAAAAGATGCGTTAGCTGCTTCTGCTGAGAATAAGTTTGGTGGTGATTCTGTTTATTCAGCAGCTTCTGATTTCTTCTTCCAAGTGGTTTTCGTTGCAACAGCAATGTCGATTGTTTCGGGTGCAGTAGCTGAACGTATGAAGCTATGGGCATTTATGGCGTTTGCAGTTGTAATGACGGGTTTTATCTATCCAATGGAAGGTAACTGGACATGGGGTGGTGGTTCTGTTTTCGGACTATACAGCCTTGGCGACATGGGGTTCTCTGACTTTGCCGGTTCAGGTATTGTACATTTAGCTGGTGCCGCAGCAGCACTAGCAGGTGTTATTGTACTGGGTGCTCGTAAAGGCAAGTACGGTCCTAACGGTCAAATCAATGCAATTCCTGGTGCAAACTTACCATTAGCAACTCTTGGTACATTCATTTTATGGATGGGTTGGTTTGGCTTTAACGGTGGTTCGGTTCTTAAGCTTGGCGATATCGCAAACTCAAACGCAGTGGCAGTCGTGTTCTTAAACACGAATGCAGCAGCAGCGGGTGGCGTAATTGCAGCATTAATTATTGCTCGACTATTATTCGGTAAAGCGGATTTAACAATGGCATTAAATGGTGCATTAGCAGGTTTAGTTGCAATTACGGCTGGACCAGATACACCTTCAGCATTAGGCGCAACGTTAATCGGTGCAGCTGGTGGCGCATTAGTTGTCTTCTCAATTCTTACTTTAGATAAGATGAAGATTGATGATCCAGTTGGTGCAATTTCGGTTCATGGTGTTGTCGGTATGTTAGGGCTACTCGTCGTACCGCTTACGAATGATGGTGCAACATTTAGCGCTCAAATTGCCGGTCTATTAACAATCTTCGTTTGGGTCTTTGTAACCAGCATGATTGTTTGGATTGCGATTAAAGCGATTATGGGTGTTCGTGTTAGCGAAGAAGAAGAATACGAAGGCTGCGATATTGGCGAATGTGGTATGGAAGCATATCCAGAGTTCACCGGTTCACGTGGTTCGGGAATATAAGCTTCTAAAATGTAATTAATCATTTTAATTACAAAACAAGGGCAGCCAATTGGCTGCCCTTTTTTTATGGCTTTTTTTGATTATGAGGTAGTCTGGTCGACGCCGAGCTCGCTTTGCTCTCTCAGGCATAAGTGCGCGATACACCTATGGCCTTTGTTAGTTTCGAGCTTGCTTCGCAATCACTGATTTCTTGATAGGTTTTTGTCTCGACTACCGAGCTCGCTTTGCTCTCTCAGGCATAAGTGCGCGATACACCTATGGCCTTTGTTAGTTTCGAGCTTGCTTCGCAATCACTGATTTCTTGATAGGTTTTTGTCTCGACTACCGAGCTCGCTTTGCTCTCTCAGGCATAAGTGCGCGTACAGGAAACGCGCACTAAAGCTTATTGTGCGCACCATCACAAAAAGGTGCATCAGCTGATTGTTTGCAGCCACATAGATAAACGTCTGTATTTTCAGTAATGGTAAATTTAACGGGTGTAAAATCTGTACCGCTATGTGAGCCATCACAAAATGGCTGATTTTTAGATTTGCCACAACTACACCAGAAATAGTCACCGGGTTCTAGATTTTCAATATAAGGGTATTTTTGTGGGCAATCAGGTGCGCTCATAATGTGTTCTCCAAAGATTCATCGACAATAAGATTAAAAACAATAAAAATGATACAGTTTTAACTTTAATAAGTGAATAAACTATCATAAATGAATGAACAATCCAGTTTAAAATTAACTAATTTTAGTTGCCATAATTTAGACGCATTTAATTTAGCGCTTATGCCTGGCGAAACAATTAGTATTTCAGGTGACTCAGGTTCAGGTAAGTCATTATTGCTTCGTGCTATTGCAGATTTAATTCCACATCAGGGTGAATGTTACTTAAACGGAAAAAAATCAGATTCTATTCCCGCACATAAATGGCGAAAGCGAGTTGCTTATTTTGCCGCGGAAAGTCAGTGGTGGTTTGACACGATTGGTGAGCATTTTGAACTGCCATTATCAGTACAATTAGAGAAATATTTAGAATCCATCGGTTTTCCTACAGGCTCTAAACTGGACAATGTCTTAAATTGGGATGTTATGCGTTGTTCGACAGGTGAGCGACAACGTTTAGCCATTATACGTTTACTGGCAAATACGCCTACGGTTTTATTACTCGACGAACCAACAGCAAATTTAGATACAGAAAATACAAAACGAGTAGAAACTATTTTTAAAGCCTATCAACAAGATTCTAATTGCAGCATTATTTGGGTGAGCCACGATATCGAGCAAAGAAAGCGCATTGCATCGAAACAATATCAAATAAAAAACAATGAGCTGCTTGAGGACAAAGCATGAATATAGTGAGTTTGAGTATATTCGATTTAAGTCTGGCCGCTGGGCTGGTTATTATAATAGCTATTCTTTCTTATATTATGCGATTAAAAATGTCGCAGCTTATTATTGTGGCCGCAATACGAACAGTTGTTCAGTTATTACTAATTGGCTTTGTTTTAAAGTGGCTGTTTGCACAGCAAGATTTTATTTGGATTGCAGCGATGTGGTTGGTGATGTTGCTTGTTGCAGGCCGCGAGATTATGGCTCGACAAACACGCCGCTTTAAGGGGATATGGGGGTACGGGCTGGGTACGGTTTCTGTTTTTCTATCATCCTTTGTCGTGGGTATTTTTGTATTAACGATGGTGGTAAATAATACACCATGGTATACCCCGCAGTATGCTATTCCATTAATGGGCATGATCATTGGTAATACTATGACGGCATCATCACTCGCATTAGAAAGTTTAACCACTAACGCATGGCAGCAGCGTATGGTTATTGAAGCGCGATTGGCATTAGGACAGTCGTGGCGAAAGTCTATTCAAGATATTGCAATACAAAGTGTACGTATTGGATTACTTCCTATTGTGAATGCCATGGCTGCGGCAGGTTTAGTTAATTTACCCGGTATGATGAGCGGTCAGATACTAGGCGGAACGCCTCCTGCAGAAGCGGTAAAATATCAAATATTGATAATGTTTATGATAACAGCAGCATCAGGTTTTGCTACACTTATTGTTGTGTGGCTAGGTGCACGACATTTATTTGATGAGCGACAACGTTTAAGTACTGGGCGGCTGCATGTTGCTGGATAAACAATTTAGAATATAATTATTATGAATAAATTTACCATCGTTAGTCTATTCCTTTTCTCCATGCTTATAATAAATCAAGCTCAAGCTGAAATCTTTAAATGCAAAAATAAAGAGGGGATTATTAATTTTACGTCGGTTCCTTGTGGAAAAAAAGAGACTGGAATAAAAATTAGAGTGAAAAAGAATGAGTTCAATGAAGATGGTACAGAGAAAACCGCAGAGCAAATTAAAAACGAAAGACTAGAGAACGAAAAAAAATTAGCGATAAAAAACAAAGCTCAGCAAGCTGAAGAGAATAAGAGAAAAGCTAAACTCGAAGAACATAATAAAAGAGTAAAACAGAATTGTGATAAAGCAAAAAATGATTTAAATCGTTATAAAAATAAACAAACACTGTCTGACGATGAGCAAAAAGCAGCTCAGAAAGAAGCGCAGCGACAAATTAGCTATTGGTGTCGCCACTAAATTTTATTAGTTGTAAAATTCTAAATACAATCTGAAGCATTGAGCATTGAGCATTGAGCATTGAGCATTGAGCATTGAGCATTGAGCATTGAGCATTGAGCATTGAGCATTGAGTTTATAAATAGTCTCGCAAGAGTCGTCATTCCCGCGTAGGCGGGAATCTATTAGATTCTGGATTTTAAATTTATCAGTTAAATAAAAAAAGCATTAGATGAAGGACTTATACTTGAAAATGATAAGAAATATAGATTCCCGCCTACGCGGGAATGACAAGTTTTTGCAATAAGATAATGCATTATGGACTGCAAGTCTTTTTTACACTCAGAAATATTTAATTTTTTGTCATTGCGGGTGAAGGTTAATTTAAATTTATTAACGATATGATTAATTTAATAATTTTTTCTGTTTGTTTAAAGTTATAAATTATAATACGTATGTTTAAGTCTAAACTATGACATATTATTCATAAGTACGTATGCGCTACTTTTCATTGCCATATAAAGTCATGTTATAATTCATGCTTAATTAATGGAGTCTCTTTTTGAACCTGAAACAGATAAGAATGGCTATTTATTCGTTATATTTAACGAATAAATTTGGTTTTAAATTAAGAAAAGATAAAACGATTGCCGGAAAAAAATTACTTCGTTATGAGTACAGCAGTCTCTTGCTTAATCGTCTTAATATAAATGTTTCTGCTTCTGGTTTAGATAAGATTAACCCTGATGGTCAATACCTTTTACTGTGTAATCATCGCAGTATTATCGATCCTTGTGTTATCGAGGTTGCGCTAAAAGAAACTAATATATTAGGACTATGGGTATCTAAGAAAGAGCTTTTCAATTCTTTTTTCTTTGGTATATTTGTTCGTCATGGAGGGTCAATATTATTAGACCGTGAATCTAATCAAATGGCGACATTCTTTAGTGAAATTAAAGAAGGCTTGAGTCAAGGTGCATCAATTTCAGTTTTTCCAGAAGGGACTCGAAATACAACGGGTTCTGAGCTTGCTGAGTTTAAAAAAGGTTCTCGACTCATTGCGGTTAAAAACAAATTACCGATTCTTCCTGTCTACATACGATCAAATGCGAATGAAGTATTGCATACAGCGATTAATAAACGTGAGAAAGGTTTAACGATTGAAATTGAGTTTGGTGATATTATAGATTGTAAAGATAAATCTGATAGCTTAGAAAACCTGTACCGACAACGATTCGATCTACCCCGTATATAACATTCGTTGCTTTTCAACGACGGAGTAAAGCTAACCAGCGCCAAAGATTTAAGACTCCTGCCAAAGACGCTGCAACGTATGTTAAAGCCGCAGCACGTAGTACTTTTCGAACACTAACTAATTCAGCGTCGCTAACATACCCTTTTTCCAATATTGGTAAGGCTTTGGTAAAACTTGCATCCCACTCAACGGGTAGAGTAACAAAGTGGACGATAACCGCTACAAACATACTTAAAACAACAAGTACTATCATAATAATGCCAAGATGGGGTACGCGAGTAATCCCAACGACAACAGGCATGAGAATAAACGCAAGCGATCCTATTTTTTCACTGACCGCAGCGACGCTGACTAATTTACTGCGTAGTTTTAGAAGGGGTTCATTACGATTATCTTGAATAGCATGTCCCACTTCATGGGCTGCAACGGCAACAGCGGTGAGTGATTTTTTATTGAAATTGTCAGCCGTTAGGCGAACAGCTTTGTCTGTTGGATCATAATGATCACCTCGGTCATCTATTTCAACTTTAACATCTTGCATATCAAAGCGATCAAGAAGGTGTCTAGCAAGCTCACCACCAGTGCCTTGTAAATGATCCTGTGTTGTTGAATAGCGTTTTAAAGTATGACTAACCCACCATTGTGAGCTGTAAAGCAAAATAACAATAAAAATAAATGCGATAACGTAAAGCATATTTCAGGAAAGAGCTAACTCTTTTGCTTAATAACGATACTCGCTATACCCATTTTGGTTAGGCGGTGGCGAGTATTATTTAAAATATTTAAATCACGAATGGGGCCAATTTGAACACGATGCCATTTATCACCATTGCTCTTAGTAATCGTTTGTATTTTCGCGCTAATGCCTTGTAAAGCAAGTGTGGCTTTCAATTTATCAGCAGCTTCATGTTGGCGAAATGAACCTGCTTGCAATATAAGCGGTGATGTTGGTTTATTTTTGAATTTTTGTGTATCAGTGGACGGCTGTTGTTTGGTAATAAGATCTTCATCTGGCACAGTGACTTCGAGCTCTGGGAGTATGGTATAAAAATCGAACCGTGGTTTAGTGTTTTTAGTTTTGGAATCGCTAGATGTATTGCTTAAGCTCGTTGATTGTTTTTTTAATTCTTTTACATTGTCGCTCGTTGTATTGACAATGCTTGTAAAGGCATCTTTCACTGCCGACTTATTGTTACTGGCTGTAAAGTCATTAATGTAAACGAGTAAAGCGACAAATAGTCCTATCGATAAACCCGCAAGTAACCAGGCCCAACCCGGAATACTGTTGGGATGTTTTGGTCGAGGAGTTTTTGCGTAATCACGAGACATCACACTAGAATAACATTATTTATTTTTTAATTCTGATTTAAGAGGCCACTTTTTAAGAGTAGTTATAAATGTTTATTTTTATGGGTTTCGGATATTTTTTGTAGTATTTGCATGAGTGCTTGTTTATTAAATTCATAAGCGCAAACTTTAACCTTGACAATTTAGGACGGTTGACCTATTTTTACATCTGATTAGGATTGCCGTCCTAAATATAATCAAGTAATGGAGTAACGCATTGATGAATAAAGATAAAATGGATATAAATATATTTTCTGAAACAACGCTGGGTGCAATCAGTATTAAGAATCGTATTGTTATGGCGCCGCTCACACGTAATCGAGCGACAACAGGCAATGTGCCACAAGCTATAAATGTTGAATATTACCGTCAGCGTGTAACGGCTGGGTTGATTATTACGGAGGCCACTCAGGTCTCGCCTCAAGGTGTGGGTTATCCTGCCACACCGGGCATTCATAGTGCTGAACAAGTCGCGGGCTGGAAAAAAGTCACTGATGCAGTGCACCAAGAAGGTGGCAAAATAGTTCTACAGCTTTGGCATGTTGGGCGTATTTCACATCCTTCATTGCAACCTGACAATGCACTACCAATCGCACCATCAGCGATTAAGCCAGAAGGTGAAGCCGTAACCTATGAAGGAATGCAGCCTTATGTAACACCGCGAGCAATTGAGATTGAAGAAATAAGTACCATTCTAGAGCAATACAAAGTGGCAACTGAGAACGCTAAAGCCGCTGGTTTTGATGGCGTTGAAGTTCATGCAGCAAATGGTTATTTAATTGATCAATTTTTACGTGATAGCTCAAATAAAAGAAGTGATGAATATGGTGGCAGTATTGAGAATCGATATCGATTCTTAGGTGAAGTACTGGGTACAGTAATGTATGCATGGGATGCCGCACACGTTGGCGTTCGTCTATCACCTGAAAATGCATTTAATAGTATTTCAGATTCAAATCCACAAGCCATGTTTAATTATGTCACTGAACAACTAGGTAAGCTTAACTTGGCCTACCTGCATGTTCTAGAAGGTAATATGGTTGACGGTTCAAAAAAACTGGATTACCAGCAATTTAAAAATAATTTTGGCGGACACTATATGGCAAACTTTGCATATGACTATGACAAGGCAACAAAAGCGATTACTGAAGGAAGTGCAGATAGTATTGCATTTGGTGCTTTATATATAGCGAATCCAGACCTTGTTGAACGCTTTAGAATGGGTGCAGAATTAAATACACCAAACCCTGAGACGTATTATGGTGGTGATGAAGTAGGCTATACCGATTATCCATGTCTTGATAAAGAAGCAGCTATAGCATGATTGTTATATAATGGTTTAATGAATACTAAAGCCGAAACAATACGAAATAAAATTGTGTCAACTGCTGATGATTTATTTTATCGGCAGGGTTTTAACCATACTTCGTTTAGTGACATATCTAAAGCAGTGGGAATTTCACGTGGTAATTTCTATTATCACTTTAAAACGAAGGATGACATTCTTGCTGCTGTAATTGAAAGTCGCAAAGTCGGCATTCAGAATATGTTATCTGAGTGGTCACTTCGAATTCCTGAGGCTAAAGACCGTCTTATCGCTTTTGTTGAAATGATAGCGAATTACCAAGAGAATATTATTAAATATGGATGCCCAGTAGGATCCGTTTGTAGCGAGTTAATAAAACTGAAAAATATTAATTATAATGATGCGACTGAAATGATTACTCTTTTTAGAGACTGGTTAATTGAGCAAATACAATTTCTCGGCTATGACGCTGACAAGGCCGATAAACTTGCGATGCATTTACTAACCTGTACACAAGGTATAAGCGTAATGGGGCATGCATTTAAAGATGTTGATTACATTAATCGTGAGGTTGATGATCTCAAACAGTGGCTTAGCTTGTTATAATCAGAATATAGATAACCGTTTCTATTTTACTCAGTAAGTTGAATTTACACCTTATATATAGTCCATTGTTAGCAAGCATGATAAACTGCGCTCAAATAATTCGCTAACAAATGAGTCCTCCATGAATTTACTTGAACAAGCCCTTAAGCAACGTATTTTAGTTTTAGATGGTGCAATGGGTACCATGATTCAATCCTATAAACTTGGCGAAGCCGAATACCGTGGAGACCGCTTTGCGGATTACCCGAGTGATTTAGCCGGTAACAATGATTTACTGGTACTCACGCAGCCTAAAATTATTCGTGATATACATGCAGCATATCTCGATGCGGGTGCAGATATCCTAGAAACTAATACTTTTAATGCCAATAAAGTTTCGATGGCCGATTATGACATGGAAGATTTAGTCTATGAATTAAATTATGAAGCAGCCAGAATTGCTCGTGATGCATGCGATGAATATTCCACACCAGATAAACCGCGTTTTGTTGCGGGCGTGTTAGGGCCTACAAACCGAACTGCATCGTTAAGTCCTGACGTCAATAATCCTGGATTTAGAAATGTAAATTTCGATGACTTACGTGAAACCTATTTTGAAGCAACGAAAGCCTTGGTTGACGGTGGTAGTGATATTATTTTAGTTGAAACTATTTTCGATACATTAAATGCTAAAGCGGCTTTATTTGCTGTTGAAGAATATTTTGAACAAAGTGGTAAACGATTACCGATTATGATTTCAGGTACTATCACCGATGCATCAGGTCGAACCTTATCAGGCCAAACAGCAGAAGCATTTTATAATTCATTGCGTCATGTAAAGCCGATTAGCTTTGGTTTTAATTGCGCGCTCGGTGCAACGGAATTACGTCAGTACGTTGAAGAAATTGCTGGTATTGCAAACTGTCATATCAACACTCATCCTAATGCAGGTTTGCCAAACGAGTTTGGTGAGTACGATGAAACACCAGAACAAATGGCAGCCGAGATTGAAGAATGGGCAAAAAACGGTTTTATAAATATCATTGGTGGCTGTTGCGGTACGAGCCCAGCTTTTATAAAAGCGATTGCAGAAGCTGTTGCAAAATACCCGCCTCGACAACCTAAAGAAGAAGATTTTACCACACGTCTTTCCGGTTTAGAGCCTTGTAATATTACGAGTGATTCTTTATTTGTAAACGTCGGGGAACGCACCAACGTAACCGGTTCTGCTAAATTCAAGCGATTAATTTTAGAAGACAACTACGATGAAGCCTTAAGTGTTGCACGTGAGCAAGTTGAAAGTGGCGCACAAATTATTGACATCAACATGGACGAAGGTATGTTAGATGGACAAGAAGCAATGAAAACATTTTTAAATCTAATTGCGAGTGAGCCGGATATTTCTCGTGTTCCTGCCATGATTGATTCATCCAAATGGGCTATTTTAGAAGAAGGTTTAAAATGCATTCAAGGTAAAGGTGTTGTTAACTCAATAAGCTTAAAAGAAGGCGAAGAAAACTTTATAAACCAAGCAAAGCTTTGTCGCCGCTATGGTGCAGCAATTATTGTTATGGCCTTTGACGAAGTTGGCCAAGCTGATACTAAAGAACGTAAAGTTGAAATTTGTACTCGTGCTTATAAAATTTTAGTCGAACAAGTTGATTTTCCACCACAAGATATTATTTTTGATCCTAATATTTTCGCAATCGCAACAGGTATCGAAGAACATAATAATTATGGTGTCGATTTTATTGAAGCAACGAAAGAGATCAAACAAACGCTTCCACATGCACATATAAGTGGTGGTGTATCCAATGTTTCATTCTCATTCCGCGGGAACAATCCTGTTCGAGAAGCTATTCATGCTGTGTTTTTATATTATGCAATTAAAAATGGCATGACGATGGGTATTGTCAATGCTGGACAACTTGCGATTTACGATGACCTTCAAGCAGAATTAAAAGACGCCGTAGAAGATGTTGTTTTAAATAAAAATCCGGATGCGACCGAACACCTATTAGACATTGCATCGAAGTATGCTGGTGACGGCAAAGCCAGAGAAAAGGTTGAAGATTTAGAATGGCGTAAGTTACCTGTTGCAAAGCGAATTGAACATGCCTTGGTTAAAGGTATTGATACCTACGTAGTAGAAGACACAGAAGAAGCCCGTACGGCATTTGATAAGCCGATTGAAGTTATTGAAGGTCCGTTAATGGATGGCATGAATGTGGTCGGTGATTTATTCGGCGATGGCAAAATGTTTTTACCACAAGTTGTTAAGTCAGCACGCGTAATGAAAAAAGCTGTTGCTTATTTATTACCGTTTATCGAAGCAGAAAAAGACGGTACAGCAAGGTCAAATGGCAAAATATTAATGGCGACAGTAAAGGGTGACGTACACGATATTGGCAAAAATATTGTAGGTGTTGTCTTGCAATGTAATAATTTTGAAGTGGTCGACCTTGGTGTCATGGTGCCTGCAACTAAAATTCTTGAAACGGCAAAACAAGAGAATGTGGATATTATTGGATTGTCAGGTTTAATTACCCCGTCGTTAGATGAAATGGTACATATCGCAAAAGAAATGGAAAGGCTTGATTTTGAGGTGCCATTAATGGTTGGTGGCGCAACGACATCAAAAGCACATACGGCTGTTAAGATAGAGCAAGGTTATCATGGTTCAACGGTTTGGGTAAAAGATGCTTCACGTGCGGTGGGCGTAGCACAAAAATTAATTAGTAAAGATTTTAAAGATGCTTTTGTTGAAGAAATACATGCAGACTATGAAAAAGTTCGTGTAGCACATGCCGGCCGACGCGCAAAAATTACCTGGTTAACTTTAGATAAAGCGCGAGAAAATAAATTAAACATAAACTGGCAAGACTATGCTCCACCAGTTCCAAATATTAAAGGCATTCAAGTGTTTGATGATATGCCACTAGAATACCTGGTACCGTATATCGATTGGACACCGTTCTTTCATACGTGGGAGCTAAAAGGTAGTTATCCAAAAATATTGGATGATGCTGACAAAGGTGTAGAAGCTAAAAAACTATTTGCCGATGCACAAGCCATGTTGCAACAAATTATTGATGAGCGTTGGTTAAAAGCGCGTGCGGTTGTCGGTTTATTTCCCGCTAACAGCATTAACGATGATGACATCGAAATTTATACCGATGAATCACGTAGTACGGTTCAGCTAACCCTAAATCATTTACGTCAACAAACAGAGCGCCCACCGGGTAAACCGAATCGTAGTAATGCCGATTTTGTTGCCCCCAAAGAAACCGGTAAACAAGATTATGTTGGTGGTTTTGTGGTTACCGCCGGTCTCGGTATAGATGAGCACGTAAAACGTTTTGAAGCAGATCATGATGATTACCAATCTATTATGTTGAAAGCATTAGCCGATAGATTAGCCGAAGCATATGCTGAGCATATGCATCAGCGCGTACGACATATTAATTGGGGCTATTCTGCGGATAAAACTAATCAATGGTCTCCTGATAGTGCGCTAAAAAATACAGACTTTGATAATACGCGTTTAGTAAAAGAAGATTATCGTGGAGTACGTCCTGCTCCGGGTTATCCATCGTGCCCCGACCATACTGAAAAACCAAAATTATGGCAGTTGCTTGATGCAGAGAAAAATATCGGTGTTAGTCTAACGGAAAGTTACGCTATGTGGCCGGCTGCTTCAGTTAGTGGTTGGTACTTTAGCCATCCTGAATCGAGTTATTTTGGTATTGGAAAAATTAATAAAGATCAAGTTGAAGATTATGCTAAACGTAAAGATATGTCGCTAGATGAAACGGAACGTTGGTGTGCGCCAAACTTAGGTTACGATAATTAAATTATTATCGTTAGTCATTAATATAGAATTCGAATGTCAAAATTAATTTTTAAATTGCGTGATGTGCCAGAAGATGAGGCACTAGATATCCGTAATTTATTAAATGATAATAGTATTGAGTTTTATGAAACCCATGCGGGTAATTGGGGTATAGCTATGGCGGGTATTTGGATCAGAGAAGATGATCAATATTCTCAAGCTATGTCTCTTATTAATGAATATGAAGTACAGCGGGAAAATCTAATTCAAGCAGAATACGCCGAATTAGAACATACTGGACATGCTCCCAGTTTATTAAGTAATTTACGCGAAAGCCCATTACGTTTTATTGTCTATATATTTAGTATTTTTGTTATTTTATACATTTCAGTAACCCCCTTTCTCAATATGTAATGCTTTAATCAGGCTATATGCTCTTAAAATAAAAGCTAATAAGTCATTAACTTTATTTTTTAGAAATGTAAAGAATAAGTTTTCGTATGACTAATCAAAACGAAAAGCTTAATGATAGTGCAAAATCAGTATTTAGATTGATAATTATTGGTTGTATATACAACTTAATAGATCTATAATTAATCTATGTTTGAACGATGCCTATTTTTTAACAGTAATGGATTAGTCCGAAAGATAAATCGTATCTGGGATGAGGCCTATAACGAGGTCGGATTATCTGCTCCTCATGCTTATATGCTACGCATGATTGCCGCAGAGCCTAATCTCATGCAAAGAGAAATAGCCGATCAGTTACAGCTAGAAAAATCGACAATCACACGATTTACTAAATCCCTAATAGATAAAAAGCTTATTCTGAGGCAGCAGACCGATGATGGACGTCAAAATAGTTTAGTCGCGACAGCAAAAGGCAAGCAGCTTGCGGTTAAATTAAATAAAATTGGAGATAAACTATATAAAAAAATGCAGAAACAAATAGGCTCACAAGCCTTTAACGATATCGTATTACAAATAAAATCCACGGCTAATAAAATCGAATAAAAATCTTTTATTTCCACATATAGTTGTATATACAACAATTGAGGCGTTATGAATATACCAAAAGTTATTACTGGACAAGAAACGTTCGATGACCCTGAGTATCCAATAAATACATTAATTGCATTTTATAAAGCATTTAATGCACGAAATGCGGATGAAACAGCTAATAATTGGGCTCGAAACTATGCTGTTGCAATGAGTAATCCTATTGGCGGACTTCGTAGAAACTGGACTGCAATACGAGAAGCCTATGGAAAGATTATGCAAGGTGAGGTTCGAGTGTATGTTGAATATCATGACTTTAATTATCATCAATTTGAAGATGTTTTTTATGTTGAAGGCCGTGAGCGAGGCTCATTAGTGGTAGGTGAAATAGAGTTAGGATTAAAAATCCGTACAAGTCGAATATTTAAATTATTCGGTGATGAATGGAAACAAATCCATCATCATGGTTCGATGGATAATGCTGATTTATTACAACGATATCAAAATGCCATTATGAATATAACTCAATAATAAAAGGTACTTAATATGCAAGATACTATTTTAAGCTCAGAAATATATTGGTTAACGTTAACGGTTGCTATGACGGGACTTTTTTGGGTGCCCTATATCGTAAATCGATTATATGAAGAAGGTATGTTCAAAGCGATATGGAATCCGAATCCTGATGCAGGTCCTAAAGCAGCTTGGGCACAACGTATGATGTGCGCACACCAAAATGCTGTAGAAAACTTAGTTATATTTATCCCCTTGGCTTTAATTGTAGATATAACAGGTATTAATAATGAGAATACCTTGTTAGCTTGCAAGATATATTTTATTGCGAGAGCATTACATTATTTAGTTTTTACTTTTGGTGTACCAATTATGCGGGTTATTAGTTTTGGTATTGGTGTCTATGCTCAAGGGGTATTAGCAATAGAAATACTTTCAAATTTTCTTAACTAATATCTTAATTCTAGTGCATCACATAAAAATTGCATATAAATATCAGCAGCTGAAAAATAACTAAAAACATCATCGCGAAAATCTTTGTCTAAAATGAACTTATTACTGACAGGTGCTATTGCGATAAAATCTTTACGTTTTAAATCTACAATGAGAGGATGGTCTTTATCATAACCTTTAGGCGGGCGAATAAGCGTATTGCCACCTAATTTAAAAATTTTGTTAAAGGTTTTATCTTTTTTTATTTCTAGCCATAATGATTCTTTTTCACAAATCCAATCTCGAATATTGCCAAGTGAATCAGAATCAGGGCGCCAGATCCCTGCACCAATAAAATTATTTCCGGGTTCGATATGAATATAAAATCCAGGTGAATGGACATCTTTAGCGCGTTCATGTCTAAAGCGTATGCCAATATTTAGCTTATAGGGTGATTTATCTTTGCTAAAACGTACGTCTCGATAAACCCGCATTAATGAACCACCAACTTTTTTTGGAATTGCTTGAAAGTGGGGTGATATCATCATTAGTTCATCAGTAAAGTCTTCGATGAAATTAAGAGCCGGAGTACGAATGCAATCTTCGTAGTCTTGTTTGTGTTCGTTAAACCAGTCACGCTGATTATTTTGCGCAAGCTGCTTAAGAAATATGAATGTTTTGTTAGTGAAGTAAGGATTACTCATAAGTAGTCTAATTTAATTTTTTTACGAATTTAGTTAATATTACAATTTGTTGGCCGTTTACCTTACCCTCAATATGTTCAGCATTATCAGCTACAACTGAAATGTTACGTACAGCTGTTCCCCGTTTTGCGGTAAAGTTTGCGCCTTTAACATTGAGATCTTTTGTAAGTGTGACGGTATCACCTGCACAAAGTAACGTGCCATTGCTATCGAGGTGTTTTATGTTGTCTTCATCGCTAGCACCTTCTCCGGTTGCCTTGGCCCAGTTAAGCGTATCATCATCGAGATATAACATATCGAGTAAATCTTGAGGCCAACCTTCGTTACTTAAGCGCGTAAGCATGCGCCATGCAAGAACCTGTACGCCGGCGATTTGGCTCCACATACTGTCATTAAGGCATCGCCAGTGATTGATATCGATAGTGGTAGAATTATTTATTTGATTTATACAGATTTCACAAAGGTATGCGCTTTGATCCGGCGTAGCATTTGAATCGGGTGGAATATTGTAAACAGCAAGATTCTCGATTGAGCCACATAGTTCACATTTAGTTTTACTTCGAGATATTAATGATGTTTCAGTGTCCATTTTGTGTAACTCTTAATTCGATGAAGAAAAAATTATAACATAGATGATATGCTTGATAAGAGGCTAATGAAAAATGGAAATACGCTTAATAAATCTAGAATAAAATTGATAACACGATATACTATGTAGCATGTCTATTATTACTCCGATTAATAAATCAAAACAAGACGACATTACTTTATTAGTTGATGATTATATTGATCGTGCAAATCATTTATTTGGTCAAAATATTTCTCCTATCAATGTTTTGTTTGATCTAAAAGGTCGTGCCGCAGGAATGTATAAAGTAACACGAAAACAAAAAGTGATTCGTTTTAACCCCTATCATTTTGCAAAATTTCCCGAAGAAAATATGAATGATACGATTCCACATGAAGTTGCACATTACGTTACGGACCAAATATATGGTTTACGTAATATCCGGCCACATGGACGAGAATGGCAAGCCGTTATGCTTAAATTTGGACTCGAACCTAAGCGTACATTTTCATATTCTTTAGAGGGTATTCCAACTCGCATGCATAAGCGTCATACATACGCCTGTGGTTGTATGCAGTTTGAAATTACAACACGTCGTCACAACTTGATACAAAAGGGTAAGTCTGAGTATTCATGCCGTCAATGTGGTGGGAAAATAAAATTTGTTAATCATGCAGCATAATAATTTAGGAATGTTTATGTTTTATAAAAAAATTATAATTATCTTTGTTATTTCAGTTATATTCACAGCAACGGCGAATTCCGCAGATTGCAAAAAAATATTTGAAAAAATAGATAAACAAAATCATGAAATTGTTGGTCAAACTGGCAAAGAGCGTATTAAGAGCCTAATCGCTATTGAAGAAGATTTATTTGAAGCGATTGATCAATGTAAAAAATACTCTGGTATGTTTGTTCTAATGGGTGAAGTACAGATAGATATGGGGCAAGTACCTCTTGCTGTTGTTTACGGAAGAAAAGCCGTTGAGTTAGATTCGAAGTATTGGCGGGCATATAAACTATTAGGTAGTGCTCGAATGTTAAACCAAGAAATTGAATTTGGCTTAAAAGCTTTAAAGCAAGCACATAGTCTTGAGCCCAAGAATGTTAAGGTACAATTAAATCTAATTGGTGCCTATATTGAAAATAAGAAGTACGATGAAGCTTTTAGTTTAGTGAATGAAATTATAAACAATAAAGATGATGAGAATCTTGCAACGGCTTATTATTTACGTAGTCGAGCCTACACTGGTAAAGGACTCATTATTGAAGCAAGTAAAGATTCTAAAAAAGCGCAAGAACTCGGGTTTTCTGTACAGCAAAGGTAATCAATCGTTACGATTATTTAATTTAAGTCGTCATTCCCGCGTAGGCGGGAATCTATGTATTCAGTCATTACCGAATACAAGTTTTTGTTGTAAAATTCTTCTTATTAATAAAAAATAGATTCCCGCCTACGCGGGAATGACGGATTGGCTTAGGCTATTTGTTAATTCGAATATTAGCTTAGTTGATCGTAGTTAAATTTTTTAGGTATTAGTATTAAATATTCTATCGCTACGATTGTATAATTTCTTGAACCAGTAGCCAGGGGGGAACAACAACCGCCCAAAAAGTAGACTGAGCTTTTAACCACTTTTTTGCATCATCATCGGTTGCCCGCCATATTTCTTTGTCGGTCAACCACTTCTCAATGGTTTTGCTATCATCGTTTACAAATTTTTCAGAAACGTTGATAAGATCTAATTCAGAACTGATAACGACAACATTGCCACGTGCAAAATGTATTTGAAGCTCTTGCCACTCAAGTTTGCCTGATTCTATATTGAGTGTTTGCCGTAACTCTTCAGCATTAAGCTCTAGTTTTTCGTCTTTAAAATCTGAAAATTCCATCGTAAAGGTCTTTACTTTTTCTTAGTTAGGTTATTAATTTCTTTATAACGAAAGCATTCTGTTGAATGATCGTTGACGAGTCCCATTGATTGCATAAACGAATAACATATCGTTGGTCCTACAAATGTAAAGCCACGTTTTTTGAGTGCTTTACTCATAGCAATTGAAATATCTGTTGTGACAGGGATATCTTTAAGGGTTTTCCATTTGTTAATAATAGGTTCGCCATCAACAAAATCCCAGATGAAATCTTTTAGTTTTCCATCTGTTTCGCGTAATTTAAGATAGGCTTTAGCATTTTTTACCGTACCTTCCACTTTTAAACGGTTACGTACAATACCTGCATCATTTAATAAACTTTCAATTTTACGTTTATTGTAACGTGCAATTATTTCAGGGTTAAACTTATCAAATACTTTTCTATAATGTGCGCGTTTTTTTAATATCGTAATCCAACTTAAACCCGCTTGGGCGCCTTCGAGTATTATTTTTTCAAATAATTTTCGGTCGTTATATACAGGTACGCCCCATTCAGTATCATGATATTTTTGATAAAGTGGATCGTCGCTGCACCATTTGCAGCGTTTAAGATTGCTATTCGATTTTATAGTGACGGCCATCCTTGCTCTCTGTTATTTATTGTCAATGGCTTGTTTCATTGCAATACCAAGTTCACTTGGTGAATTTGCCGTTACGACGCCCGCTGCATTAAGAGCGGCAAACTTTTCAGCTGCTGTACCTTTGCCGCCTGCGATAATTGCTCCAGCGTGTCCCATGCGTTTTCCTTTTGGTGCGGATGCACCGGCAATAAATGCAGCAACGGGTTTTGTTACATTCGATTTTATGTATTCAGCGGCTTCTTCTTCTGCTGTACCCCCAATTTCACCTACCATTAAAATAGCTTCGGTTTGTGGATCTTGTTCAAAGAGTTCTAAGCAATCGATAAAATTGGTTCCGGGAATTGGATCACCACCAATACCGATACATGTGCTTTGACCAAAGCCAAGTTCGGTTGTTTGGTTCACCGCTTCATAGGTTAATGTTCCTGAACGTGAAACGATGCCAACTTTACCTGTTTGATGAATATAACCAGGCATAATACCGATTTTACATTCACCAGGCGTAATAATACCGGGGCAGTTAGGGCCAATTAAGCGAGAACCCGCTTCGCGTACAACACGTGTTGCTTCCAACATATCTAAGGTTGGAATTCCTTCAGTAATACAAACAATAAGTTTAATACCTGCATCCACTGCTTCGAGAATTGCATCTTTACAAAAAGGCGCGGGTACAAAAATAATCGATGCATCAGCTTGTGTTTCTGATACGGCGTTTTTTACGGTATTAAAAACAGGTAGTCCCAAAGCGGTTTGCCCGCCTTTACCTGGTGTAACACCACCCACCATTTGGGTACCGTATTCAATCGCTTGCTCGGAATGAAATTGACCTTGTTTACCGGTAAAGCCTTGGCAAATAACTTTAGTGTCTTTATTCACTAATACACTCATGAGCTTGCTCCTTCATTGGCTCCAACAAGGTTAACGATTTGCTGAGTGGCTTGTTGCAAACCTTGCACCGCTTCCGCTTTTACGCCGCTATCTTTTAATAATTTTAAACCTTGTTCTGCTTTATTACCTTCTAGCCGAACAACAACAGGGACGTTGACTTCAACTTCTTGTAACGCGCCAATAATACCTTCAGCAATCATGTCGCAACGAACAATACCGCCAAAGATATTCACTAAGATACCTTTTACTTTTGTATCGGATAAAATAATTTTAAAGGCTTCTGCAACGCGTTCTTTGGTGGCAGTACCACCGACGTCTAAAAAGTTAGCGGGTTCAGCGCCATTGAGTTTAATAAGGTCCATGGTCGCCATTGCTAATCCTGCACCATTTACCATGCAACCAATTTGACCATCGAGTGAGATATAATTTAAGTCCCACTCTTTTGCCCAATGCTCGCGTTCATCTTCCTGGCTTACATCTTGTTTGGCTTTTGATTTTGGATGACGGTATAGCGCATTATCATCGATATTAATTTTTCCATCTAAGCACAATAGGTCGCCGGATTTGGTTATTACGAGGGGATTAATTTCGACAAGACTTAAATCGTTGGCAATAAATAATTTTGCTAAACCAGAAAGTAATTTAGAAAACTGTTTAATTTGGTCGCCTTGTAAACCTAAGCCAAAAGCGAGATCGCGTGCTTGGAAAGGTTGTAAGCCTGTCATTGGATGAAGCGCAGCTTTTAGTATTTTATTCGGAGTGTCTTCAGCGACTTTCTCTATATCCATGCCGCCTTCGGTGGATGCCATAATAACGACTTGTTGCAAAGCACGGTCGATAACGACGCCAAGATATAATTCTTTTTCAATATCGCAGGCTTCTTCAATAAGAATTTGGTTAACCGGTTGGCCTTTCGCATCAGTTTGTTCAGTTACCAATTGTGTACCCAGCATATTGTAAACAAAATCCATTGCTACTTTTTTATCATCAGTAACTTTGACACCACCAGCTTTTCCGCGACCACCTGCGTGTACTTGTGCTTTAACAACCCAGCGTGAAGTACCCATATCATGCAGTGCGCTTTCGGCCTCACTTACGGAGCTAATAATTCGGTTTTTCGGTACAGGCATGCCATATTTAGCAAACAAGTGTTTGGCTTGGTATTCGTGTAAATTCATAAATTTTCCAGTTTAAATAGACAAAATGCCAATATGGTTGGCATTTTAACGCATATTGTATCTATATATAAGGAATAAGAGAATTGGGCTGTTTTTACAAAAAGGGGATACAGCAATCGGTATCCCCTTGGTATTTCTACAAAGGTGTTAAGGAAGGTATAAAATTGAAATTGTGGCAACGACTAAAACACACAAGACAATGGTGTCATGTTTAAATAGCCATTGTTTTAAATTTTGTGGTTTGTCCTGAGAAGTATACGAATTGTTTGTTTTCATCACTCGACCCCTAGTTTGTACATCAGAATAAAAGTGTTGGCTCACCCCATATAAACCATTCACTAAATAGAGTATCGGCGATGTATTAAAATTACTTGAGGATAGATAACCTATTGAATTTATTCAACTTATGAGTATTTTACGTGCAGGATCAGGTAGTTAATTTCACCTTGTGGAGTCAAAATATTTACTTCATCATCGGCATGCTTTTTGAGTAGCCCGCGGGCAATAGGTGAGTCCACGCTGATATACCCCTTTTGAGGATTTAGCTCATCTGGCCCGACAATACGGTAAGTTACGGTCGCCCCCTCATCATCTTCCAAGTCTATCCAAGCACCAAAGAATATCTGCTGTGGGTTAGGTGGGGGACGGTCTACAACGGTTAAATCAGGTAGGCGTTTTTGTAAATAACGGATGCGGTAGTCTATTTCTCGTAGTTCTTTTTTTCGGTAAATATATTCAGCATTTTCTGAGCGGTCACCTTCGGCAGCGGCTGCAGACAAATGCAGGGTGACATCTTTACGCCGAACCCAAAGTTGCTGTAATTCTGCCTGTAATTCAGTATAACCTTCCACGGTAATATAGGGAGATTTTTTAGCGGTAGGCGGGCGGTAGCGCCCCATATTTCGACCTTTCATTAGAGGATTATATCTCACAAAGATAATTCCAGCTTTGTTAAATAGCTTGGTGTACTGGAATGTCTAGGAATAGACTAAAGGTAAAGCCATTTACACCGATACCTAAAGATAGACTTATAAGTCATTGGATATCATGAGAAAACGATTAAATACTAATGTAGTAATTAATACCGGCTTTGCAGTCATTCTGATTATGTTTGTTTTAATGACGGCGGCAAATATCTACATTATCAATCAGAATAATAAAACGATATCAAGTCTTGATCAGAAGCAAAAGCAAACACAAGATATGTTCATTATGCGAAATGCAGCACAGGAACGCGCAATTATGCTTTTCCAAATGAATGCAATGGAAGATTTTTTTGAACGTGACGATTTATATATTCTTTTTAAAAAGGAGGCGCTTAAATTTACGCTTGCATTTCAACGTATAAGAAAAATCGATGATCCTAAAGGTAAAGCTGTATGGGATCATATTCAAGACTTAGCAACATTAGGCAGTCGTACACAAAATATGGCTGCAGAATTAATTTATGTTGAAGAAACAGAGAAAGCAACAAACTTGCTAAAGGACGAAGTTATTCCGGTTCAAAGAAAAGTTATTAGTGGATTAAAAGAACAACGCGATAAACAGCAGCAATATTTAACTGACCAGATTACTTATATCCAAGAATTAAATATTAATGCATTTAGAGTTATCCTTACGTTGGGAATCTTAGCTATAGTTTTTGGTTTTATCATTGCTTTTTATGTTTCTAGTCATAATAAACGAACAAGCAGCTTAGAGCTTGAGAAAAAATTAGCCGAAGAAGAGAATATCGCTAAAACGGAATTTTTAGCGAATATGTCACATGAATTACGCACACCAATACATGCTATTCTAAGTTTTTCAAAATTCGGTTTAAATAAAAAAGGCTTGAGTGAAGAAAAAAATAAAAAATATTTCCAAAATATTAATACGAGTGGTTTGAGGCTGATTGGTCTTGTCGATAATTTATTAGATATTGCCAAGCTGGAATCAGGCAAGTTTAGCTTTAAATTTGAAGAAAATAATTTATCTAAATTAATGGATGATACCGTTATTAGTGTATCGGCTTTACTTGAGACTAAAAATTTAGAGATAATTAATAATATTCCTTCGGATTTAATAACAATAACTTGCGATCAAACACTTATTAGTCAGGTGTTTATAAACTTATTATCTAATGCAATAAAATTTAGTAACGAAGGTGGAGCGATAACGCTTAATGCTTCAATAGTATTAGATGATGAAACTAAAAAAGAATTAGTTCGTTTTAGCGTTAAAGATAATGGTATAGGAATACCTGAAAGTGAATTGGCTACAGTTTTTGATAAATTCATACAAAGTAGTACAACAAAGGATGGTAGTGGTGGTACAGGTTTAGGGTTGGCTATATGTCATGAAATTATTGAGTCACATTCAGGACGTATCTGGGCTGAGTCAGGTCAAACAATAGGGACATGTTTTATTTTTGAAATTCCGGTACATCAAGAAATAAGTGAAAAGAACATAGCTGCATAATCTAAATGCTGTCTAACATAATCCGTCATTCCCGCGTAGGCGGGAATCCATTGTTTGAATATTTCAATTTGTTATTAATAAATTGAAAAGTTTTATCTGTAAGACATGAATTCGAAACTGACTGAATAAATAGATTCCCGCCTACGCGGGAATGACGGGGGTACTATATACTTACCACATTTTATTGTCTTCGTAGCTTATTTTGTTCTTTACTGTTAGACGTCGAGCACCCATAACACTTCGTGGGGCAGGCTCTTCGCGTTGCTCCCTCAGGCATAAGTGCTTTCTTTGTTCGAGTTTATGGTCTTCGTTAGTTAGTGTGTTCTTTGCTGTTAGACGCCGCACTCGCTTTGCTCCCTCAGGCATAAGTGCTTTCTTTGTTCGAGTTATGATCTTTGTTAGTTGAGTATGTTCTTTACTGGTAGACGCCGCGCTCGCTTTGCTCCCTCAGGCATAAGTGCTTTCTTTGTTCGAGTTATGATCTTTGTTAGTTGAGTATGTTCTTTACTGGTAGACGCCGCGCTCGCTTTGCTCCCTCAGGCATAAGTGCGCGTACAGGACACGCGCACTAAAAAAGAACCCAGATATATTTAATATATCTGGGTTAAAGAACCAAGCTATGAGATTGGGTATGCTCTTAACTTGGCGGAGGAGAACGAGTTTTATTTTACTGCAAGACGTGAATCGTTATATTCAAGTTCAACACGACGATTTTCAGAAAAGCTCTTGACGTCATTTAATGGTTCACTATCGCCTAATCCAACAACTTTAATTTGTTCCTTAGGTGCACCATAATTAATAATAATTTCAGCGACTTTTTTCGCTCGTTCTTTACTTAAGAAAGTGTTATAGAGTTTATTACCCTGAGTATCTGAGTGACCATTAATCTCTAATATAGACTCTGGATTATTTAGTAAGTAATCTGCATGTGCTTGTAGACTTAACTGATCTGCTGGAGTTATTTCATGTTTATTAAAACCAAACTGGTACATACGTTTACTGGGTTTAACTTGATTAGTATTGTCTAGATTTTGAGTAAGTGGGAATTTCTCTGCATCGGGGATTTTAATATTCTTAGATGATGCAATTTCAATTTTTTCACTTAGTGGAACAACAAGCTGTTTTTTAATTTCTGGAATAGCTTTTTTAACTATTGCTGAATGTGTGGTTACTTTTGCAATATTTGACGTTTGTTTTTTTGAGCCGCTAGCAGAGCAGGCTGCCATCATTGCTGCAGGTAACACTACACAAGTTAGTACATAATATAATTTCATTTTTCTATCCTCTTGGTTTAAGTTAAATATTTACTGTGTTTACAGTACGTATTAAACATCGTAAATAAGGTAGAGAGAGGGCAATAAAATTATATATTGGGATTAAAAGTGATGAATTATGACGGTCTTTATGAAGGGTAGGACAACTAGAAATGACTATTATTTTGTAACAGGGAACCTCAGTTCAAAGCAAACCCATTTCTCATCTTTGTTATAGGCTGTAACTGACCCATGGTGAAACTCTGCAATTAGTCGAACAATATGTAAACCTAAACCAAGATGTGGTTCATCCGTTTTTTGTTTGCGTAACGAGACCATTGAATCGAATAAATTACCTAACATTTCAGCTTGTAATAACTCACCTTGGTTCAGTACTTTTAAAACAATATCGTTCGATTCCTTTGTTAGTATAATTAATATATCGGTATTAGCATAACTATAGTCATTTGCATTAGCTATAAGTTTATCTAACATTTGTGCAATTAAATCAGGGCTACCATTTAGGTAAATGGATGTATCAAGTTGTGCTATATATGATTGTTTTGGATTAGCTTGTTGATAACCTTCAATACAACCTTGAATAATTGTCGCTAGATTAAACGCTTCAATTTCTTCTGTTTGCAAAGTTTGTTCAAGTCGAGACGCTTCACTCATTCTTGTTAAAATATTATTGAGTCTGTTAATACCCGTGCTGGCACGTTCTAAATAGATGTCTTTATTATTGCCATCATTACTTACCATATTTTCAATAGATGAACGGACTACCGTAATAGGGGTTCGTAACTCATGAGCAAGTTTACTTGCCATTGTCTCTAAGTACCGATTGTATTGACTCAGTCTTTTCAACATATCAGAGGAGCTTCTAGATAAGTCACCAATTTCATCTTGACTGGATGAACGGCTAATTTTTCCAACCACTTTACCATCGGCTGTAATGGCTTGATCAGCTTCATCTCGAAGTTTTCTGATACGTGAAGATAAACGTATCGCAATCGTTAACAATAAAATAAAAGCAATTAGAAATGTTAAAATACTTAAATTAATAAGTATCTCCATGGCCTGATTTTGAAGCAATAATATACTGTTACTTGTTTCCTCAATGGCGACAGCACCGACAACCTGGTCAAGAGAATAAATAGGGTGTGTGGCAGTAAGTATAGTGACCCGATTATCCGGGCTACTTCGCCATGCGGTACTTGCCTTACCCTTTAATGCCGTAATTACTTCTGGCGAATTGAGTTGTGATGCTGTTGATAAGTCATCGATAAATTGACTCGAAGGTTGTTTTAGAAATTGTTGATATATTAAATGCATTACACCTGAAAGTAGCGAGCGTTCAAAATTTTTAGTACGTTCGTTTTGCGTGTTATAGATTGGTTTGTTATCTAATAATTGATCACTGAGCGCAACAACGTGTAGTGAATTATTGACAACCCAAATTCGAGAATTAACTTGTTTTATTTGAGAAAGTAACTTTTCAACTTGAGGAGAAGGAACAACAATCGTACCCAGTTGATCAAGTGATTCAATTTTAGACGTCGCAATGATACTTTTAATTTCACGGGTATTGGTGTCGTCCACATCAGCGATAGCAAAGGCCAGCTTTTCACCAATAATATAAGTGGGTAAACTTAATTCAATCGTGTAACCCTCAGAGGTTTGTTGCCAACTACCTTTAATTCGTATTTCAGGTGTATTGGAGCCATCCGTATTTATTTTATAAGCATTAACCCAGCCTGATTTTTTTGAAGTGAGAATATAACGGGCATATTTACCTTCCCTATTTTGTAAAGCAATAATAAGATGGTCAGAACGATCAATACGTAATCCATTCTCTTTTCGAAAAACAACACGATCATCTTTAACTTGAAGTAAAACGTAAAGCGAATGTTTTTTACTGCCAAGTTGCATGCTGAAACTTAAGTCTGGGGTCTCACTAGATAGTAGGTCGTTTCTTGAGTTGTAGTGGCTAATATTAATTTTATTACTATGCCAATCATCCGTTAAACCATCCAACTTTATACGCGTTTTAATTGGGCGAACATATAAATGTTTTGTTGTGCTTATCGGTTCGTTAGGATTGAAAAGAGAGCCATTGGTGTTTTTAAATAAAGAAGGGCGTTCGTGTAAGGATGCGGCAACGAGTTTTACTTTAGCGAGTAAATCATCTTCCATATTTTTCTGTAAATAGGACTGCATTTCTTGAATGTATTGATAACCAATCCAGGGAATAATTAAAAGTGCAGTTGAAGCTAATAATAATTTACGCTGAATGGTGAATTTAAAGGCCATTTACTTTTCTTGTGGTTTTTGAGTTACGTTATTCCAGCGATAACCCATTCCATATACAGTATCAATACAGTCAAAGTGTTTATCAACCACTTGGAATTTTTTACGAATGCGTTTTATATGTGATGTTATCGTTGCATCATCAACAACAATTTTTGCATCTTCCATTAATTGTTCTCGGTTTTTAACATGGCCGGGCCGATAGGCTAGAGTGTAGACCATCCAAAATTCTGTGAGAGTAAGATCGATATGTGTGTCGTTCCATGAGATAGAATAACGATAGGTATCAATACTAAGTTGATTACGTTGAACAATCTTTTCATCTTGTTCAGTATTAACACTTGTCGAGAAGGCGTCAATACGCCGAAATAATGCGCTAATTCTGGCACATAAATTCACAAGACTAATGTCCTTTGTTAAGTAATCATCTGCTCCTAGTCGCAAGCCAGAAATGGTGTCGAGATCACTATCGCGTGCGGTTAAAAAGATAATGGGTAGCGTAGCCGATTCACTGCGTAAAAAACGGCATACCTCAAAACCACCATCAATATCATCCTCTAGGCCAATATCGAGTAAAGCTAAGTCGGGTAATGTTTGTTTGAAAGCATCGAATGCTTCTGAACGCGACGCATAAGTATCGACACGATAACCTTGCTTGAGCAATGCATCAGAGTAATTTTCACGTAAAGAGGGTTCGTCTTCAACAATGGCAATGGTTTTTGGCATAACTTTATTCCGTAGTTTTTCCAGTAATTTAGCATAGTTAGTTACCATTTTGTGGCCGAAAAAGACATTGCCATAATTCATCATATTTAATCGTCAAAATGCCTGTTTTGGCCGCTCATTCTGCCAGAAGTGATTGCTTTAATGATTTTCATACCGGCGCACAAGCGGAACAACGTACCAAGTCATGGATGACTCGCTGGAACATAAAAAATGAAAATTAGATGAGGTAGACAAAATGAAGCAAGCTCTAACTAAAAAAAGCATGATTAATAAAAAAATGGCTGACTATATTATGGATGAGTTGAGTTGCCTGTTCATTGTATTTTTAGAAGTCGTCTCATTTTTAATTATCGTGTACTTCTCTATCAATGTAGCGTTTAGTGCTGATAGCGAAATGTCTGAATGGTCAGACAGACAACATCGTGAAATCACATTATCTGAAATATCTCAAGGTTCTTTGTTATATAAGACCGATACCGTTGGACGGTATGTGCCGGCTCTAACGGTAAGTACCGATGTAGAAATGAAAGTAACGGGCATGATTGCTCGTACAAAAGTGACACAAGAATTTAAGAATGATTCCTCTGAATGGTTGGAAGGCTTATATGTTTTCCCTTTACCTGAAGATGCTGCCGTTGATCATTTGGAAATGTTTGTTGGCGAACGCGTGATTCTCGGAAAAATAAAACCTCGTGCCGAAGCTAAAAAAATATATACAAAAGCAAAGCGAGAGGGAAAAAAAGCAAGTTTAATTGAGCAGCAACGTCCCAACATGTTTCAAAATTCCGTTGCAAACATTGGCCCAAATGAAACCATTAAAATTGTAATTGAGTACCAACAAACCATTCAATATCAAGTTACTGAAAATACTAACAGTAAAAAATCAACAGATTCTAATCAAGAATATAGTGGAGAGTTTAACGTCCGTTTTCCGCTTGCTATCAATCCTCGATACATCCCTGGAAAAATTATTAAAGAAAAAATCGAAATTGGATCGAACAGTCATAAAAATGGATCAGGTTGGGCAATGAATACCGACCAGGTTCCAGACGCTTCGTTAATTACGCCCCCAGTTCATCAACCAACGACAAAGTTAAATAAACTTAATCAAGTGACTTTGAGAGTTGAGTTAGACGCGGGATTCCCCATTGAATCCTTAATTTCGGCATATCATAAAGTATCTAAAGTACAACATGGTGAAGGTCTTTACACGATTACTCTTTTGCCTGATAACAAGTATACAAAAAAGAACCTTGCGGATAGAGACTTCAATTTGAAGTGGCAAACAGCGATTGGCAAGCAACCTCGTGCGGCAGTATTTAGTGAGCAGCATGGTAGTGAATTTTATAATTTAGTTATGATTATGCCGCCAACAAAGTTTGATGCAAATAAAACAAAACTAGCACGGGAGGTTGTTTATATATTAGATACATCAGGCTCAATGGGCGGGGCATCTATACGACAAGCACGTAAAGCATTATTGCTAGCAATTAATCGATTAACAACAAAAGAAACCTTCAATATTATCGAGTTTAATTCTCACGCAACTAAATTATTTACTTCTTCGGTTCAAGCAACACAACGCAATAAAGTCGCTGCTAAACGTTTCGTGAAAAATTTGCAGGCAAATGGTGGAACGGAAATGGCATCTGCATTAAACCTTGCGCTCAATAATCAAAGCAAGAATCAATCAGACAGTAACCGAATCCGCCAAGTTATTTTCTTAACTGACGGCAGTGTTGGTAATGAAGATATGTTGTTTGGACTTATTAAGAAAAAATTAGGTGATAGTCGTTTATTTACTATTGGTATTGGTTCAGCACCTAATAGTTATTTTATGACGAAGGCGGCTAAATTTGGTAGAGGAACATTTACCTATATTGGCGATGTTAATGAAGTTCAAGAAAAAATGGGTGAGCTGTTTAGCAAGCTTGACTCTCCAATATTGAAAAACATAAAAATATATTTTAATACCCATTTATCTATTGAATCATGGCCACAACAACAACCGGATCTTTATCTTGGTGAACCTATTATTGTTGTTACGAAGTCAGCTGAAAAATTAAATGATATTAAATTATCTGCTCAGTTAAATAACAGTCAATGGCAAATGAATCTTAATGCTTCTAATGCAAAGCAAAATAGCGATATTGGCGTGTTATGGGCACGAAAGAAAATAGCTAATTTAATGGATAGTTTGCAAGATGGAAACACAAAAGAACGCGTAAAGACACAAGTAACGAAAATTGCACTCCAGCATCACCTCGTTAGTAAATATACGAGTTTGGTTGCGGTTGATGTAACACCTACACGACCTCTAAGCGAGTTACTTAAAAAGCAGGCGCTTAAAACTAACTTGCCTAAAGGGATGATTCACAACAAAGTAAAAATGCGACTTGCTAAAACAGCAACGCCTGCACAATGGAATATTTTAAAAGGCTCATTTTTATTATTCATTGCACTGGTAATGCTTTGGCGTCAGATGAAATTAAATAAAAGAGCATCAAAGCAATGAAAAACAAACAATGCCTATTCATTATCTTCATCATGCTAGTTGCAAGCTGGCAACTAGCAGCGGGGGCGTACATTCATGTAAAAGCCTATGTGGCGCAGCAATTACTTATGTCGGCATGGGATAAAACATTACAAGGTGAAAAAAAAGTAAAACCATGGTCGTGGGCTGACACCTGGCCGATTGCACGTTTACAGGTTCCGGCTTATGGCGAAGATATTATTATTCTTGCCGGTGATAGCGGGCGAAACCTCGCCTTTGGACCAGGGTATCGTTTTGGTACGGCTCAACCTGGTATGCAGGGGATTAGCATGATCAGTGCGCATCGAGACACTCATTTTGAATTCTTGCAAAAGATGAAGATAGGCGACGAGTTAACGATTACGACAGATAAAGGCAAACGAATTACTTATAACGTCACGGATACACAAGTTGTTAACCAATCTAGTGCACAAATTGATTTGAATAAAAGTGAAAAAGAATTAGTCCTCATAACGTGTTACCCCTTTAACAGCATTCAACCAAGTACTGACCTACGGTACTTAGTTTTTGCTAAAGAAGTCAATTAAACATTTAGGAGTTATAAAAATGATTGAATATGAATTGTCTGTAAATATTAAAGCAGAAAACAAAGAAGCAATTGAGAATTTACTTATTACCGTTGAATCCATCAGTACAGGAAAAGTTGATGTTGGAGCGTTAGAGTTGTTGAGTATTAGTGGATTAAGTATTGCTAATAAACATGACAGTGACGTAACAAGTAGCTATGAGCATGATTCGTGGTTGTCACCATTAACGGTAGAAAAATGTTGATAAAAGAAGACGATTTGACCCAATGGCCTGTATTTTATAGGGAATATGTACTTTACTTAAACTTGGGTACACAGTTTAAGGAGAGTTAACATGTCACAAATTGGCAAACTATTGGAAACAAAAGGTACCGATATTTGGTCCGTTTCACCAGATGAGTCAGTCTTTAAGGCAATTGAATTAATGGATGCGAAAGGTATCGGTGCTTTAGCAGTAGTACGAGAAGAAAAATTGGTGGGTATTGTTTCTGAAAGAGATTGCGCGCGAAAGGTTATTTTGAAGAAGCTACCTTCAGAAGAAACCAAAATAAAAGATGTGATGACAAAGGAGGTGTTTTATACGCACCCAGCGCAAACAGTTAATGAATGCATGGCTGTGATGACGCAACGAAAAATCAGGCATCTGCCTGTATTAGACAATCAGCAACTATTAGGCATGATCTCACTAGGGGATTTAGCTAAAGAAGTGATTGCGGAACAACAATTCAAAATAGACAATCTTGAAAATACCATTTCTTGGAGTGAAAGTTATTAGTTATTCCTTAAAAAGTTGTCATTCCCGCCCCGACGACATCATTCGAGGACAGGCTGTAACGGGAATCTAAATATTTAGTCATAATCTAATGTAAGTCTTCCATGTAATTCTCTTTTATAAAATTCAAAAGAAAAATTAAAGATAGCGCGACAATAGATTCCCGCCTACGCGGGAACGACGGTTTTTGTTAAACGATTTTTAAACTCAATTCTCTACTTGTCAGATCGTACTTAAATTTTTACAGTAAATTGTTAACACATTATTCCTGAACGATAATCTTCGTAAGTACAAATTGCATAAATACGCGCATATTAAATTAAGCTAAAAAAATATAAGGTATATTATGATATGCTCGCGCTATTGCTAGAATAAACCTTAGAGAGAGCATGATGATTCGATTCACTTTACTATTAACTGCGTTATTCCTACTCCATTCCCATGTTTTTGCTGAAAAAAATAGCGAGTCTTTAAAGCTTGTTACGGTAACAAATAATGTTTATGCCATTGTCGGTTCTTTAGGAAACCGCTCAAAACAAAATTTAGGTAATAACGCGACCTTTGGTGTGGTTGTTACTAAAGAGGGTGTGGTGTTAATTGATTCTGGTGCAACCTATGAAGGTGCGAAAAAAATTCATCAAATAATTAAAACCATCACCAATAAACCGATTAAATTTGTGATTAATTCTGGTGGACAAGACCATCGCTGGTTAGGTAATGACTACTTCAAAAAGCAAGGGGCAAGCATTATAGCGAATACTAATGCTGTAAAAGATCAAAAGCATCGCGTACAAGATCAATTCTTTCTTTTAGGAAATTTACTTGGTTCAAAAGGAATTAAACGTACTAATCCTGTTTACGCAGATAAAGTTTTTGACGATAAATATACATTCTCCCTTGGAGATATATCTTTTAATATTATTCATGCCGGGCACGCACATACACCAGGCGATAGTTTTATTTGGCTTCCCAAGCAGGGCGTAGTGTTTACTGGCGATATTGTATACACACAAAGAATACTTGGTATTTTAGCTTTTTCGAATAGTAAAACTTGGGTTAAAGCCTTTGAAGCTTTTGCAGCATTAAAACCAAAACATGTTATTCCTGGACATGGTCAGCCAACAACACTTTCTACCGCAAAAAAAGATACCTATGATTATCTGGTTTTTTTAAGAAAGTTATTAAGTGAATATATTGGTGTCGGCGGCGGTATCGAAAATGTCGGTAAGCTCGATCAACAACAATTTAGTTACTTAAAAAATTACGAAAGCTTAAAAGGGCGTAATGCACAACAAGTTTTTCAAGAACTTGAATTTGAATAAACATATAAAACTTTAGAATAATGACGAATACCGAATCTTATGAATTAAAAAGAGTAACTGAAGAAAAGCTTCATACCATTACTCGTTTAGATAATGATGCACGACTCATCAATAAGCATGAGAGCATTCGAAATGCTCGTGACATAAATCTACTTGAGCCTTTTGCAAAAGCCTACCTTGGTTTATTCCTGGAAATAGACAGTACCTTTACGCCTGAAGAACGTATACGTTTTATTGCTAGCGAGCCACTTAGTGATGCGGTTATTCAAGGTTTATCTGTTGCCTTAAACAATCTTAATAATTTACCCGCTATTTCTGATATTGGAAAGAAAATGGTTGCTGGTGAACGTTTAGAAATCGGCTATGTTGTTTTGGTTGCAATGGATTTATTTGTTAAAAAGTTTTCCGAACCTGAACAAGCTTTTAAACAGATTTCAATAGATGTTCTAAGCGCTGCACTATGCTTCCATTATGCAAATAGTAGTCTTTTTAAAAATACTTGGGTAAATGCGCTTATTCACTATCAACATGATCTTGTTACATCAACGTTGCAAATATTTTGGTTACCTCAAATGGATAAAGGGGTACGTTACCTACCAGGCTTGAAGGAGTTATTGAAAACAGGCAAAGGGCAGCAGCTTGTAGGTGATATTATCTTACCTATTTTATCTGGCTGGTCAGGATACAAAAAAAAATCGCTCAATGTATTACTTGCTATCGCATTACGCTATGCAAATTCAGAAAATTTAGTACCGATTATTAAAGAAACACTAGAAACAAATAAAACGCTTAATCCAAGAATGCGTATTGTTTGGTTAACGAGTGCCTTTATATTAAAGCCCAATGACTACTGGCAAGAAATGGTTGATTATACTTATCGTTCAAAAGAAAAATTATTGCCGTTACTTGATTTTACGATTGCACTGCTCGATGAGATTGAATTAGATGTTGATGTTTTAACCAAAATTATTCGTCTTATTGCACCTAAATTTCCACCTCACATCGATGACTTTGGTGAATTAGCAGCCAATCCACAAAAAACATTAAGGTTGTTTTACGAGTTAGCGAATAGACCTGAATTAATAACAAAGGAATTGGCTTGGCTAAGAACAGCACGAGTCATGAAGATTGTTAGCCCTATATTAGATCATGTCGAAATACTAAATAAAGAAAAGCATAATAATAAGGCCTTTCCAGAGCTCTCCGTTTTTATCTCAAATCTGTTACATAGTGGTAAATTAAAAGAAAAACGCAGTCGTTTTAAAGCAAGTTTGTAGCGCTGACAAATGGGTTAACCTCATCTGGTTATAAAACATACAAACTCGTTAACCCATATGGGTGATAGACGATTATGGTGTTAAGGCGTAGATTTACCGCAAGAATAAGCAGTTTGTTCTAAACAGTTTACAAACTTAAAATTAAATAGAAAATACATGGAGTATTTAATAATGAAAAAAATAACAAATCTTTTAGCTGTACTTGCACTTAGTGTGCTTGGAACGAGTATTGCGCAAGCACATACTACGTCAATTGGTTTCTTTAACTCAGGTGCAGGCTCAGTAACCTTTGTTACTGGTTCTTATGCTCATGGCGGCGGAACACCAGTTAACGAAGGTACGTTAACGTTAGCCGGTATCAATGGCAATACGTATGCTTCAACAACTCAGGCATTTGATATTGCTCCTACTAATGTTAAATATGCTGGCTTAATTGATGGCGTAACAAACTTTTATTGGGGCTCTTCATTTGGTTCAGGTTTAGATACATCACTTAATGCAGATCCAAATATTGCTGGTGGTGTTGTTTGGTGGCAAGCAACGACGTTTACTGGTTTAACTGCAGGCGACTACAGTTTTTCTTGTGGCGCAACTTGTGGCACGACTCAACAGTGGGCATCATGGGGTACTGGTGATGGTGAATTAACTTTATCTGGTAGTATCGTAAATGGTGTACCTGAAGCTTCAAGTCTTATCCTTTTAGGTTTAGGCTTAGCCGGTTTAGGTTTCTCTCGCCGTAAAAAGCAAGCGTAATTTCTAAGCTTTCAAAAGAACCCCGCTTCGGCGGGGTTTTTTTTGTCTTAAATTATTTTAAATATATTAGGTTAACCCGTATGGGTGATAGTTATTAGTCAATATAATATATATAGTTTTGATTAACTATCAAATAAAGGAATACATAAGAATGGTTAAAAGAAATTTGTTTTTTGCTGCACTATTTTTTGCAACAATGGCATTATCGTCAATTTCAAGTGCTGCTCAAATTGCAGTCTCGAATGTAACTGCATCGAGTACGTTTGGAACTTACAGTTTAAGTAATTTGACTAATGGATCCGGACTGACCGGAAGTTTACACTCAGGGGATTGGACGACTAAATGGTTAACAAACCAAAATGATCCAGGAACTTTGGTCTTTGATTTGGGCTTTGCATATGACCTTACTTCAAGTTCTATTTGGAATTATGGTAATGGTTGTTGTGGTGCAGGTCGTTCTGTAAAGGACTTGGGAGTTGAAGCATCTCTCGATGGTATTACGTATTTTAATATTGGTAGTTTTTTGTTGAACCAACCTGTTGGCGATCCTTTTGCAGCTGAATCAATATCTTTGATCACAACAGCACAATTTGTCAGGTTTAATCTAAATTCTAACTATGGTGATAGTTATACTGGTCTTAGTGAGGTGCAATTTTTTGGAGAGGCTGCATCTGTATCTGAAGCTTCTAGTATTGCATTACTAGGGCTTGGCTTAATGGGTCTTGGAATATCACGACGGAAGAAAAAAATGCTATAGTTTTCTTAACTTAGTTGCAAAAAAAAGCCCCTGTTCGTAACTGGGGCTTTTTTTTGCATCAAATTTTTAGTATACAATGATATTTGATGCGCATTAAATCTGTGAGTAAATGATATTGAATTTACAACAAATTAATAAGATATAAAAAATAATTTCAAATTCTTGCATCTTTTGTCAAATCCCTTCCGTATTTACCGTGAAGCAAAGGAATCGACTATTTTTTTTGTTATAACGTTAATAATTAGTGTTTTATTAACAAACCAATCGCATTTAAAGTGAAAATGAACATATTGTTAACCTTGACAAGGTAGTAACTGCGTTTACTATGGCACACATTCAATTACGCTTGATTTAGCAGCGTTAAGTATCGTGAGTTTACCTGTGCGTTTGAACGAGTACTCATTGCTATAACGATTGTTGATAGTACTTGGCACAATATTCGAAATTATTTATCTAAAGGTACATTGTTTATTTTAATATTGTCACAGCTTTAGATGGTTTTTTTTACTAATTCATGGTTTTGGTTTTGTTAATGTTCTGGCAGAAATCAATTTTTTTATCATCTGGCATTGAGATGAACTTATTTATATTCAATTTAGGTGTTGAAATGGGGCAGCTGGTTATTGTAATGGTATTTGCACTTACCTTAATCTGGATAATTAAAATAAAGTTAATAAAAACAGCTGGTTAACCAAAGTTATCCCATTAACATCTAGCGTGTTTATCTTTCTTGGTGATATATGGCTTGTTGAACGATCATACGATATCGCGGTCTTTTAAATGAGTAAAATAAAGCAGATGTGACTATTTTGTGATACTCATGCGTTAATTTAATAATTGGAAATTAGATGAATGAGTGAAAATAAAGTGCGTATTCTGGTGATAGAAGATAATAAAGATTTAGCGCATATTGTCTCTGTGCATCTCGAAGATTTAAATATGGAAGTAGATAAAAGCTATAATGGAAAAGATGGTTATAAGCTTGCTAGTAAGAACAAATATGATTTAATTCTTCTGGACATTATGATGCCCGGGATGAATGGTGTTGACGTTTGTCGTGAGTTGCGAGCAAATAAAATTCATACCCCTATTATTATGTTAACCGCTAAGACCTCAGAAGTTGACCGTGTGTTAGGCTTAGAAATGGGTGCCGATGATTATTTAACAAAACCATTCAGCATTCGAGAATTAGTTGCTCGCGTTAATGCAGTGATTCGACGTAACGATATTTATAAAAATAAACAATCAAGTGACGATATACCGACGGAAGAAAAAATTGTATGTGGTGGTCTTGAAATAAATATTGAAAAAAGGCTGGTTAATTTAGATTGTAATAGAATTGAATTAACCGCAACGGAGTTCGATCTGCTAGTGTTTTTTATAAAGCAGCCAGGTTTAGTCTTTAGCCGTAGTCAATTACTCGATAAGGTCTGGGGTTATGGACATGAAGGATATGAACATACGGTTAATTCACATATCAATCGTTTACGTGCAAAGATAGAAAAAGATGCTGCTAATCCCGAATATATTCTTACAGTATGGGGTGTTGGTTATAAATTCACAGAAAAAGAGGTAGGTGCACCAAAATTAGTTAATATTAATGGCGGTGTAAAAAATGTTTAACACGCTTTATAGTAAGTTAGTCGTTGCCTTACTTGTTATTGTTTTTGTATTAGCCGGCATTGGTTTTTTTTCGCTTCGATATAGTAGTGAAATGTATCAACATGAAGCAACACAAAAATTAAATAAAACACTTGCTGAAAATATTGTTTCTTCAGAAAGCCTTTTGCAGAATCAAATTGTAAATAAAAAAGCACTTGAGAATTTATTTCATATGTTAATGGTGATTAATCCATCGATAGAGATATATTTACTTAATACAAAGGGTGAAATACTAAGTTACTCGGCGAAAAAAGAACAAATTAAACGAGACAATGTAGAGCTCTCTCCAATAAAACAATTTCTAGAAAATAAAAGCATGTACCCGATAATGGCTGATGACCCTCGTCATGTTAGTCGTAAAAAAGTCTTCTCTGCTGCACGTATTCCTGAAAAAGGAAAACTGGAAGGTTATTTGTATGTTGTGTTAGGCGGTGAGAATTACCAAACAATTATCGAACAAATTAAAAATAGTCATATTCTAAGTAATAGTGTTTTTAGCCTTATTCTTATGTTTGCCTTTGTATTAATTGTTGGTTTTGGTATTTTTGCATTGTTAACGAGACGACTAAAAAAGCTGACGAATATCATTCAAAATTATTCTGGGGTAGGTGTTAATACAGAAAGAACAAATGAGAAGTCATTAGATTTAGAAATACGTTATCCTGGTATGTCTAACGGTGGTGACGAAGTTGAACAGCTTGGCGCTCAATTTAATCATATGGCTGACCGATTAGATCAACAAATCCAAAAACTTAAAAATAATGATAACCAACGCCGAGAGCTCATTGCAAATGTATCACATGATTTACGAACTCCGCTTGCTACCTTACAAAGTTATATAGAAACATTGGGTATCAAAAACTCTGCGAGCGAAGAAGAGCGCAAACAATATCTTGATGTTGCTTTTGCGCAAAGTAAACGTTTAAGTACCTTAGTTGACGAACTCTTTGAGCTGGCTAAGTTAGATTCTTGCGAGTCCATCGTTTATGCCGAACCCTTTTCGCTTGGTGAGTTGATGCATGATATTGGGCAAAAATTTCAATTGCGCGCTAAAGAAAAAAATATTCAATTGAATATTCGTTGTGATGATGTGAGTACATGGGTGCATGCTGATATTGGCATGATGCAACGTGTATTAGAGAATTTACTGGAGAATGCACTAAGGCATACACCCAATGGTGGAAAAATATCGCTTGGCTTTACGGCTAAAGGGGATCAGGTTTTAATTCAAGTCGCTGACAATGGACAAGGTATTCCGGAAGATGAGTTAAAGCATATATTCGATCGTTTTTATCGGGTTGATAAAAGCCGTACTAATACAACCCATAGCGAACCTGATTTAGACGATAGCAATATTGTGAATATAACTAAATTAACTGGACAGAGTTCAGGTTTAGGGCTTGCGATTACTAAACGAATTATTGAATTACATGGTTCTACAATAAATGTTCAAAGTGTTGTAAATAAAGGCACCGTTTTTTCTTTTCCTATGCAGGTTTATGCAGCTTAGATTTTATTAAATAAATATTACGTTATACATTTGTGATTTCCTTGTGACTTAACTGTTAACTCTTATAGCGATGATTGATATTCAGCATTTTGTATTGCTGCTAATAAAAAATTATTCCAACAAGGAGTTACAATATATGAAATCATTAATTAGAAAAATTTCAGGTGTTATCATTTTGGGTGCTGCACTCGCATCGTGCGATACAATGGCTTCTGAACGAGAGGGCATGTATGAAGTCACCATTACTAACATTTCTCATGGTGAATTTTTTACACCCATTATGGTTGCCTCACATAAACATGGTGTTAAATTATTTGAGTTAGGCAAGCCTGCAAGTAGTGAGCTAGAAATTATTGCTGAAAGCGGTAATAGTAATCCTTTGAAAGATAGCTTAATAGCAACAGGTAAGGTATTAGATGTTGCGCAAGCAGAAGGTGCATTACCACCAGGACAATCTATTACCTTATACGTAAAAGCAAATAAAAAAAATACCTATATTTCGGTGGCTTCAATGTTAGTACCATCTAACGATGCGTTTTTTGCAGTTAATGGTTTACATGTAGGTAAGGCAAAAAAAGCCGTTACAGTTTATTCGCCAGCGTATGATGCCGGCAGTGAAATCAATGATGAATTATGTGTTTCAATCCCAGGCCCAGGTTTTGTTTGTTCAGGTGAAGGAATGAATACTGAAACAGGTGAAGGCTTTGTGCATATTCATCCTGGTATTCAAGGCATTGCTGATTTAGATAAAGCACAATTTGATTGGCGCAATCCAGCGGCTAAAATTACGATAAAACGGGTTAAAAAATAAGATTTAACTGAATATTTATTTGAGCCCCTATGTCATTAAAAATGGCATAGGGGTTTTTTATGCGTATAATTTTTCGAAGATTTAAAATTTAGAAATATTTATTAAATGGGAGTGCTCCAGTGAGCCTCATCAAGTATTGATGAAAATATTAATACATTAACAATTTTTGTTGACGATAATGAGCTTAAAAGGTAAATGTAAGGTATCAGTAGGCCGGTAGCCAATATGCTGCCGACCTTTTTTATATAAAGGAAATCATATGGCAACTCAATACGTAGAAATATCAGATAAATACAAAAAGTTTATCGAAAAGCAGAAAATTTATTTTGTTGCAACCGCAACGGCAGATAGTCGAATTAACTTATCTCCAAAGGGGATGAATTCACTTAAAGTGTTAAATGAAAATAGAGTGATCTGGTTGAATGTAACCGGAAGTGGAAATGAAACGGCAGCACATGTTCAAGTAATGCCGAGGATGACTTTGATGTTTACGGCTTTTGAAGGTAATCCTCTAATCTTGCGATTGTATGGAACAGCAAATGTTATTCATCCTAATGATGATGCTTGGGACGAGTTGTATACTTTATTTGAGCCGATACCGGGTGCTAGGCAGATTTTTGACTTTGATGTGGATTTGGTTCAAACGTCCTGTGGTATGGCGGTGCCGAATTATGATTATGTTAGCGAAAGAGAGTTGTTAAATGAATGGGCGAGAGTTAAAGGCCAAGAAGGTGTAGAAAAATATTGGGCAGATAAAAATCAGAAAAGTATTGATGGAATAGATACGAATATTATTAAGAATAAATAATTTATGGAAAAAAACGAGCTCTAATAAAACAGAGCCCGCTTATTCAATAATTATTACTTTGGTGGTCGTGACGCTCGCTTTCGTTCATTTTCATGTAACATTTTTTTACGAACACGAATAGATTCAGGCGTTACTTCTACGAGTTCATCATCATCAATAAATTCGAGTGCTTGTTCTAAGCTCATTAAAATGGGTGGTGATAAAATTAAGTTTTCATCAGTACCCGCAGCACGAATATTATTTAATTGTTTAGCTTTAGTTGGGTTAACCACTAAGTCGTTGTCTCGTGAATGAATACCGATAATCTGGCCTTCATACACCTCTTCTGCATGTTGCATAAATAGGCGACCACGTTCTTGTAAATTAAAAAGTGAATAAGCTAATGCTTTACCTTGTGCATTTGAAACAAGTACACCATTTAAACGCTGTCCTATGGTGCCGGGTTTGGCTTCGTCGTATTTATCAAAGACGCTGTAAATTAAACCACTACCTTGTGTAGCGGTTAAGAATTCAGTTCTAAAGCCAATTAAACCACGTGCAGGAATAGTGTAATCAACACGAACACGGCCGTGACCATCGGGCATCATATTTGTAAGCTCACCACCACGTTCGCCAAGTTTTTCCATTACGGAACCTTGGTGCTCTTCCTGAACATCAACAGTCAGTTGTTCGTAAGGTTCTAAACGTTTTCCATCGACTTCTTTAAAGATAACTTCAGGGCGAGATACACCTAGCTCAAAACCTTCACGGCGCATGGTTTCAATTAATATTGAAAGGTGTAATTCACCACGGCCAGAAACACGGAATTTATCAGGATCTTCTAATTGCTCAACACGTAATGCAACGTTGGCGATGAGTTCACGATCTAAGCGGTCTTTAATTTGACGAGAAGTAACGAACTTACCTTCTTTACCTGCAAACGGAGATTTGTTGACCTGGAAAGTCATGCTCACCGTAGGTTCATCAACGGATAAAGGTGGTAAGGCTTCTACATTATTTGGATCACATAAGGTGTCTGAAATATTTAAGCCTTCAACACCGGTGAAAGCAATAATATCACCTGCAGATGCTTCAGGAATTTCTGTTCGTTGTACACCCATTAAGCGTAGAACCTGTTGGATACGGACATTTCGGGTTTTTCCCTCAATATCAATTAAGGTAACTGGGGTATTGGTCTTTACACTGCCTCGGCTAATACGGGCGATACCAATAACACCGGTATAAGTATTGTAATCGAGAGAGCTTACTTGCAGCTGGAGCGTACCAGTGGGGTCAACATCAGGAGCTTTTACGTGTGAAACGATAGTTTCAAATAAGGGAATCATGTCACCATCGCGCACATCGGGGTCTAAACCAGCGTAACCGGCTAAACCCGAAGCGTAAATAACGGGGAAGTCGAGTTGTTCGTCGGTTGCACCAAGACGGTCAAAAAGTTCGAATGTTTGGTCAAGTGCCCACTCAGGGCGTGCACCATCACGGTCAATCTTGTTAACAACAACAATGGGTCGTAAGCCACGAGCGAGGGCTTTTTGTGTGACAAAGCGTGTTTGAGGCATTGGGCCTTCAACGGCGTCTACGAGTAATAACACGGAGTCAACCATCGATAACACACGTTCAACCTCACCACCAAAATCGGCATGGCCAGGAGTATCTACGATGTTAATACGGTGCCCATTCCATTCAACCGCTGTATTTTTAGATAAAATTGTAATACCACGCTCTTTTTCAAGCTCGTTAGAATCCATAATGCGTTCTTGAGCTTCGCCACGATTTCCAAGCGTATTTGTTTGCTCCAAAAGCTTATCGACGAGGGTTGTTTTACCGTGATCGACGTGGGCGATAATGGCGATATTTCTTAAATTTTGCAGTGAATCCACAAGCTGCTCCGCATATATGTTGAGTAATTAACTAGGAAATGAACCTGAAATAAGGCCGCGCATTATACCCTAATTATCCAAAGATTAAGGTTTTAATTGCTTCTGGCCGTTAAAGTGATGATGAAATCGACCAATTTAAAGGAAATAAGATGAACAATTCGGGTCAAAACAAGGAAAACCAGCCTGTAGAAGTAGATTGGAGCCATGTTAAAGAAACAGTGATGATGTTGAATCTGTCGGTTGCGCGTTTAGAGCATGCGCTTTTAGACGGTGATGACTCGGTGGATACATTAACAAACTCATTTACTTCACTAGCCGCAAGTATTTCAACAATGGGAAGTGCTGCAGGAGACCTGCCGGATAGCTCAATAAAAGATACGATATTACGTAACTGGAATTCGGTTTCAACAAAGGTAACGGAGGCAATCGTTGCCTTTCAGTTTTACGACAGACTTACGCAGCGTTTAGTTCATATCTCGAAGAGTTTGGCAGAAATGACCGCTTTAGTTGAAAATGACGAGCGGATAAACGATCAGTATGAGTGGAAAGGACTACAGGAAATGATTAAATCAAAATATACGCTCGATTCTGATATCGCCATGTTTGATGCAATTTTAGCTGGGAAATCTGTAGAAGAAATTCTTGCTGAGGCGCGTGAAAGTTACAAAGATGATAACGATATCGAGTTATTTTAAATTCAAAAATATAAAACTTCTTCTATACTCAATTATAGATTTTTGTAGATCAGCATAGGCTGTTTTCGCACTTTTAAACCGTGAACGAAAGGCTTTACCTCCTGTCCTAAACTACCTATGATTCGCACCTTTCTACCTTAATTATAAATGGATATATTCTTGTATAGGACAAATAAAGAACATTCTCAGAATCACTTCGCTGCTGTGAAACCGCTAAAACTCATCGTAGTATTGATAGCCCTGCTCTCCTCTTCGGGCTGTTCTCATATTATAGCGTCGGCGACCAGCAAGCTTGCGAATAATTTATCGAGCGCAATTTTAAATTCAGACGATCCACAAACGGTAGCTGATGGTGCACCGGCTTACTTATTATTGGTCAGTAGTTTTTTAAAAGATGGAGATGAAAACGAGGCTTTGCTACGCTCAGCTGCTGTATTACACAGTGCGTATGCTGGAGTATTTGTAAAAGATAAAGCACGTGCTAGCAAAATGAGCTCGCAGGCTTTCAGCTATGCATTGAAGGCTGTTTGTATTAGTAATGAAGATTTTTGTAGCATGCGTAAAATGCCTTTCAAACAGCTAGAAAAAGAATTATTAAAACTGACAAAAGATGACGTTTCAAATTGGTACACATTAGGGACTAGTTGGTCAGGTTGGATTCAGGCCAACAGTCACGACTGGAATGCCGTCGCTGATCTGGCGCGTGTTAAGGTGATATTTGCACGACTACTGGAGCTAGACCCAACCTATCAACAAGGTGGAGTCCATTTGTATCTGGGAGTGCTCTCAACATTACTTCCACCAGCGTTAGGTGGTAAGCCTGAAATTGGAAAAAAACACTTTAAACAAGCAATAGCTTTATCTCACGATAAAAACTTAATGGCAAAAGTTCTATATGCAGAGAAATATGCAAAATTAATTTTCAATAAAAAGTTGCATGATAAGTTATTAACAGAAGTAATGAAGGCTGATCCAATAGCGCCTGATTTGACATTAATGAATACGTTAGCTCAACAACGCGCAAAAGAACTTTTAGCAGCTAGCGATGATTATTTTTAAATGAAGTTAAACACATTAACTTAAATAAAGATTAACAATGGAATTATTATGAAAACAATTTACAGTTTATTATTATGTATAACCATAAGTGTTTTTACTAATACAGCGCATGCGATTACATTTAAGATGGCGACCTTATCTCCAGATGGTTCGGTATGGATGAGCAAACTACGTGAAGGCGCAGCCGAAATTAAAAAATTAACTGACGGCCGAGTAAAATTTAAATTTTATCCCGGTGGTGTTATGGGCGATAGTAACGCTGTATTACGCAAAATTAAAATTGGCCAATTACATGGCGGTGCATTAACCGGTGGAAGTTTGACGCGATTTTATAATGATAACCAAGTGTATAGTTTGGTAATGAAATATAAAACACCAGAAGAAATAAAATATGTGCGTAAAGAGTTAGATAAAACTGTACAAAAAGGATTAAAAAAAGGCGGTTTTACAACCTTTGGCTTTGCTGAGTCAGGGTTTGCATATGTTATGTCATCTAAGAATCCAATTGATAGTGTTGGAGCTTTACAAAAACAAAAAGCCTGGATTCCCGCCAATGACGAAGTCGCTTTAGAGGCAATTAGTGCTTTTAATGTTAGCCCCATTCCATTGCCTTTAGGTGATGTGCTTGCCGGTTTGCAAACAGGGCTAATTGATACGATTGCCGCATCACCTATTGGAGCGCTCGCTCTGCAATGGTATACGCAAATTAAATATGTAATGGAATTACCCGTACTTTATTCTTATGGTGTGCTTGCAATAAGTAATAAGGCATTTAAAAAGGCGAAGTCTAACGATCAAGAAATTATAAATAAAGTTATGTCACGTATTTTTAGAGAACTTGATGTAATAAATAAGAATGATAATAAATCTGCATTGGCAGCATTAAAGAATCAAGGTGTCAAATTTGTTAAACCAACAGCAGACCAAGCCGCTGAATGGTTTAGTTATGCTAAAAAATCTCAGCAACGTTTAATTGAAACCGGGCGTGTGAGCAAAGAAATTGTTTCTAAAGTCGATACCTTGTTAAAGGCAATGCCAAAATAAAGAGTTTACGTGTTACAAAAACTATCAGCCGTAAGAATTGCGCTACTTAAAATAGAAGATTTTATTTTAATTGGTATGCTGCTCGGCGCGATTTTATTAGCTGTACTTCAAATATTCTTGCGTAACTTTTTTGACTCCGGCATTGTTTGGGGTGATGTGCTCTTACGAATAATTGTTTTGTGGATCGGTATGTTTGGGGCAATGTATGCGAGCCGTAAAAACGAACATATAAATATAGAATTAGGTTTGAAGTATTTGTCTGATAAATCTAAACCTTATGTTCAGGCAGTTGTTTTTATCTTTACAGCCGTTATTTGCGCAATTGTTGCTTGGTATAGTTTTCAATTCGTCATGTTTGAATATCAAGATGGCGAAATGGCTTTCGCCAAGGTTCCGGTCTGGGTAACAGAAGCGATAATTCCCATTGCATTTGCGAATATTTCAATAAGATATTTTATCTCGACAATTCTAATTTTCACCAAAAATGATTCTTTAGTCGAGAGGCAATAATGACGATTGCACTTGTCATTATTGCTCTAATCTTGCTGGCCTTTTATGGCGCACCTTTATTTACAATTATTTTAGCGGTGGCAATGCTTGGTTTTTATTCGAGTGATATTGATCTACAAGTTATTGCGATTGAATTATATAGAATAACGAATACACCTTTGCTATTAGCACTGCCTTTGTTTACTTTTGCGGGTTATTTGTTAAGTGAAGCAAATACTTCAACTCGGCTAGTGAAATTATCCTCAGCTCTATTTGGTTGGGTACCTAATAATTTATCTTTTGTTACCTTAACGGCATGTGCTTTATTTACGGCTTTCACGGGCGCCACGGGTGTAACCATTGTTGCATTAGGTGCCTTGTTGCTACCTGCGTTAAAACAAGCAGGTTACCCTGAAAAATTTAGTTTAGGTTTAGTTACAACTTCAGGTAGTTTAGGTTTGCTCTTACCACCTTCACTACCATTAATTTTATATGTGGTTATCGTTCAGCAACTTAATTTAGAACAAACAGTAACCATGGAAGAAGTCTTTCTTGCCGGTTTGTTGCCAACCGTTTTGATGATAAGCGTATTAGTTATGTGGAGCTTGTGGGTAACACGTCATAATCCAATTCCACGCAGCCAGTTTAATAAGCAAGATTTTAAACAAGCAGTGAGTGAAGCAAAATGGGAAATTCCGTTGCCTTTTTTTGTGTTAGGAGGAATCTATTCAGGTTTCTTTGCTGTTTCCGAAGCGGCGGCAGTTACCGCGTTATATGTCATTATTGTTGAAGTTTTTATCTATAAAGAAATATCTCTCAAGCAGCTACCAAAAGTTATGCATACCTCAATGATTATGGTGGGTGGTATTTTAATGATTCTTGGTGTCGCACTAGCATTAACTAATTATTTGATCGATGCAGAAGTTCCCATTAAATTATTCGAATGGATAAAAACAAATATTGAAAGTAAGTACACCTTTTTAATTTTGTTGAATATATTCTTATTAGTGTTAGGTGCAATTCTAGATATATTCTCAGCATTGGTTATTATGATTCCACTTATTGTTCCCGTTGCACTCGGCTTTGGTATTCATCCAGTGCACCTTGGTATTATCTTTTTAGCTAATATGCAGGTTGGTTTCTTTACACCACCTGTTGGGATGAATTTATTTATTGCCAGCTATCGATTTAAAAAACCGATTACTGAAATTTATCAAGCGACTATTCCTTTTATGATTATTTTATTATCTGCCGTATTAATTATTACCTATTGGCCGGCTCTAAGTTTATGGCATATTAAATAATGCCCGCTTGTCAGTACAAGGGTGGATGTTATTGTGGTGCCGTAAAGTTTGAAATTACCTCTGGCATTTCAAATATAATTTTTTGTCATTGTTCTGAGTGTCGGAAATTACAAGGTAGTGCATTTGCAACTAACGGTGTTGTGGATAGCAAAGACTTTAATATTATTAGTGGCATAGAAGATTTAACCGCACATCAATTGACTGAATCGCAAACCCGTTATTTTTGCAAACATTGTGGCTCACCAATTAAAAGTGAAAATACGAAGGTGCCGAATAAAGTGCGTGTACGAATTGGAACGCTTGATACAGATTTAAATGAGAAACCACAGGCACATATATTTGTGGCGTCAAAAGCTAATTGGGATGATGTTTGTGGAGACGTACCACAATTTGATGAGTATGAACCGAATCGTTAATACTAGTGATGGTATTATTTTTAAGAGTTTAAATGTTATATTTCAAGCTGATAATTAAGCTTACAAAGGTGCTAATATTAATCGTCATTCCCGCGTAGGCGGGAATCTAAATGTTCAGTCATTATCTAATACAACGCATTCATGAATGACGGAGTTTAATTTTATATTATTTAGTTAAGTCGTATCAAAAAAAATTACTAAACATGTATTATTAAAACAAGCTTTCATATTTTACAACATTAAAAAATCTTTAATCTTATCTTTCTTTGCTATGGTATCTTCGAAACCAAGATCAATTAAGTCTCGACAATAACCTTTTTCAAACAATAAATAACTCATTAAGCTAGAGCCTTCGGTACGCATTGCGCCAATACCTTTAAGTAACATGCGAATAGAAGTGGGCATATCACCAGCATAAGGTGCCGCGAGTTTGCCGATATCCTCACTGGGTGAAACCAGAAGGGTGTCAACATTTCTAAGCGGAATGTCATTTTCCATAATAGTCTGATTAGGGATTTTACTTACAGTATTATTTATACGCGTTAAGCGTTCTAAATCGGCCTCTAGACTGTCCAAAAATATACTATTCAATACATGCGATGCTATTTCGGCAAAGCTAGGGGATATATTCTGGCTAATTCGCTGCGGTGCCTCTTCATCTTCTTTACGGTTACCAATAATCATCAGTCTATCGGCACCCAAATGTAATGATGGGCTCAAAGGTGCAATGAGGCGTATCGAGCCATCACCAAAATATTCTCTGTTAACTTTTTCTGCTTTAAAAATAAAGGGAATAGCCGACGAAGCCATTAGGTGATCAACATTAATTTTTTCACGACAACCGATACGACGAGAACGCTTCCAGCTTTTTATTTTAGGATGGCCTTGGAAAAAGGTAACATTTTGCCCAGAATAATATCCTGATGCTGAAACGCTGACTGCGTGCAGATGGCCATTGTCTATATTCCGTTGAATGCCTTTTGTGTGTAAGTAATTGCTTAACAACTCATTTAAAGGGCTTCGATCGAGCAAGTACATGGGTTTGCTTTTAGCTACGCTCGCTAACATCATGCCAATCAACCAATGTGCTCCAGTTTTAATAATACCGGTGGCCGATGTACAAAAAACTTGGTCGCAATGAAAGTTTCCCCAAATCGTCAAAAGTCGGAAAACAGCTTTTTTGTAGTTATGTGCTGCACTGGCGAGTGCTGCAGCATTAATGGCACCCGCAGAGATACCCGATATTATCTTGAAGGGGCTAGGATCACCTTTTTTAACTAGTTCTGATATACCCTTAAGGACACCAACTTGATAGGCTGCACGTGCTCCGCCGCCCATCATCACTAAAGCCACTTTAGGTTTCTCATTATATTGGTTATTTTTTGAGCTAATGTTTTTTACTCCCATATTAGTAGTTGCGACCATTATGATATTTACTTTAGATAATTATATATAAAGGTACAAAGAAACCGTGTCCAGCCTTTAATTAATTGTAAAAGTGCCGATAAGTTTATTGATGACCCCAGCAACTGATTTAGAGCGAATAAAACCAACCGATTTGCCCGCACCACCACAAGCGGCGCTGCAAATTATTCGCGCCTGTGCGCGTGCAGAAGTTACTAGTGCTGAAATATCAGATATTGCATCAACAAACCCGGCTTTAACGGCAGAACTATTACGGGTAGCTAATTCTCCTTTGTACGGTATTTCACGCGAAGTGACATCAATAAATAATGCCGTGTCCGTTTTGGGATTACGTGCAATTAGAAATTTAGTTTTATGTATCTCAATTCATGATGCGATTGATAAAGAAGCAATTCCAAATTTTGATGCGGAAATTTTTTGGGAAGATTCATTACGCCGAGCAATTATTGCCAAACAATTAGCGGGTTTGACAAAACAAGATGCTGACGAATGTTTTACCGCAGGTTTGTTACAAGATTTTGGGTTGTTAATCTTATTTTACCTTCATCCTGAACAGGCTAGTGAGTGGAAAACATTACGTTCAATGCAACCGGACAAACGACTGCTTAGAGAGCAAGAAATATTTTCAATTACACATAATATTATTGGTGAAAAATTAGTTGAATTTTGGGAGCTTCCCGAATCGCTTGGGCAGGCTATTAGCCAGCACCATATAGATACTGAAGAAAATAAAAGAATTAATAAAAATATTTTAAGCGCCGTTCTTTACACTGCGGATTGGTTGAATAATATTTTTATTGCCGAGGATCCTTCGCATGCATTAACGAATGCAACTAAAGGAATCGAAAGCAGGCTACATATAACTGAAGACAGCATTAACAATTTGTGTGAAACGATTCCGGCGCTTGTTTATGAGGCAGCTATTAGTTTGGGTTTGAAAGTTGAAAAACAAATAGACTTTGACAATATCATGCGAGATGCGAATGTTCGTTTAGCCGATGAAAATGTTAGTTATCAAGAGTTAACCTGGAAGTTAGAAAAAACCTTACGTGAACGCGATGCCTTAGCCGCAGCATTAAATAACGAGTTAGAGTTAGCGAGAGAAATTCAAGCAAGTTTATTACCAGAAGATAAAAGCAATACACCTATTCATGGTATCAATATTTCCGCAAAAGAATTGTCAGGTGATTTTTATGATTATTTTGAACTTGATGATGGACGAATAATGTTTAACTTAGGTGATGTATCCGGTAAAGGAATGCATGCTGCCTTACTCATGGCTAAAACAAGCAGTTTATTTCGTTGTTTAGGGAAGACGAATCATTCACCAGCAGAATTATTAAAAATAATTAATAACGAAATTTGCGAGACAAGTATTCGTGGAATGTTTGTAACTATGATTGCGGGTGTGTATGACCCTAATAATGGCAAAATAACTATTGTTAATGCAGGCAATCCACCCCCTATATTATTTAATCCATCATCAAAAAATAAAAAAATACAATTACTTGCTGCCGATACGCCGCCACTTGGGATTGTATCTGGAATGGAGTATGTTGATCTGGAAGTGGAAATGACTGAAGGGCACATGTACTTGTATTCAGATGGAATCACCGAAGGATATACACCCAACGATGAAGAGCTTGGTGTTAATGGTTTAGTTTCGCTTATAGCAGGAATTGACACAGCGCCAGTAGAAAAACGATTAAAGCATATTATTGATTATTTATCACAAAGCAACAAAGGCCAACGTGATGATATGACTATACTAATTATTGAATAAGAGAGACAGGATGTCCTACAAGGTAATTTCACAACTTGAATTTGAAGCGGATGCAATAAATCTTAAAGTTATTCGTACTAATCTACGGCACATTTTCTTGGAATTTAATGTGGAAAAAAATATTGCGGATAATATGGTTATTGCGATAAACGAAGCTTGCATGAATATTATTCAACACGGCTATGGTGGATTAGAAGAAGATACTAATATTAAGAAAATAATTCTTATTATTGAAAAAAATAACCAACAATGGCGGTTTGAGCTTATAGATTTTGCACCGCCGGTCGATATAACCACTATCAAGGCAAAAGATTTAAGCGAAGTTCGACCCGGTGGTCTTGGCGTTAGTTTTATTCAACAAATAATGGATAGTGTTGAGTATGCAAATATTAATGAACATGAGCGAGAAGGAAATCGCTTAATACTTATAAAAGATACAGATTAGGAAATAAAATGGAATGCAAAGTTAATCAAGAAGGCCAGTACAGCATTATTGTTTTATCAGGGGAAATAGATTTACATTGTTCTGCTGACGCTCGCAAGTCGATATTAAATGAATTGGCAAACTCAAGATCTGTGCTGGTTGATTTATCTTTAGTTAAATATATTGATAGCTCAGCCATTGCAAGTTTAGTTGAAGGTTTCCAGACGGCGAAGAAAGGCGATTTAGAATTTTCACTTATTTCCGTAAGTGATGAAGCGATGCAGGTTTTAAAATTAGCGCGGTTAGATAAAGTATTTAACATATACGCTTCAAAGGATGATGCAATAAAGGACTAGGGTAAATCGATTATGTTTTCTGTTATTCGTAATATAGAAACATTAGGCCATAAAACAATTTCCAGTATTGAAGAATGTGGCTATATTGCTGCGCTTTTTTTCGAAAGTATTTATTGGATTATCCTAGGTAAAAAACGTAATCAGTCTGTTCGCTTTATTGCCGTTGTTAACGAGGCACGTAAGATAGGTGTTGATGCAGTCGTTATATCAACAGTGCTTTGTTTTGCTATTGGCATTATGTTGGCAATTCAAGGCATAGAAACGCTAAAAACATTTGGTGCACAGTCTCAAGTTATTTTAGGTATTGCGCTATCTGTTACCCGTGAATTTTCACCGCTTATTATTGGTATTTTAGTTGCCGGTCGTTCTGGTTCTTCGATTGCTGCACGTATCGGTACGATGAATGAATCTCAAGAAATTGATGCGTTACAAGTAATGGGCATTAATCCCGTACGGTATATTGCCGCACCAATTCTTATTGCTATGTTAATTATGGTTCCCTTACTCACAATCTTAGGTGATTTAATGGGGCTACTTGGTGGTGCTGTTTATTCGTATATCGATTTAAATATTAGTTTTGCTGCGTATGCTGAACGTAGTTTTAAAATTTTAAGTGTTAATGATATAAGCCAGGGTATTATAAAAAGCTTTGTTTTTGCAATTATTATTGCATTAGTGAGTTTAAGTAATGGTTTTCAAGTGACCGGTGGTGCCGAAGGTGTCGGACGTGCAACAACTCGAGCCGTGGTGATGTCGATAAGTTTTATTGTTTTAGCCGATATGATCTTTACTTATTTTTTAAATAGATAGTTATGGATAATTCAACAGCCATTAAAGTAGAAAATTTAGTTAGTCATTATGGCGAGCGTGAAATATTAAAAGATATTTCGTTGGATGTGCCGCGTGGTGAAATTCTAGTGATTATGGGTGGCAGTGGTTCCGGAAAAAGTACATTTTTAAGAAGTTTGTTAGGTTTAAAAAAAGCCACCTCAGGTAAAGTTTGTTTGTTAGGTAAAGACATTATGCAGCTTAATGAATCAGAAATGGTTGATATGCGAAAAAATATGGGCGTTGCATTTCAAGGTGGTGCTTTATTTAATTCACTTACTGTTGGTGAAAATGTTCGCTTGCCATTACGGGAGCATACCAACCTTGACGAATCGACTATAAATATTATGAGTCGATTAAAGTTAGAAGTTGTCAATTTATCGGGTTTTGAAGATTTAAAGCCCGCTGAATTATCTGGCGGTATGATTAAACGTGCAGCGCTTGCGCGAGCGATTGTAATGGACCCGAAATTATTGTTTTTTGATGAGCCCTCAGCAGGTCTTGATCCGGTGGCCTCAGTTGAACTTGATGAATTGATTCTAACACTACGAGATGCAATGCAAATGACAATTGTTGTTGTTACGCACGAGCTTGAAAGTGCTTATAAAATTGCCGACAGAATAACAGTTCTTGATCATGGCGAAATATTAATGACAGGTAGTGTAGATGAAGTTAGGAACTCATCGAATAAACGCATTCAAAGCCTGTTGCATCGGCAAGCCAGACATGAAGAAGTTGATGCCGAGGAATATCTAAATCGATTAACTAAAGAATCACTACATCTGTAAGAAAATATTATATGAAACGAGATAACATTAATTATTTGTATGTTGGAAGCTTTACTTTAGTGATGTTACTTGTTCTTGTGATTGTATTACTTAAAATTACTGGTCGAGGTAGTGATGCTGATAATTATTACACAATGTATGAAAACGTATCAGGAATACGTGAAGGCACTACGGTGACGTATGGTGGTTTTCAGGTAGGCCAACTTATAAATATCGAACCTATTAGGCAGCAGGGTAAAACACAATATAAATTAAAGTTAGCTATTAAGTCCGGTTGGCCCATACCGGTAGATTCATTTGTACGTGTTGTTTCTCCTGGTTTGTTAGCAGAGTCACAAATAGATATTTCAGAAGGAAAGGCAGCAAAACTATTAAACCCCAATGGTCTATTAGCGAGTCGCGCATCATTAGACTTAATGGCGGTATTAAGTTCGATGGGTGGGGAATTTTCAAATCTAAATCAAGCCGGATTAATTCCTCTAATAAAAAATATAAACAAACAAGTTGATGGTTTCGGTAATAAATTACCTGAAATTGTTGGCGACTCACGAGAACTTGTCGCATCATTAAACTCGGTATCTAAACGTCTCTCTAAGATATTAACAGATGAAAATAGTTCGAGACTAAGCAGTGCGATTAATAACACGGATACCATTACCACAAACTTAGTAAATTTAACCTCACGACTCAATAATATTACCGAACAGCTTCAAGGTGTGGTGTCAAACTCTAATAAATTATTATCGGACAATAGTGGTGATATAAGAAAATCTATGATCGACCTTCGTAAAGCATTAAATAGTGTATCGCAGAATATGGAAACGATTATGTATAACCTCGATGTATCAAGTAGAAACATCAGTGAGTTTTCACATCAAATAAGAAGTAATCCGGGTGTGTTATTGAATAGTAAGCCAGTCAAGGACGAAGGGAAGTAGGATTCAAATATGAAGATATTTAATAAAGTTATTATAATAATTTTAAGTTTATTGTTATCGGCTTGTTTCGGTAGCCCAAGCAGTGTGCCTGAAGATCGATTTTATACTTTACGCGTTAAATCAGCCGAGAGAGTTAAAACAAGATATAAACTTATTACTATAAAAAAAGTTCATGCATATGGTTTATATAATGAACGCGCAATGTTGTATGCAAAGTCAGATTTCCCCTTGCAAATTAAACGCTATCATTACCATCATTGGGTTATGCCGCCAACACAACTTATTCAACAGAACTTAAAAGATTATTTAAGTAATAGTCACATTGCTGAGAATGTTGTAGTACGCGCTATTAGTAGCGTTGATACATTGCGTATAAGTGCTGAATTGTTAGCATTTGAACGTGTTATGAGCGTAGACAAGCAGGCTGTACACATTGAGTTGGCGTTTGAAGTGAAGCAACCAAACGGAAAGTATCATTCTTACAAATATAAACAAGATGTTACAACATCAAGTAACACGTTACATGCTGCCGCAGATGCTTTTGGTATTGCATTAGGTCATATATTTAAGAAATTACTAAGTGAACTTGAAAGCTAACTTGAATCTTACTTAAGTAATAAACATCTGAATTAAATGCGTTTGTGAAGAATTCTTTATTGAATTTGGCGCACCCGGTAGATTGCGAACTCGCTAGATTTTATTACGTCGGGAGTTCGAATCTTACTTATTAATAAACATTTGAATTAAATGCGTTTGTGAGGAATTCTTTATTGGATTTGGCGCGCCCGGTAGATTGCGAACTCGCTAGATTTTATTACGTCGGGAGTTCGAATCTTACTTATTAATAAACATTTGAATTAAATGCGTTTGTGAGGAATTCTTTATTGAATTTGGCGCGCCCAGTAGATTGCGAACTCGCTAGATTTTATTACGTCGGGAGTTCGAATCTTACTTATTAATAAACATTTGAATTAAATGCGTTTGTGAGGAATTCTTTATTGAATTTGGCGCGCCCGGAGAGATTCGAACTCCCGACCAACTGGTTCGAAGCCAGTTACTCTATCCAGCTGAGCTACGGGCGCTGAGTATGATTATTCTAGCATAGAAATTTCTATGGATAACTAATTTTTCTTAGATGCTTATTTCAGCCTTCATATAAAGTACCGCTTTACCTGAAATTAATATTCTATCTTGTTTTTCCTCTAACCAGACTTCACCACCTCTATTAGATACCTGTTTTGCTGTTAAGATTTTTTTGCTTAGTTGGTTAGCCCAGTAAGGTGTAAGTTGGGTAAAGGCTGAACCTGTAACTGGATCTTCATCAATACCACAGTTTGGAGCAAAAAATCGACAAACAAAATCATACTGGTTTGATGGTGCAGTAATAATAACGCCGCGTAAATCATTTTTCATTAATTTTTCTAGGTTTGGTTTCGCTTCGATGATTTCTTGTTCGGTTTTAAAGACGAGTATATAGTCTTCAGATTTTAAGCACTCAATATATGTTGAGTTAAAGGCTGTATTTAAAAATTCGGGTAACTCACATTTTGTAGCAAGCTGTGTAGGAAAATTTAAAGTTAGTAATTTATTCTTCCGCGTAACGGTTAATAATCCGGATTGCGATTGAAAAGTTATAACATCTTCAGGGTAATCTAGAATTTCAAATAACAAATAAGCGCAAGCTAAGGTAGCGTGGCCGCACAATACGACTTCGGTGTTAGGAGTAAACCAACGAATCTGAAAGCTATCATCAGTTTTTACATAGAAAGCGGTTTCAGATAAATTGTTTTCAGCAGCAATGGCTTGCATTACCTTATCACTAAGCCATTCATCAAGCGGGCAAATTGCTGCAGGGTTTCCGCTAAAGATCGTGTCAGCAAAAGCATCTATTTGGTATAATGAGAGAATCACTATTTATGCCGTTGATAGTTCAAAATAGATTACTTGATAAACGGTCTATTATTTTTTTCGCCGTTGTTGCACGGCTTCTGCAAGTGTTTGTAGCGTCGGAACAGTACTTTCCCAACTAATACAGGAATCAGTAATGCTTTGACCATAGGTGAGATCGTTAACATCTTCAACGTCTTGTCTACCTTCGACTAAATGACTTTCTAACATGATACCCATGATACGCTTATCTCCAGAGGCTATCTGTTTAGCAATATTTTGGCTTACATCAATTTGACGCTCGAATTTCTTTTCGCTATTTGCATGGCTGGCATCAATCATTAGCATTTCTGGCAGCTTTGCTTTACGTAATTGTTGTGCAGCAATATTGACATTTTCAGCATCGTAGTTAGGCTTTTTGCCACCACGTAAGATGACATGGACATCTTCATTGCCTGTCGTTGTGAAAATAGCAGAGTGTCCTTGTTTGGTAAGAGACAAAAAGCTGTGTGGTTTACTGGCAGAGCCTAGCGCATCGATAGCAATTTTTAGAGTACCATCAGTACCATTTTTAAAACCGACTGGGCTTGATAGGCCAGAAGCAAGTTCACGGTGTACTTGGCTTTCCGTGGTACGGGCTCCAATGGCGCCCCAGCTAATTAAATCAGCGAGGTATTGTGGTGTAATTAAATCTAAGAATTCTGTTCCAGCCGGTACGCCCATATCATTAATATTAGCTAACAATTGACGTGCTAGGTGCAAGCCTTTATTAATCTCGAAGCTATTATCTAAGTTAGGGTCGTTAATTAAACCTTTCCAGCCGACGGTTGTTCTAGGCTTTTCAAAATACACGCGCATAACAATGAGCAAATCATTTTCATGTAGTTCACGTTGCTGTTTTAGGCGCTTGGCATATTCTAGTGCGGCTTTGGGGTCATGTACTGAGCAAGGGCCTACAATGACAAGTATACGATCATCTTTTCCGGTAAGAATATCGTGTATCGCGCTACGTGTTTCAAAAATTGTCTTACGCCCAAAATCACTTACTTTAACGTCTTCAAGTAAGTCGGTTGGAGCCATAACCTCTTGCATGCCAGTAATGCGGAGGTCGTCTGTTTTGTATTTCATGGTCATAATCTTATTTTTTCGAGCCAGTTTGTGTCAGTCGTGATTGGAAATCGAATCTAGGATACGAATCTCAGCGATAGCCACCCATAATACCATTTTTTTCTAGAAAACGGAGTAGTCTAATGACAACTTTATATAGACAATTAGAGGTCGCGGTATAGTCCAAGTGTGTTGCTTCTATGGGGAAGGTGGAGTATGTTTTTGGCAGAAAAACAATTAATAAGGAGATTTTACAATGATTGGTAAAAAGAATATTGCATTTGGTTTTATCTATTTGGTTTTTACTGCTTCACTCGGTCTTGTTATGGTGGATAAATATGAAGGTTTCGGTAAAGTCTCGCAAGAAAAACAGGCAAGTGTCGGCCGTCTTCAAGCTCTAAGTGGCAGTGGTTTTGAAGAAGATCTTGAGCCATTAACCGCAATTCAAATTGCAAAAGCAAATACAGCCGGAATTTTGAGTTTAAATAAGTTAAATAATACCGAGGCAGAAATAGATGGGATTAAAGGCGGCCCACACGCCCATGGTAATTTAGAGGCTGTACTTAATATTGTTGCAGGTTTAACACTATGTTTTATTGCAGCGGCTACCTGGTTGAAACAACTAATTAGTTGGTTATTTATTATTGGTGCGGTCATGCATTCTGGCATGTTATATCTACGCACTATGTTTGATTTACAAATAGCGAACACGTTATTAGATACAGGTATTGGTCCGATTGCGGTATTGGCCGGGCTTTTAATTTTGGGTGTTGTCAGTTGGAAAAGTTTTACTAATAAGATTGTGGACGATTAGTAAAGGATTGACCTAATAATGAGAATTTTTTATCCAAAAATAAAACCTTATCAAACACATCGTTTAAAAGTAGATGATGTCCATGAATTATATATAGAGGAATCGGGGTCTGTTGATGGTATTCCGGTTATATTTGTTCATGGAGGTCCGGGTGCGGGTTGTGCAGAAGAGCATCGACGGTTTTTTGACCCTGAAAGATATCGCATTATTTTATTTGACCAACGCGGCGCAGGACAATCAACGCCACACGCTAATTTAGAGAATAATACTACGCAGGATCTCGTCGCTGACATGGAGTTGATTCGAGAGCATCTAGGTATTAGGCAATGGGTATTGTTTGGTGGGTCATGGGGTTCAACCTTATCGTTAGTTTATGCACAAGCACATGTTGAACGTGTTCTAGGTTTAGTTTTACGCGGTATTTTCTTATGTCGACCACAAGAAATCGAATGGTTTTATCAAAAAGGCACCAGTAAATTATTTCCTGATGCATGGGCTGAATTTTGTCGACTCATTCCTGAAGAGGAGCGCGCAGACATGGTGAGCGCGTATTACAAACGCTTAACAAGTGATGATGAACTTGTTCGTACCAAAGCAGCCAAAGCATGGTCAATATGGGAAGGGCGAACGTCTACCCTTACACCCAATGCCGATGTTGTTAATAGCTTTGGTAACATCCATACAGCGGTAAGTTTAGCGCGAATAGAATGCCATTATTTTATGAATAATAGTTTTTTAGAGCCAAATCAAATCTTAAACGATGCTGAAAAAATAAAAGACATACCGAGTATTATTGTACAAGGGCGTTATGATGTTGTATGTCCAATGGAATCAGCATGGGATTTACATCAAGTATTATCAAAGTCAGAGTTGAGCATCATTCCTGATGCGGGTCACTCAGCAATGGAGCCGAGCATTATCGATGCTTTGGTTAAGGCGACGGATAAAATGTTGGGTCGCCTTAAGTGATTGCTTTAATTCAACGCGTAAAACAAGCGAGTGTTAGTGTCGATGAAAACATTATTGGTGAAATCAATAAAGGTCTATTGGTTTTAGTTGGTGTAGAAAAAGAAGATGATAAGGTAAAAGCAAAGCGTTTAGTAGAGCGAGTTTTGAATTATCGTGTTTTTTCTGATGAACAAGACAAAATGAATTTATCGGTAAAAGATATCCACGGCGACGTATTGTGGGTATCGCAATTCACTTTAGTTGCCGATACTAAAAAAGGCAATCGTCCGGGGTTTAGTCGCGGTGCCTCACCCGAGTTAGGAAGTGAATTATTTAAACAAGTATTAAATTATGCTGGCGAGTTACATAGCAGCAATGCAGCAGGACAATTTGCCGCTGATATGCAAGTGGCTTTAGTAAACGATGGCCCAGTTACTTTTTGGTTAGAAGTATAAACCTCTTTAGTATTAAGATCGGCTGCCCCATATTTTAGCAACGGCACGATCGTTGCCTAAGGCTCCAACAACTAAACCAATAAAGGCAATTAAGCTAAAAATAATAACGGGCAAGTAATAACCTAACTCTGCATCTTCTGGTATAAAATAATAAACAGCCGCCGCTAAACTACTAAACAAAATACTAATAACGATTAATATTTTTCTACTTAAGGGTTTAATTGCATATTCTTCGTCACCTTGTTCAAAAATATTTAAGATGGGGGCAAAGATTTTGCGTAACAAATGTTTCATTGTAATATTCTATCTAAGTTAATTTAGGATGATGTTAGCACATTAATTTAAAATAATACCAACATGACTGATATAGAAAAACAAGTACAATCCCCGTGCATTAGAAACTGCTGCTTAAATACAGATGATGTGTGCCTAGGTTGTTTTCGTCATGTAGATGAAATTATTGAGTGGAGCCCGGCCAGTAATGAACGTAAAGCAATTATTCTAGACAATGCCAAAAAGCGTAAAGAAAAGCATGGCGTTCAATGGGGTGACTAAAATTTTATTCTATTAGACTACCAATTGCATCATACAGCTTTTGTTTGTTAACAGGCTTAGTCAAGAATGAATCCATACCGGCTTTTATACAGGCTTGCTGATCTTCCTGGCTCGCATTTGCCGTTAAAGCAATGACAGGTGTATGTGCTCCATGTACTTCTTGTTGTCGCCATTTTTTTGTAACCTCGATGCCGGTGAGTTCAGGCATACGCATGTCCATTATAACGACGTCGTAGAGGTTGTGTTGTAGTTTTTCCAACGCTATAGCACCATTTTCCGCATGAGTAACAGTGTGTTCTGCTTCTTCTAAAAATGCTGTTATAACTTTTGCATTAATGGGGCTATCTTCAGCTACTAGAATATTTAGTGGTTTACTGTCAGCTTTGGTATCATTTGTTGGTTTTTTTGAATCGACAGATAATGAATCTAAATCACTGTCTTGAATATATTCCCAAGGAATTTCAACCCAAAACGTTGTTCCTTTATCTGGTTGGCTATGAACTTCAACGCGCCCATTCATTAAACTAATTAAGTTTTTAATAATGGTTGTACCCAATCCAGTACCTGATTCTTTTAAATTATTTTTACATTGATAAAATGGATTAAAAATATTTTTTAAGTCATGTGACTCTATACCTATACCCGTATCAACCACTTCGATTCTGACTCGACAAATTAATTCATCTTTGTTTATAGAAATAACATTAATGTCTACACTGCCAGTAGGAGTATATTTAATGGCATTGCTAACTAAGTTAAGTAGAATCTGTCGTAAACGATTTGCGTCACCAATAAAATGGGTTGGTAACTTTTCATCGTAGTTGTAGTTAAAACTTAAGCCTTTCTTTTGCGCTAGCGGTGTAAACATTCCGTGCACGCCTTTAATAACTTTAGTTAAATTAAAGGCCTCATTATCCAATATAAATTTACCTGCCTCCAGTTTGGATAAGTCTAGAATATCATTGATGAGTGAATGTAATGCTGAAGATGATTCATCGAGTGATTCAACATAATCTTTTTGAACTTCAGACAACTCTGTGTTTTTAAGTAATGATGCCATGCCAATGATTCCACTCATCGGTGTACGGATTTCATGGCTCATGGTGGCAAGAAATTCGCTTTTAGATTTATTCGCAGCATCAGCTATTTTTCTGGCTTCCTGTAAATTTTTCAACATGCGATTAAGATAAAGCGGCATGATAAGTAAGAAAAAAGAATAAACCAAAGATGTTGACGTATCATTTATCCAATAGCCATTTGAGAGCAACATCCATTGGTAACCAATAAATCCGACAATGACTGCGGCTAATAAGGGCCCTCGACCATAGCGAATACCATAACCAATAAATATCCATGGGTAGAGTAAGTAAAAGGCACTAAAGGGGCTGGTGCTAGTGAGGATCATTGAGTAAGTGACTGAACCTAAATCAATCGGCACCATTAAGTAGCGACGTGAAGAAATACCAGGATAATATATAATGCTAATGACATTGACGATGGTAATGGCGAAGAATCCGCCTAAAAATATAATGTAATCTTCTGCGGGTGCGGTAAAATATCCATATTGAATACCAAGGCCAATATAGATACTCGCAAAGAGCCAAATACCTAAACGTACCAGTGTTTGTGCAATTTCAGGATCGCGGCTGATCAGCTGTTGGATTTTCTTAATATTCATATGAACAATATAAAACAGTAATGGGTTGATTAAAATAGTTATGACGAAGCAAATAGAAATAAATGTTGAAATTACCACTGAAAACAAATGCAGTTTTTGTGAAGGAACAAAGTGCTGTGTTTATACAACGCAAGAAATTGATACGCCGCGAACAAAAGACGATTTTGATCACATGCTATGGCAAATGGCACATAAAAACATTCAGGTTTATAAAGATGAAGGAGAATGGTTTTTATTGGTTAATAATGAATGCCAATTTTTAGGTGACAAGGGGATGTGTAAAATTTATGAAACGCGACCACAACTTTGTCGTGATTATTCAAACGATTTTTGTGAATACGATGAGCCAGCCGAGAACAGTTTTCAATTTTATTTTAAAACTTATGAAGAACTGGATAAGTACTGCCGAAAACGATTTAAGAAATGGGATGATCGTTTTACAAGTTAGTTATACTGTTATATTTCATTTAGGCATAATTTCATCAAAGCCATGTATCGCATTAAAACCTTCAATTTCACGGATAGCTTGTTGAGTATCGGGTTTGTAAATAGCAAGTAAGTGCTGAATGCCATAGCTTTGTGCCGAGCGTAGTACAGATAAACTATCATCAATAAATAAAGTCGATTCATTTTCAAAAGGGATACGTTTTTTTAGCTTATCCCAAAAAGGTTGTTCTTCTTTTGGTAAACCGAAATCATGTGCGCAAACAATATGATCGAAATGATTATGTAATTTTGTTTTATCAAGTTTGAGCGCGAGACTTTTTTGGTGTGCGTTAGTGACCAGCGCTGTTTCAATATTATTTTTTCGTAAGCTTGTTAAAAAATCAACAACATAAGGATGTACAGCAATAAGGTGAGCAACTTCAGCTTTTAATTGAGCAATATCTAATTCAAGTCGATCCGTCCAGTAATCTACACAGTACCACTCAATGGTACCTTCAACTTCTTTAAAAATCGGCATAAGTTTTTCATAAGATACTTCAAAGCTTAAATTATGTTTTTCAGCATAACGTACGGGCACATGATGTTGCCAGAAATGGTTATCAAAATTCAAATCTAATAAGGTGCCGTCCATATCGAGGAGAACAGTTTTAATATCATGCCAGTTAATCATGGTTTATACGTGTTTGCATTTTGCAGTAATCGATTTAACAATAGTGAAGTTTTTGAAGTTTATACTAAACTTAATTCTAACTCTATTACGTAATGGATTTTAATATGATGCTTATTATAAGAATAATGTCGTTATGTTTAATGGTTGGCGCTATCTTTTTTGGTGCAACCGCCAATTCGAATGGTTTAACTGAAAAAGAGATGGAGCGTTGGTTAGAAAGCGATGATATGGACCCACCAGGGGCAACTTCGATTGATGTTAATAATGGCGAGCTCTATTTTCTTAACAAAAAACCTTCTAAACCCGTACACCACCATCGTAATGCTTTAACGATTTATAAAAATAGTTTAACCGATGGTTGGGTTAAGTTAGAGCAATGTCATCGTAATATGGATAGATTTCCTCGAGTACAGGTTATGTTTAATAAAAAGCGTGTACGAGATATAAAAATTACCCAAGCCGATGCAATCGATAAGTCATGGGTAGAAGGTAATACTGTGCAGCTTGAAAATGTAAAAGACAATGCAGTGCTTTGTATTGAGGCATGGTCTAAAGCACTCATTAGAAATGACGATGGTAGTTTTCAATTATCGAATGGACCATTTATGCGGAAATTTTTAGATGGTTATTACCCTATACACGTTACGATCGATGTGAATTATAAAGCGACTAATTTAGAATTAGTTTTGGTTGAGCCGATTGCTCAAGATGGCTTTAAGGTAACACAAACCTCAAAGTCTATTAATATGGAGGCTTGGTTTGAAGGACGTTTAAAAACAAATCTCACTTTTATTAATTAACTCTCTGTAAAATACTGGCGCTATGGCACTTAAACTGTCAAAATCGCGCCTCTTATGGATAATATTCAATCATATTTGGATGCGGTGCGAAATCTTGCCTGTATGGCGGGAGAAAAAATTCTTGAGGTTTATCAAACAGAATTTACCGTTGAAGACAAAGAAGATCAAACCCCAGTAACCGCTGCTGATATTGCTGCGAATAAAATTATTCTTACTGGTTTAAATAAACTCACTCCCGATATTCCCGTTATTTCTGAAGAAGAAGGCTTAGCACCATTTGGAGAACGCTCTAAATGGACACGATATTGGTTGATCGATCCTCTCGACGGTACACGTGAATTTATTAAAAAAAATGGTGAATTTACGGTAAATATTGCTTTAATTGAAAACCAGAAGTCTGTTTTGGGTGTTGTTTACGCTCCCGTTTTACAGCTCATGTATTACGGGCTAAAAGGTGGCGGTAGTTTTAAAACATCGGCACATAATCAAGCTGAAAGAATTCATGTTGATAAACATTGCGCAAAGCCAATACGCGTTGCGGGTAGCCAGTCGTTTACGAGTAATGACTTTATTTCCTTTGTACGTAACTTACCTGAGTGTCAGGTAATTAATTTAGGTAGTGCATTAAAATCTTGTTTGGTGGCAGAAGGGGGTGCCGACGTCTACCCACGTTTTGGTTTAACTTCAGAGTGGGATACCGCGGCAACGCAATGTATTTTAGAAGAAGCCGGTGGTTATTTGGTTGATATGAATTTGCAACCGTTACGTTACAACACCAAAGAGAGTTTATTGAATCCGCATTTTTTAGCGTACGGCGACGCTAGTGTGGATTGGCAATCCTACTGCGACAAATAATTAACTTAAGTGTAATAGTTTGAATCTAGTCTTACATGTTCAGTTAAATATTCTGATGTGGCCGTACAAAACCGTAAAACACATAATCGTAAAAATATTGTATAAACCCTTGAGGATCGTCATTCCCGCGTAGGCGGGAATGACCGGACTCTGTTAGACTTTTACAACTTAAGCGTTCGCTTTGTTTAATATATTTAGTTCTCGTCACAATCTTTATTATCATATACCGCCATGATGTTGATTAACTCATCGAGTATTTCTTTTTGTTGTGCGTTACTTGTTTCGTTTAATAATTTAGGTAGTGGTTTTGTATTGTCTTTTTCAAAGTTGATAAGGTTTTCGATGTATTGACGAGTAATCGTGCAGCCTTGTATACAGATTTTTTCGATAAGCTCTTGAATGTCTGGTGTAGATTTTTGACTATTCATAGATTTATCAACAGGAAGTGTGATTGAAAGAAGAAGTGGTGGCCGGACCTGGAATCGAACCAGGGACACGAGGATTTTCAATCCTCTGCTCTACCGACTGAGCTATCCGGCCTTTGTCTTCAATTGAAAGCAGCTTAAACGAGCTTGCTTGTTTGAGCGGCGTATTTAAGCGGCTACGGCTCTTTTAGTCAAGTAATAGTTGTGTTTTTAGGCCAATTTACTGATAAATAGTACTATTTTGGCTTATTTGGGTGCAACAAAGCCTTCGGGCATTTCGCTGCCGTCGCCGAAGAAGAATTTTTCCATTTCTTTCTCTAAAAATGCGCGATCTTCTGGTTTCATTGGGCTGAGTCGGTTTTCGTTCATAAGAATAGTTTGGTGGCCCATCCATTGTTGCCAAGCTTCTTTAGAAACATTGTCGAAAATCTTTTGGCCTAATTCTCCCGGATAGGTAGGGTTGTCGAGGCCTTCGGCTTCTTTGCCTAATTTTATACATTGCACCATTTTAGCCATTATTCGTCTCCAATAAATTGTCTAATAACATCTTAACCGGGGCAGGTAGCCCACGTTTGTCTGCATTACTTGTTTTGTTCTGTGTTTTGTATTGTGGGCCGCATTTATACCAGACTAAGTTATCTGAATCCATGACACATTGTGTGTGGGTACTTACTCTGCACTTAAGTGGTTGAATATCAAGGTGATAATGGCTAAAGGTATGTCTGAAAGCCTCAAGCTTAGTGCTTGATTCGATTTTACAGCCGTATTGCTGTTGGCTGATATGATCCGCTTCATCCTCATCATTAATTTCAGGTAGGCTCCACAGGCTGCCCCAAATGCCTTGTGCAGGACGTTGTTCTAGTAGCACATTGCCATCGGTGTTTTGTAGTAATAGCATGGTGGTTTGCTTAACAGGTAAGGTCGTGCGCTTTTTTGAAGTGGGGTAATCTTGCACGTTGCCTTGTTTGAAAGCGACACAATTTGTATTGATTGGGCAAGACTCACATTGTGGTTTTCCACGCCGACACAGGGTCGCGCCCAGGTCCATAATCGCTTGCGTGTAGTCCGCAGCACTGTGATCTGGGGTGTGCTGTTTGGAAATTTCCCATAATTGATTCTCTATTCTTTTCTCTCCTGGCCAACCGCTAATTGCGTGGAAACGAGTAAGCACCCGTTTAACATTGCCATCTAAAATAGCATTGGGTTGATCAAATGCTTGAGCTAATATCGCTGCCGCAGTGGAAGGGCCAATGCCAGGTAGTGCAAGAATATCGACATAATTGTCAGGGAAAACACCGTTATGTTGCTCAACAATAAGTTGTGCTGCTTTGTGTAAGTTACGTGCTCGGGCGTAATAACCAAGCCCTGTCCAAAGATGTAGCACCTCATCTTGACTGGCACTTGCCAACGCAGAAATGTTTTTAAATTCTGTAATAAAACGCTCAAAGTACGGGATAACCGTTTGAACTTGAGTTTGCTGCAGCATGATTTCAGACAGCCATACACGGAAAGGCTCGCGCGGATGTTGCCATGGCAAGTCGTGCCGACCACATTGTTTGAACCACTTAAGTAAAGCGTTACTGAATGATGTACTAACGTTTGTATGCAAGAGTATCTGCAACTTATATTGGTTTTTTATCGGTGTGTAATCGGCATAGTATACCTTGGAGTGATGGCCGCGAGATTATATTTCGATGTAATATTTGGCTGATTCTTTGTAGTTTGATAATCATGCTCAAAGAGCTAAAACAGATTTGTTATGTCTTTATCATCCAGTGATAGTCCACTTTAATTTATATAACCATTTGAATTTTATAGTGTTTTTGGCTCCCTTATTAAGGGTTTGTATGTACCTAGAAAATTTCTGCCAACCTAGAAACTCTATTTTGTAAAAAACTTATGTTTTTACCCCTAAAGCCGATAATGTAAATATGGGCTATTGCGTAAAGATAGTTGAGCCTGTTTTATTAAACTGGGTTAATGTTTATTATGAAAAAGGAATTAAAAAACAAAATATTAGGTATTGTTCAGCATCGCTATACGGGTGCGAGTGTTTCGGCAATAGCTTTGATTGGGTTGTTTGCAGCTACGTTACTGGCCGAAGTCGGGAATAATATTTTAACCTGGGGGCTAATGACGGGTGTTTGCGTTGGTTGGGCTTTGCAGGTGTTTAGTCGCAACTTGAATCGTCGTTTTAGCGCAAGTTTAATTAATGCCCTTGAAAAAGGAATGCGTGGCGAACAGTATGAGCCGATCCATGTTATTCCTGGTATGCCACAAACGTATATTTTGGCAAATAATTTTGATATCGCGATGGGCTCATTAATGCGAACAAACTCATTAGTCACTCAAGTGGCGGGTACGTTGGCCGACCATGCGAGTGAAATTAGTACAACCGCCACCGTTATTGCTAAGCAGATGGGCGAGCAAGTTCAAGAAACGACAGATATTTCAGAATTGGTTGAGCGTTTACAAAATGTTTTTTCGACCTCAGTTGAAGCAGCAGAACAAACCGTGGAATTATCTTCTAAGTCGGAGTCTGAAGGGAATAGCGGAAAATTAGTTATGACTCAAGCGATGAGTAGTGTGTCCGCACTAAGTGATTCCGTTGTTTCAGCGGGTAGTATGATTGACCGCTTAGGAGAAGAGAGTAAAGAGATTGGCGGTATAATTAGTGTGATAAAAGGCGTGGCCGAGCAAACCAATTTATTGGCATTAAATGCTGCAATAGAAGCGGCACGTGCAGGAGAGCAAGGCCGTGGTTTTGCCGTTGTGGCAGATGAAGTAAGAAGCCTTGCAAGTAAAACACAAGAGTCAGCCAGTGAAATAGAAACGATTATTGAAAAAATTATTCAGAGTGTGCACGAAACATCTGAAACCGTTGGGCGCTCAGTAACACTGGCTGAAGAATCGGATGAATCAATAGAAGGTGTTGTTGTTTCATACTCTGAATTGGTTGGTTATTTGGTTGAGGTAAGCAGTTTAGGGCGGCGTGTTGCTGATGTAACACGTAGTGAAGTTGATACAGCTGGACATGTATTTACAAAGTTACAAGGTATACAGGAAATTGGACATGTCACCCAAGAGAGTAGTCAAATGATGGCGGAGGCAAGTAAGGAATTACATTCATTAGGCGAACAATTAGAGCAACTTGCCAAATTAGCTGGAACGGGAATAGAAGATAATATTCAAGAAGATGAGGCTGATTTTTTTTAACAAAATACGAATAATTTAAGCAAAATACTATAGCTAAAAATTTTCTTGCCGATACAAATGTTAAGAACATAATAGCCTTGATAGTAGAGAACTGTATGAGTCAATCTATGATGATACTAGCTGTAGACGATGAACCCCTAAATTTAATGATTCTTCGAGAATTATTCGAAGATACGCATGAGATTACATTGGTAGAATCAGGTGAAGATGCCATGGAGCAACTTGAAAAAGCGGTTCCCAATGTTATTTTGCTTGATGTGATGATGCCAGGTATTGATGGCATTGAAGTATGCAAACGTGTTCGCGCAAATGATGAAATGAAAGATGTAAAAATTATTATGGTTTCAGGTAAAGCGATGCAAGATGATATACAAGTCGGTATGGATGCCGGTGCAAACCATTATATTAGTAAACCCTTTGATATGATGAAATTAGTCGATTTAGTGGAATCGTATTCCTAACGACTGAATATCTTTTAACGGTAACTACCTGATTAATCTACTTATATCTCTAAGCTCTTGATTCTAAATAAGCACAGTTAACGAAGATATTAACCCATTTGGGTGACGCGACGACAATGAGATCTTTGCTATATTGGCTCATCGGTTGGTGTGTTTGTCTATACGGATATTTTGGAATCACCTTGTGGGGGGCTATAAGGTTTTTTTGATGGCCACCGGCCGAACCTATTTATTTTTTCTTATCACCTTTATACCGCTTTAAACCTTTAACAAAGATTGACCTAAGCGGTTGGTTCACATTATTCTTCACCACATGAATATAATCGTAAATGGCGAGAGTCGCGTTGTTGACACATCCTGTACTGCAGCTCAATTAGTTGAGTTGATGGGTATTACCAGTGGCCGGATTGCAATGGAAGTGAATCAAGAAATTGTGCCTCGAAGTACTTATCAAACCCACCAATTTCAAGCCGAGGATGTTATTGAAATTGTACATGCGGTAGGTGGTGGCTAATTAGCGCGGTGGTTAACGTGCTTGTCGCTATTTGTTATAATTCCGCTTAGTTATTTATATCTCATAAAACCTATTAATTAAAAATTCATTTTTAGTTTATTCCATTTTTAGTTTATTAAAGGAACTCGCATGAGCGCATTACAAGACACGCCGTTGGTTGTTGCTGGCAAATCGTATCAATCACGGTTGTTAGTTGGTACGGGTAAATATAAAGACATGGATGAAACACGAGAAGCCATTGAAACCAGTGGAGCTGAAATTGTAACCGTTGCCGTGCGTCGCAGTAACATTGGCCAAAAACCGGATGAGCCAAATTTACTCGATGTTATTTCACCACATAAATACACCATTTTACCAAACACAGCAGGTTGCTATACCGCTGAAGATGCTCTGCGTACCTGTCGTTTAGCGCGTGAGTTATTAGACGACCACCGTTTAGTCAAGCTTGAAGTCTTGGGTGATGAACAGACGTTATACCCCGACATTCCCGCAACATTAGAAGCTGCTGAAATTTTGGTGAAAGAAGGTTTCGAAGTGATGGTGTATACCAGTGACGATCCTATTATCGCGAAACGCTTAGAAGAAATTGGTTGCGTTGCGGTTATGCCGTTAGCTGCCCCGATTGGTTCTGGCTTAGGAATACGTAACCCCTATAATATTTTAACGATTATTGAAAATGCCAATGTACCGATTATTGTCGACGCCGGTGTCGGCACGGCATCTGATGCAGCCATTGCAATGGAGTTAGGGTGTGAAGGGGTGTTGATGAACACAGCCATTGCCGGTGCACAAAAACCCGTACTGATGGCATCGGCAATGAAGAAAGCTATTGAAGCCGGTCGAGAAGCCTTTTTAGCTGGGCGGATGCCACGTAAACGTTTTGCGAGTGCATCGTCACCTATTGATGGTTTAATTATTTAGCAATAATTTTCTAAAGCAGCGCTTACAGCGTTGTTTTATGAAATGAGCCAATAACTATTTCCGAGCCGTTATTTATGCAACAAAAAACATCACAACGTGAAGATCATCGAATCCGTAGCTTTGTGCGTCGCCAAGGACGACTTACGCCTGCACAGCAATTTGCGTTAGAAAAGCATATGCCAAAATTTGGTTTGCAAGCATCAGCTGGTGTATTTGATTTTGCCAAAGAGTATAAACGTGAAGCACCAACCCATTTAGAAATTGGTTTTGGTAATGGACAGTCAGTTGCGAATATGGCGGGTAGTCATCCAGAAAATAATTACTTAGGTGTTGAAGTGCACCGACCTGGCGTAGGTAATTTATTACAACTTATCCATGCGCAAGAATTGACAAATGTTCGTGTAATGACAGACGATGTTTTTGATGTTCTAAAAAATAATATTGCCGATAACAGTCTAGCGGCAGTCTATATTTATTTCCCCGATCCTTGGCACAAACGATGTCATGTTAAACGACGTATTATTAATCCAGAATTTGTCACCATGTTAGCGGATAAAATGGAAGTTGGTGGTTTATTGCATATGGCAACCGACTGGAAAGATTACGCGAAACATATGATGCGGGTAATGAATGACATGTCGCAATTTAAAAACCTAGCGGGCGAAGGTCTTTATTCCGAACGACCTGAATGGCGAACGCTTACGAAATTTGAACAACGCGGCCATCGGTTAGGCCATGACGTTTGGGATTTAATGTTTACTAAAAATTAGAATTCTCATTACAGGTTTAATATGATTAATAAAATTCACCTAGCTGCTATTATTTTTGGTTTTGTGTCTTATTATTTTAGTGATGTAAATAGTTCAAGTGGTTTCTTTAATATTTTCCTACCTCTCGTTGTTTTATTGAGTTTCATCTATGGCTTATTAGTAACGATTAATCTCATTCTCAAATCACGACGCTCCAGTAACTATGAAGATAAGTCAGTTGATTTTTTATTGGAAAATATGAAAGCGATTAAAAATAATAATGAAGAAAAAACGGAAGTAGAAACAGATCAAGTTGACGTTAAAAATAAACCAGAATAATTAATTGATAGGCCAAAGCCATGCTGCGCCGCGTACACCACTTGAATCGCCGTGCACAGGTGGAACGATTTGAGTAGAAACTTGGTCAGAAAAAATATATTCATTCCAATAGCGCGGAACATTTTCATACAAGCGACGAATATTTGACATACCACCACCTAGTACAATGACGTTAGGATCAATAATATTAATGACATGCGCAAGGGCTTTTGCGAGCCGACGTTCATACTGTTCTAAACATTGAATCGCAGATGAATCTCCATTATTCGCTTTATCTACAATTTCAGAAGCGGATATTAAGTTCGATGATTGTGTTAGCTCTTTGTAATTACGTTCAAAGGCTGGGCCAGATAAAAATGTCTCGATACAGTCAGCTTTTCCGCAATAACATTTTTCTTGTTTTGCAATTTTTTTAATATCAAGATCATCTTGCCAGGGTAGGGAGTTGTGTCCCCATTCGCCAGCAATGGCATTATTTCCTGTAAGCACATTTTTATTAATGGTTATACCGCCGCCTGTTCCTGTGCCGATAATAACACCAAAAACGATATCTGCATTTTTTGCTGCACCATCTGTTGCTTCAGAGACAACAAAGCAATTGGCATCATTTTCTATCCGAACTGGAGATTTAAGTGAGTCTTCTAAATCAGTTTTTAGTGGTTTACCGATTAGCCATGTTGAATTTGCATTTTTAACTAAGCCAGTTGCAGGTGAAATGGCGCCTGGTATGCCAATGCCCACCGATCCAGTTTGTCTGGTGTGCGTTTGTGCATTGTTAATAAGATTAGTAATAGTATTGATGGTATCAGTGTAGCTATGTTGCGGTGTTGCTTGTCGTTCACGATAAAGTTCTTTGCCGTTATTATCTAATGCAATAACTTCTATTTTGGTGCCCCCAAGATCAATGCCCAATCGCATGCGATTATTTCGTTACCAAATAAGTGTCATCATGCGAATACGCTGGGCTACAGCAGCATAAAAAAACCAGATCAAATGAGCCTGTATTTTTAATTTTATGTGAGTTCTTTGGCTGTATACAAATAGTGTCCCCAACTTCAACATCAAACTGTTCATCATTAATCGTCATTAGGCCACGGCCTTGTTGAATATAATATAACTCTTCAGTAAGCGCATGATAATGTAATTGAGTTTCGGTATTTATTGGTACGGTAGCTTGAGCAAGGCTTTGATTTTTATTGCCTTGCTGTTGAGGGTGCATTAATTCACAAATTGACGAATTATCTTTTGTAATATAAGTATCTAATTCGTCTTGTTTACTGATGGTTGGCATAAGTTATCTTACAGGATTTTTTGGGGTTAAAAATATTATCTTACCTTCAACTTTATTGGTACTTAATATAATGAAAGGTTGTGTTAACGCAAGACTTACAGGATCATTTCTTTTAGGTTCGGTGAATGAGAGTGTTAAAAATAAATTCTCATTAATACGTTTAATATTGCTCACGCCAACGGTATAACCACCACTTGGTTGTTGGCCTGCAAAAATGGCAATAACAATTTTATCTTGAAAGTTAATGGATGGTGTGCGAGATGTTTTGGGGTCATTGTGTATTAATAATAAACGTTGCCAATCCTTTTTATTTTTAATAACTAATTGATTAGGTAGTGAGATGTTGCTATGCGACCCTTGAGAAATAATGTTGAATCTTACGTTAAGATTGTCGCCGATATCTTCATCTTCAGTTGTAACGGTTGGTGAGGTTGAGCATGCACTTATGCTTAAGACTAGTAATAGAGCGTTAATATAGATTAAAAATTTATTCATTTTCTTGGCGGGTGATAACATCAATTAATTCACAGTTCTCATTAATAATAGGGGTAAATAAAATAGCTTGGCAACAAACCTGACAATCTTCAATATAAGTATAATCGCCAGTAGAGCTAGAGTCTATATTATTACCATTGGTCAATAGAGGGCTGTAATCAATCAAAGTATTAAATACTTCGCCGCAGTAGGGGCAGGTAACATCGAAATCAGTAATCATTGTTTAATCCGGTAAAAATAAAGACATAACATCGTTTAAGTATTGCATGCCAAGTGCGGTGGGTTTGATTGTATTATCAATTTCATACAGCCATTTTTTTTGTTTTGCTATCTCAATCGTGTTTAGTATAGCTGTGATTGGCAAGCCGGTTACTTCTGTATAATTTTGTGTTGTAAAACCATTGCTTAATCTTAGTGCATTTAACATGAATTCAAATGTAATTTCATCTTCTGGTAAAACGTGTTTATCAAAAACGTGCTGATTAGTTTTAACCTGTTGCATATAATTTTTTGGTTGTTTTTGTTTAAAGCATCTTTGGACTTCTTGAGTATTGGCAAAACTAATTTTTTGATGTGCACCCGCTCCAATACCGATGTAATCACCAAACTGCCAATAGTTCAGATTGTGCTGACAACGGTTTTTATTGTTTGCTTCGAATTTTGAAAAAGCAGAAACTTCATATTGTGCATATTGATTATTGCGTAATAATTGATGGGCTTGTTGTGTCATATCCCACAAGAGATCATCTTGTGGTAATTTCTTCGGTATGTTTTTTGCGAAAAATGTATTCGGTTCAATGGTTAATTGATAATGAGATAGGTGTGGAGGTTGAATATCGATAGCGGTTTGCAAGTCATCTTGCATTTGCTCGATGGATTGACCGGGTAACCCAAACATAAGGTCTAAATTAAAGTTTGAAAAGCCAGCTTGCTGAGCAGCTTCAATCGCATTAATTGCTTGAATGCTATTATGTATACGGCCCAATTTTTTTAACATATTGTCGTTAAAGGATTGTATTCCCATTGATAATCGATTGACACCAGCCTGACGATATCCAATAAACTGAGCTTGATCGACCGTACCGGGATTGGCTTCTAGTGTTATTTCTATATCAGGAGAAAAATTTAAACGTGCGCGTAGGGCTTGTAGTAGGTGATCTATTGCCGAGGCAGGGAATACACTAGGCGTACCACCACCCATAAATATAGATGTTATTGACCGCCCCCATATATTGGGTAGTTCATATTCAAGATCAAGTATCAAACAATCGATATATTCATCAAAGGGAAGCGATGATTTTATTTCATGAGAATTAAAATCACAGTAAGGACATTTCTCAACACACCATGGAAAGTGAATGTATAAACTTAGTGGTGGTAAGATTGAAAATTCTGGCATATAGGGTTTTAACTACGCGTTTTTTTTATATGTTCAGCTAATAGGGTTAAGGCTTTGCCTCGATGGCTTAGAACATTTTTTTGCTCGGGTTTTAATTGCGCAGATGAACAGTTATGTTCGGGGACATAAAAAATAGGATCATAACCGAAACCATTATTACCTTGCGGTTCAGTTAGTATGCTTCCTTCCCAAGTGCCTTGGAATATTAGTGGCGTCGGATCAGTTTCATGTTTTAATAAAACCATTAAACATTGAAAACGTGCGTTACGTTGTTCAGTCGGAATATTTTTTAATTCGTTGAGTGCTTTTTGTAAATTGTCTTCATCGGTTGCATTTTCACCTGCATATCGAGCGGAATAAAGACCGGGCGCACCGTGCAGTGCATCTATTTCTAAACCAGAATCATCTGCAAGTGCTGGTAAGCCAGTATGATGGCAAGCATTGCGTGCTTTAAGTAATGCATTTTCAACAAAGGTTAAACCAGTTTCAGGAATTTCAGGCACATCATAATCTGATTGTGGAACCACGCTAATATTATACGCAGATAATATCTCCGTTATTTCCTGTGCCTTGCCAGCATTGTTGCTCGCTAAAATGATTTTATCCATTAACATACCCAATACTTATTTTTATTTAAGCGTTATTTTGGTGTTCAAACAATTGTTCGATAGCTTGTTTAGCTAAACTCGTCATCGTAATTAAATCATCATGGCTAAATGCTTCACCTTCGGCGGTACCTTGAACTTCAATAAACCCGCCTTTGTCATTCATGATGATATTCATATCCGTATCGCAATCAGAGTCTTCAATGTAATCTAAATCCATAACTGGTGTGCCTTTATAAACACCAACAGAAATAGCTGCGATTTGATTTACGATAGGACTTTCTTTCAGCATTTTTTTTTCAATCATATGATTTACTGCATCGGTGAGCGCAACCATTGCACCGGTGATAGAGGCCGTACGTGTGCCGCCATCGGCTTGAATAACATCACAGTCTAATGAAATAGTGTGTTCGCCGAGTTTTTTGAGATCAATTGCCGCGCGCAGGGCACGACCAATCAGGCGTTGAATTTCCATTGTTCGGCCACCTTGTTTTCCACCCGAGGCTTCACGACGCATACGGTTACCGGTTGAACGTGGCAACATGCCGTATTCTGCAGTTATCCAGCCTTGTCCTTTCCCACGCAAGAAACCGGGCACTCTCGCTTCAACCGAAGCGGTACAAATAACTTTGGTATCACCACAACAAATTAAAACCGAACCCTCGGCATGTTTAGTGTAGTTTTTAGTAATAGTAACGGTGCGTAATTCATCGGCAGCTCGACCACTTGGGCGCATAGTCTTTCCTTATCTAATAAGTGAATAAAAAGCAACAGTATACCGCGAGGGGTGGATGAGGGGCTAGTGAGAATGAGTTTAAGTTGTTATTAGGCTTTTTTATTGAGGAGTGGATTTATTTCTTCGTCGTTCTGGCCTTCAACGATTTCGGGTTTACCGATATGGTAACCTTGTGCGTAGGTCACACCCATTTCGGTGATGTTATCGAGTATGGCTTGATCTTCAACCCATTCTGCTACGGTTGGAATATTCATTGCCTTGCCAATATTAATGACTGACGCAACCATTGCTTTATCTACGTGGTCGGAGACGACATCTTTAATAAATGAACCATCAATTTTTAAGAAATCGATATCCATATGTTTTAGTTGTGATAAAGAACTCAACCCTGTTCCAAAATCATCAAGCGCAAATAAACAACCATATTCTTTTAGCTCTTTAATTAATAACTGTAACTTATCTAAGTTATGTATTGCTGCGGTTTCGGTAATTTCTAAACAAATTTGATTCGGTGGGATTTCAGGATAAACCTCAAACATTTCAATTATAAACTCAACAAAATTTTCGGTGTTTAAGGTTGCACCGGAAATGTTAATCGCGGTAATGGAGTCTTTATCAAGAGGAATGAGCCCACGGCTCAGTGAGCTAAACGTTTGGTTTACAACCCACTTATCAATTCTATCCATAAAATTATATCGTTCGGCGGCTTCGATTAACATTTGAGTTGGTATGGCTTTTTTCTCGGTATCAAATAATCGAAGTAATACTTCATTATAATATTTAAAAGGGGCGTCGCTTTCATTAACCGCAATGGCATGCTGGGTGGTAATAAGTAGATCGCCATTATCTATGGCTTTGTGAATACGTGTAGGTATTTCCATTTCTGAACGAAGCTGTAAAAATTCTTCTTCAGTTATAGTGAGTATATGAACGCGGTTACGTCCTTTATCTTTTGCAACATAACAAGCGATATCAACCGCACTCATTAATGCTTGTGCATCTTCACATTTAGGGGTGATGCTGACTAAACCGATACTCGCGCTAATAGAATGTTTTTTTGTTTGCCATTCAAATTGATAGTTGCGGATTGTTTTAAGAATGAGATTAGCTATTCGATTACCTTCTTCAACATCACAATTACTTAGCAACACACCAAATTCATCACCACCTAGACGAGCGAGAATATCTGATTGACGAATAATGTTTTTAAGCTTTGGTGCAAGTATTTGTAATAAACTATCACCTGCGGGATGTCCGCAGGTATCGTTAATGATTTTAAATTGGTCGAGGTCGATAAATAACATGACATGGTTGTTGTTCCATTTTTTTGCATCATCAACAAGTTCAATTAATCGATGGTCAAATGAGTTGCGATTAAATAAACCGGTTAAGTCATCGTGCTCCGCTTGCCACTTTAATTTTGCTGTAATGTCTCTGGCGCGTTTAATATCGAGATAAAGAAATAACATGATAAAAATTAGCCCAAACACCACAACGCCTATAATCGTATATAGGGTTATATTTCGTTGATCTTTGGCTAATGCTTCAACCTGTTCTAAGGATATTTTGACTTCAATAGCGCCTAATAATTGGTTGAGCTTCCACTGTTTGCCTATGGGTATTCCTTGATCATTGCGTTGTTGAATAATATCGGCATGTTGTTCCATTTGGTTATGACAATTAACACAAGAACTTGCCGAGGCTGGATCGGCTCGCATGTAGCGTAAGGTTGGTCGACCATTGAGCGTTTCAATGCGCCATACGGGTTGCCAATTTATTGGTATTTTGGGATTGGCTTTATCTTGAGCTTCAAGTTGTTGCCATGCCCATTTTTGAAAGTCATCTTGTAAACCTTGTGTTTTTTCAAGATTCCATCGACTGAGGGGATTGTAACGATAAAGGCTAGATTCGTGCTGGCTTATTTTTTTGCCCAACTGTTTTAAGAATTGGGCTGGAAGTGGAACAAAGCCTTTTTTGTCTAACGAATGAATATTGGCTCCGAAACCATCACGCTTCAGTTTCACTACAGCCAGTTTTGCATAAACTGAGCGTGCTGTTGTTGCCATTCGAGAGACAACCCCTGCTAGTTCAAGCGCTTGATGTTCGATGACACGTTTTTGGCCATTGGTAACAGCGTACCAAGCTGCTGTCGATAGTAAAGCTAAAAGAGCGAAGGACAGAACAGCGATTTTAATGCGCAAGTGTTTGAATAAGGCCGAGGAATAATCAGATTCGGTCTCATTGGCTTGGGTGTTAATGCTAAATTTTTTAAGTGGATCCGCTTGCATAGGATTAATGGTGCTATCTGCAATTCCTTATTCATTACACCCATATATAGCGGCTATTACAGAAGCAATTTTAGTGATTTCTCTAGTTATTAGTGGTTTCCGATATGGCTCACAAAAATTTAGGCGAAAAAAAACGGGCTATTTAGCCCGCTTTTTACGAAAAAGCTAAATCCTAAGGACGGATGTACGTATAACCTTGTTTTTGTCGTTCCATAATACGAATTACACAGGAGGGACTATTTTAACGCCCTTAGCTAAATCTGGTATTTTGCAATAAAGCAGGGGCAGAGAATTGACTCTCTATCTGATTGATACTTATCTAAAAATAGAAATATTGAGTATTAAATTACGCGATCGTTTCCACCATCAACGGGTAATTGAGCCCCTGTGGTTTTTGAGAACAGCTTACCGCACATCGCAGCAGCTAAGTCTGCAACATCACTGCTTTTAAGCTCGGTTTTTAGAATATTTTTTCGTTTATATTCATCAACGCTCATGCCGTAGTTTTGGGCTCGTGCATTCAGGACATCATCTGTCCAGATTGCGGTATCGAAAATAGCATCCGGATGTAAGGTGTTTACCCGAATATTATCGCCTCCCCATTCAAGCGCTGCAACACGGGCAAATTGAGTGAGTGCTGCTTTTGATGCTGAGTAAGCCACAGCCCCAGGTCCCGGTGCCAATACATTTTTAGAGCCAATCATCACAACACGACCACCGATTGGTGCATGCTGTAAAGCTTTGTGCGCTTCACGCATATAGAGTAGGTTTGTATCAAGGTTTACTTGCATCACTTTGCGCCAATCTTCCGTTGATAGGTCGGCAATTTTGCAGCTTAATGGAAACATACCGGCGTTGAGGATAAGCATGTCTAACCCACCGAAGCGCATAATGGTTTGTTGTATCGAATCTATAACTTCAGCTTCATTGGCAATATCGCAAACTAAACCAAGATAATTTGCTTGCGATAACATCGTTGTTATTTCAGGATTAATATCAACCGCAACGACGGCTGCGCCTTTTGCAAGCAAGGCTTCAACGCATGCTTTACCAATACCGGATGCACCACCAGTAACGAAAGCTATTTCGCCAGTAAACTCAGGCGCATTGCCGCCTTTTTTTAATTTGGCTTGTTCCAGCACCCAGTATTCCATATCAAAAATATTTTTATCGCTTAAGGCCTTATAACCTCCGAGTTCTTCGGCACGAAGAATAACGTCAACGGTGTGTTGATAAATATCTTCAACGATATTGGCATCGTTTGCGGTTTTACCAATAGAGATAAACCCAAGCTTTTTATCAATCACCATACGTGGCGCAGGATCGAGTATTGATTTTTCATCTTTGGATAGTTTTGAATTGGTATTGAAATATTTAGTGTAACTCGAAACATATTTATTAACGTCTGTCCCCAACATGGGAAGCTGTTTGGTACGAATAACATGGTCGGGTGTCGCTGGCCCTTGTTGTGAGATTTTTTCTAAATCATCACGTTTTGAAAAGCGGATTAATTTTTCGTTATTAGAGGTTTTTAAAATAACGGGAAATTTTGCAATATCAGAAATTGTTTTTCGTAATTGAATAATTTTTTTGTAGTCTGAATTTATTATATTGTTATTTTGTTCAGCAGTTTTTAATTCGGCCAAATCAAATGCATTTTGTTGTTGAAGATAATCTTCAGCCATATTTACAAACTGAATATGGCGGTCGTAAGACTGTTTTGCTGTGTCTCCGAAGGTGAAAATACCATGGTTAAGTAAAATCATGGCTTCGGTTTTATCAGTTGCTTGTTCTGCAAATTGTTTAGCGCAGAGTCTCGCTAAGTCAAAGCCAGGCATGATGTAGTCAATAACAACAACGCTATCACCATAAATTTCTTTAATTCGTTTCTCACCATCTTTAGTATTAGTAATGGTTACAACAGCATCAGCATGAGAGTGATCGACATATTTAAATGGCAGAGTGGCATGTAAAATAGCTTCAACTGATGGCGTTGGAGCTTGCGCGTAAGTCATGTTAGTTTTTAATTCATTCACCATCTGAGGGTCAGACAGTGTTTCAAGTTTAGCTAAATCACATAAGTGCTTTAATCGAACAGGTGCAAAACCAGGTGCATCAATCGAAATTAAATCCCAACCACTACCTTTTACGTAAAGAATTTCTTCTTCAACACCTAAAATATTTTTTTCAGTAATTTTTACAGAAGTGTTGCCGCCACCGTGCAAAACTAATGATGAATCACGGCCTAACAAACGTGAGCTAAAAACACGCAGTTCTAAATCGGTTTTATAATTTTTAGCTTCGTTATCTGTCCAGAGATTTTTCATACCGTTACCTTTTTTATTTTTCTTTGTAGTAAGTATTTACATGCTCGTTGGCGCAGAGACGCCTAAAATTTTCAAACCATTCGCTATGACCTGACGAGTTGCGCTAATGAGTGCAAAACGCGCTTGGCGAATTTTTTCATCATCGACAATAAATTGGTGCGCGTTGTAGTAACTATGAAATTCGTTAGCAAGCTCGCGTAAGTAATAAGCAATCTGGTGTGGTTCATAATTCTTTGCAGCGCTTTGAATTATTTCGTTATAGCGACCTAGCTTGGTGATAAGTGATTTTTCATGAGACTCTGTTAACATCGAAATATTATCCAAACCAATAGCCTGATCATAAGTCATATTCTTTTCATCGAGCTGACGGAATACACTACATACGCGTGCATGCGCATATTGAATATAATAAACAGGATTGTCGTTGCTTTGTGATGTTGCCAAGTTAAGATCAAAGTCTAAGTGCTGTTCGCACTTACGCATAACATAAAAGAAACGCGCGGCATCACTGCCCACTTCTTTACGTAGTTCACGTAAGGTGACGAACTGCCCTGAACGTGTGGACATAGGAACTTTTTCGCCATCACGATACAGCACGGCAAATTGAACGAGTAAAACTTTTAAACGTTCTTCATCTTGCCCCATGGCATTAATACCGGCTTTTACTCGTGGCACATAACCGTGGTGGTCCGCACCCCAAATATCTATCACCGTTTCAAAACCGCGATTAAATTTATTTAAGTGGTAAGCAATGTCAGAAGCAAAGTAGGTTGTTTGGCCGTTGTCTCGCACGACAACGCGATCTTTTTCATCACCAAAGTTCGTGGAGCGGAACCAGAGCGCGCCGCCTTTTTCGTAAACGTGATCATTCTTTTGTAATAAGTCGAGTGCAATTTGCACAGAGTCGCCGTTATCTGTAGAGGCCATTAGCGAACGTTCAGAGAACCATTCATCAAACTCAACACCGAAGTGTTGCAAGTCATCTTTAATGTCAGCAAGGATATAGTTTAAACCGAGATCAAAAACAAAACGGTAATCATCACCGAGTAAGGTTTTGGCATGTTCTATAATCGCATCGATATATTCTTCTTTATCGCCACCTTGTGGTTCGTCTTTTGGCAATTTTTCTGCAATCGGCCAACTGTGTTTAAACTTGTCGCCGTTTTCGCGATGTAAGGTAGCGGCAACATCCCAAACATAATCGCCCTTATATCCGTTTGCTGGAAAATCAAATTCTTCACCGCAGAGTTCTAAGTAGCGTAACCAAACACTAGCGCAAAGAATATCCATTTGTCGTCCAGCATCGTTAACATAATATTCATTATGAACGTGATAACCGGCTGTTTTTAATAAGTTGGATAGTGTCGCACCATAAGCGGCACCTCGACCATGGCCAACATGCAGGGGGCCGGTGGGGTTGGCAGAAACAAACTCAATCTGAATCTTTTTGGCTGTATTATTTTTATCTAGGCCAATGTCGCATGTACCAAAAGAGTCCCCTACCTCTAAAATTTGTTTAACGACTGATGCCGTTGCACTGGCGTTTAAATAAAAGTTAATAAACCCCGGCCCAGCAATTTCAACCTTTTCAACTAATTCAGATCCAGGTAAAGCAGATACGATTTTTTCAGCAATATCACGAGGTTTACTCTTAGCCGGCTTTGCTAACATCATGGCAACATTACAGGCCAAATCACCATGTGATGGGTCGCGGGTATTCTCCAATTGAATAATCACATTTAAATCAGCAGGCAAAGACTCTTCTGATTGCAGTTGAGTAATGGCTTGTTGGAGCAATTGGCTAATTTCGGATTTCATAAAGAGTTTTATCTGCTTAGGTTACTAATAGTAAGGGGGGCATTATAGCCTTAGTATTGAGTTACTAACAGGGTGAAGATGTTTAGTACATCTCCTGCGGATCCACATCCACCGACCATCTTACTTTTTTACGGTTAGGTAAGCTTTCAATAACGGGCAGCCAGTTGTGTAATAGCTGCTGTAAGTCATTTCGGTTATTAGCCTGACATAACATTTGATAACGATAACGCCCCGCACGGCGGGTCATCGGTGCAGGGAAGGGGCCAAATATTTCGACCTTGCTAGTATCTATATTTTGACAGTTATTTTTAGCTACGGTTAAAAATTCCATTGGTGCATTTTCATCAATCGCTTCGGCTCGAATTAATACGTGGTAACTAAACGGTGGCAACATGGCTTGTTCGCGTTCGGTGAATAAATCTTTACAAAAAGCTGGGTAGTTGTGGTTTTGTAAGTCAATTAACAAGGGGTTTTCGGGATAACAGGTTTGAATAATGACTTCGCCACGTTGTTTTTCACGCCCTGCACGGCCAGCCACTTGTAAGATAAGTTGCCCCATGCGTTCGCTAGCGCGGAAGTCGGCGCTGAATAAACCTTGGTCGGCGCTGAGGACGCCAACAAGCGTGACGTGTGGAAAATGATGCCCTTTGGCGAGCATTTGGGTGCCAATTAAAATATCAACGTGTTTATCTTTTGCTTGTTCTAATTTATTTTCAAGATCGCCTTTTTTACGGGTGCTGTCACGATCTATTCTTAAAACGGTTTTATCTGGAAACAGTTCGGCAAGGGCTTCTTCAACGCGTTGCGTGCCCATGCCAACGGGTTTGAGTTCACTATGGTTGCCGTTATCTTTACATTCAGGGCAGCGGGGAGGAATGGCTTGTTCGGTTCCACAGTGGTGACAGCGCAGGCGATGCGAATGTTGGTGCAAGGTAAAATAGGCGTCGCAACGAGGGCAGTTTGATAGCCAACCGCATTCGTAACACATGAGTACTGGTGAGAAGCCGCGTCGGTTTAAAAACAATAAGACCTGATTTCCACGCTGCAAATGTTCACGCATACTTTGTATGAGTTTAGCTGAGAGTCCGTCGTCGAGTTTTTGGCTACGAACATCCATTAGATGTATGTCAGGTAAAATAGCATCGCCAGCACGTTGCTCTAGTGTCAGTTTGTTAAAACGTTTTTGTTCAACGTTATAGAGCACTTCTAATGAGGGTGTGGCGGAGCCAAGAACAATCGGCACTTTGGCATTGCGTGCGCGCATAATCGCTACATCTTTTGCTGAGTAACGTAGGCCGTCTTGTTGTTTTAGAGATAAGTCATGCTCTTCATCGATAATGATTAATCCTAAATGCTTAAACGGTGCGAATACGGCAGAGCGTGTACCAATTAACACTTGAGCGCCTTCATCCTTAATGGCCAACCAATTATTTAATCGCTCGGTATCGTTCATTGAAGAATGCAATACGGCAATATTGGTATCGAGATGGCGCTTAAAACGTTCAACAAGTTGTGGAGTGAGACCAATCTCAGGTACGAGCACAAGAACTTGTTGTTTGCGTTTAATCACTTCGAGAATGCAGCTCATATAGACTTCGGTTTTACCGCTACCGGTAATGCCTTCGAGAACAAATGCTTGATGTTGGTGGAGAGAATCTATGATGCTATCTGTGGCTTGTTGCTGTTCAGGGTTTAAGGTGTGTAATGGTTTGCTCTGCTCTTTCAAGTTGTTGGTAAAAAGTGCACTTTTCTGTTTTTGTTCAACTAATCCCTTTTCTTCAAGACGGCGCATCGCATCTCGCCAGTTATCCCACTGGTTATTTAGTTGGGATGTCGAAAAAGCGTTGTCGTTAACTTCATATTGTAAGTAAGTCATTACTTGTTGTTGTTTTTTGGCGCGACCTAGGGTGGACGGCTCACAGTTTTTACCTTGTTCGGTGAGCTGCCAGAAAGTTTCCGTTGCTGGTACGGCAGGTTTGCCTTGTCGTAACAATGCAGGCAAGGCATGTGAAAAGACCTCGCCAATAGGATATTGGTAATATCGGCTCATCCATATGAGCAAATCAACAATATCACTCGGTAAACAAGGAACGTGATCAATCACCTCGGTGATTTTTTTCAGTTTATTGATATCAAACTGGCTAGGTTGCTGGGTATTTAACACGACGCCAATTAAATGTTGTCTACCAAAGGGAATTTTTACTCGTGTGCCGGGTAGTAGGGTGCTGGCAATCTTGTCTGTTGTTAGATAATCAAAATATTGTCGTAGTGGTTTAGGTACTGCAACTTGAACGGTGACTAAATCGTTTGCTTGAGTTGTGGTTGTAAATAGAGAGTCCTGCATGGGCGATACGTTAACAGAACTTTTGAGAGAAGGAATAGCTTTGCAGCATCAAATTAGAGCATTGAACAAAATAAGAGCAAAACCGTCGTTTTAAAAGTCAGTTAACTCCATAACATAATGTTGTTTCTAGAATAAAAGTGCTAAGGCATTGTTGTGTGGTCAGTGTGATCCTTATCCACAATATCTGTGGATAACTTTGTGGATTAAATGGGTGAATCGAATAAAAGTCCGCATAAATGCTACATATTTGTTACATTGGTTAAAAAGTAACCGTTCATGTATTATTTCTTATTTTTCAATATGTTACATTGTTTTTATAGACTTTAATTGTTTATATGTTGTTTTTTTTGGGTAAAAACATGGTTTAAAAAATAAACGCATATTAGTTGTGAATAACATTCGAAAAAAAATCTAAAAAAGCTTGTATTTAATTTTAAATTTGAATAAAAGCGATTTTGCTTAACGTGGTTAATTTTACCGAAACAATAGAATTGGGCGTCGATATTGGAGCGGCTATTTTACTGGGGATGCAATTTTAAGCGCTTCAAACAACCGTTTTTGAAACAAGTAACGGCTTATTTCTTAAGGTTAATTTGTCGATATTGAATGGTGATTATCTCAGTATAAGGGTTGGGTCGGGCGGGTGTAATATCATTAACCGGGTAGTCATTACAGGCATTGAGCTTTAAGGGCTTTGGAATAATCGGGATGAAACCTACGTTAACTTCTTCTTGGGGTTGTTTATCTTGTTCGTTTAGCGGCTCTTCTTGTAGAGATATATCGTAGTTAAATAATGCTTCCAGCATACTTTCATGTAATTGTAAGACATTCATTGTCTCCCATTGTCTAGGTTGCCAGCTTTTTTTTAAGAAAGTTTCAAGCCAAAAAGTCGACTTTTCTGGTTTACTATTTGATAAATCCTGTACAAGAACAGGAGAACGCCACAGAGGATGTTCTGGTGATTTTGAGCCATCACTGTCATTGCTGGGTTGTGCAGGAATCAAAGGCGAGTTGCTCGAAAGGATGTAGGAACCTTTTTTATTAATGAAAGGAAAAGGCCGCAATAAATCTTTGGCACATTGATAGTCGTAATTATGTAATACCCAACGGGCAGCTGCTGCAAAGTCATCCTCTTGTGGATCTTGTACCCAACTCTGCGGTTCAAATGAAACAGGAATATAAAATACATGTTGTTTTTCTAGAGGAGTATTTTTGTATCGTTGTTTTATTCGGCTAATTTTGCGAAGAAGAAATTCGGTTTCCTTTAGTGCATCGGTATGTGCATTAAATACCGGTTGTTGTGCAAATAAGTAATAAGACTGTAATCCATGCGATTTAGATACCTTGCAATCAACGACAAATAAAGTATCCAAATGATTTTCAATACTCGCATGACCAGTGAGCGGCAGATAAAGTAGTAGCGATATAAAAGGGTAAAACAGATGATGTGTTCTCAATTACAAGCCTACGAGGAAGTTATAAATTTATGTCTTTATTCACATTAACCAATCACATCAGTATAGGGTGATTTTTGATAAAAAGCTCTAACAACAAGCGGTTAACATTGGTAGGGATATACCCCTAGTATTTAATGCATTTTATTTTACTATGGTTGGTGTTACCTTATACTCAGATTAATAATTAAAAATGGTTTAACCTCATTTAAGGAGAATAAAATGGCAATGTATAAATGTGAGAAATGTGGAATGTCTCTTGGAACAATGACATGTGGAACATGCGATAAAGAGCTTGTTCATGGCGCTATCACAACTGATGACGGTACTGAGGTTCATGTTTCTGAATGCCCCGATGGACACGGTAAGATTAAATCACCAATGTGTTGTGGGCAAGACATGACAAGAACCGATTAAGAAAAATAATTCTTTAGTATAAAACCCCCTTGAGTTTTAAGGGGGTTTTTTATTGGCACGTTTTAGTGGCGTGTTAAAAAGGTTTGGTTATTGCAAAAAAAACAATCAAACTAAATACGATTAAAGCAAAAAACCAGGCCGTTACTTTTTGCTTTGGTGGTTTGCCGAAACGAAAAGCGACTAACCCTAATCCTATGTAAATCAGCAACCCCACTACTTTTATGCTTAACCAGTTATGGGTGATGGGGTATTGTGAAGACATTACGGCGAGTGTTATCGCGCTTGCAAGTAATATCGTATCAACAATATGTGGGGCGATTTTACTAACTTTAGTCTGTAATAAATTCGATTTTCTAATCATAAAAATACCACGAATAAAAAAACCGGCTATTGAAATAAATGCGCTGCTAGCGTGAATAATTTTAATCGTGGTATACATTTTAAAGTTTCTTTAAAGCTTCAATAATGGCTTTCGGTTCCATTCGTTTTTTATAATCAGTATTGGCAAATGCAGCACGAATAACCCCATTTTTATCGACAACATAGGTACCTGGAATTGGCAGTTCGTTACGGCCTTTGCCATTGAAACTTTCAATATCTAATCCTAGTCTTTTGTATACCTTAACGAGATCATCCGGCAGGGTAAAAAATAGCTTATATTTTTTAATAACGGAGCTGTCGAGATCGCTCAAAATATCAAAAGGAAACTTTCCTTTTTTTGATTGTGCTAAAGATTTATCTGGTTGTTGTGGAGTAATGGATACAATATTAGCTCCGTACTTTTTAAACTCATCTTTATAAGAAGAAAGCGACCTTAATTCTATATTACAAAATGGACACCATGCACCGCGATAAAAATTAATAATGACCGGGCCTTTTGCGAGTAAGCTTGATAGTGTAATTATTTCCCCATGTGCATTAGGTAGTTGAAAATCAGGCGCTTTTGTACCAATTTTTAAACCGGGGTTAGGCATTGCCTTATTTAAGTCCGCGGCAGCCTGGGTCATAATTTTAATATCTTCAGGGCTAAATTTAGAGGCTTTTTTATTAGCAGATTGCTGTTGCAAATACTGTTCAATTTGACTGGCTAATGAGGCATCGGCATGTACTACAGATATTGTAAATACGGTGAGTAGAATGGAGGATAAAAAAAGGTAACATCTTTTCGTTGTCATGCCGCACATCCTGTTGTATTTAATTGAGCTGTTTCTGAGTATATGTTCAAATGGTTAGTGTAACCAACTATTATAAAGTTTTATTTATATTACCATTGGAGGGAAATCATCATGTTACGTCTAATACCTATCAAATTAATTTTCAGTATTTTGTTGTTATCTACCGCTAGCGTTCAAGCGAAAGTAGTTACCAAGGTTATTCCCTATAGCGTTAATAACGTTAACATGACGGGGTATTATGCTTATGATGACGCCATAAAAGGCAAACGTCCAGGCGTTTTGGTGGTACATGAATGGTGGGGTCATAATGATTATGTGCGCAAACGTGTGCGTATGTTGGCTGAACTTGGCTACAGTGCTTTCGCACTCGATATGTATGGTAATGGCAAGCTCGCCTCTCACCCAAAAGATGCGAAAAAATTTATGACGGAAACAATGAGTAACATGGATGAAGCACGCCAACGATATAAAAAAGCACTCAGCGTTTTAAAAGCACAAACAGTAACGGATGCATCGCGGATTGGCGCAATTGGTTATTGTTTCGGTGGCGGGGTAGTTTTAGATATGGCGCGACAAGGTTTGGCACTAAAAGGCGTTGCCAGTTTTCATGGCAGCATTGCAGCTAAGCCTAAGCAAGCCGCAAAAAAAGGTAAGGTTAAAGCTAGTGTGTTAGTGCTTAACGGTGCGGATGATCCTTTCGTAACCAAAGAGCAAATTACCGCATTCAAAAAAGAAATGCATGATGCCAATGTAACGTTTGATTTTGTTAACTATCAAGGTGCAAAGCATAGTTTTACCAATCCGGACGCAGATGCGTTTGGTAAAAAGTTTAAAATGCCATTAGCTTACGACAAAACAGCAGACAGAGATTCATGGGCAAGAATGCAGCAATTTTTTAAAACAATATTTAAATAAAATGGATTGGAAACAGCTTGGTGATGAAATAACCCAAGTAACAGGCGAGCACTTTGAAATAAAAACACACCGTGAAGTGAGTGGTGGTTGTATTAATTCGGCATACCAAATTGTATCGAATAATAAAAAGTATTTTTTAAAACTGAATACCGCTAACAAGTTAAGTATGTTTGAAGCGGAAGCGGAAGGGCTGGATGAGCTCGCGAAGGCTAATGCGCTAAGAGTGCCCGTGGCCGTTTGTATGGGTGTGGTTCAATCGCAGTCGTACATTGTCATGGAAGATTTGGCTTTAGGCGGCCGAGGTAGTATGCAAGATTTTGCAGAACAATTAGCAAAAATGCACCGGTATAGTCATTCGCAGTTTGGTTGGCATCGTGAAAACACCATCGGTTCGACTCTACAAAACAATTATTACACTTCAGATTGGCAAACGTTTTTCAACGAGCATCGATTGGGTTTTCAATTGGGCTTAGCAAAAAAAAATGGAGCGAGTAAGCGTTTGTTAGATAAGGGCGAACGCGTTCAGTCTGAACTTACAAAATTTTTTGCAGGCTACCAGCCGGAAGTTTCTTTACTGCATGGAGACTTGTGGTCAGGCAACTATGCGTTTACCAGAGAGGGAGAGCCGGCGATATTTGATCCGGCAACTTATTATGGTGATAGAGAAGCGGATATCGCCATGACCGAACTGTTTGGTGGATTCTCTCATGACTTTTATAGCCACTATAACGAGCAGTGGCCGCTGGATTGTGGCTATTCAATCCGTAAAACCCTATATAACCTTTACCATATTTTAAACCACTTCAATATGTTCGGTGGCGGTTATGAGTCTCAAGCAATCGAGATGTGTGAGAGACTTAATGCATTTTAGTTAAAATAATCCCCACTTATTGATATTTTATGCGAAATTTTAGACTATATTACCCATTAATATGAAATTCAGGGGTTTTAATCACAAATAACATAAATAGAATAGTAAATTTTTGGTGAAGTGGGTTTTTATTTTATAAAGAGCGTGTATGTCGACTACGCCACAGAAAAAAGGGCTAAGGATTGTTATTACGTGTAGCAAAAGTGATACTTCGCTTTAAAAATAGAATTGAAAAAGATTCTAGCAATTTGGGCAAACCAGATTCATTAGGGGATTTGTATGAAAAAGAAAAATATTGAACAATTTAGTGTGATTAAGGCGCTTTTTATATCCGTGAGCTTTTTAGTATTATCGGCATGTGGTGGAGGTGGGGGAGCTAACGATACTGGAGAAAGTTCTGCTGCTCAAAAAGTTGATTTCTCAACAAAATCAGATGCTGAGTTAACATCACTTTCTGGTGAGGCTTATTCATCGGGTGGCGCAGTCACTGCGTTTGACCTTTCAAGCCTTACGTTTGCGAGTTCAGGCTCTCCCAAAGCATTTCAACTCGGTACACAAAAAATTATTCCGGGATTTTGCAGTAATGAAGCCGAAGGTGGCTTAGCTGATGTAAATAACACAACCACTGAATTTTCCATCATATTTACTAATTGTAGTCTTGGCGACTTACTGCTGGATGGCAGCATGCTTGTTAAAGAATCGGGTATAGCCAATTTTACCACAGAGGCTATTTTCAATAGCTTTAGTTTTCATGAATTAAGTTCAGACATTAAGATTACGTTTGATGGCCGTTTGTATTATGCACTTTCAGACCCACAAGTGGGACAGGTTAGTAGTCAAGGTGGTGCATTAACCATGAGTATTGCATCACCTGAATTAACCGATACGATTGTAGTGAGCAATTTCGAAAGTAGCTATACGATGGATATATCAACAGGTATTTTATCGACTGACTATAGTTATAATGTTAGCAGTTCAAGTTTAGGCGGTGAAATTACAATCAAAACCATTACGACTATTAAGCACTTAGATCTTCTCGAAGCGTATCCTTATACAGGTTCGTTTGAAATAAGAGGAGAAGGTAATGCTTCGATCTTAGTAACGATTATAGATAGAGATTCAGTGAGAGTGCAAATTGACAAAGATGGTGATTCTATTTATGAGTCGGATAAAATAGTGCAGTGGTCTGATTTTGCGCTTTAATGATAAAAAGCCTGCGCTAAGCAGGCTTTTTTATTTTACCTTAATAGAATAATTACTTGCTACTTTATTGTTAACGGTAAACTCAAATAAATTCTCATCTGTATCAATCGCAGCGGTTTGTAATGTTTCAAAATCAAATAGATTTTTATCAGCTAATTGGGATGGCACAATATTTTGCAGCGCATGGAAAATATTATTATTACGCTCAGGATAGTTTTTCTCCCATTCCGCTAACATCGCTTTAATATTTTGTCGCTGTAAATTTTCTTGTGAACCGCAGAGGTTACAAGGAATGATTGGGTATTTCATTTGTGTTGCGAAGCGTTCTATATCGCGTTCAGCGCAATAAGATAACGGTCGAATTAAAACGTGCGCACCATCATCGGTTAATAATTTAGGCGGCATGGCTTTCAACTTACCACCAAAAAACATATTTAAAAACATGGTTTCAATAATGTCATCGCGATGATGTCCTAAAGCAATTTTATTCGCACCAAGTTGTTTGGCCGTTTTATAAATAATACCTCGACGTAATCTTGAACAAAGAGAACACGTTGTTTTTCCTTCAGGAATTTTTTCTTTAACAATGGAGTACGTGTCTTGAGTAATTATATGATGATCTACGCCAATCGATTGCAAATATTCAGGTAAAACTTCAGTAGGAAAACCGGGTTGTTTTTGATCAAGGTTCATTACTATGAGTTTAAAATTAATGGGCGCGCGTTTTTGCAATGCCTGTAAAACTGACAGCATGGTATAGGAATCCTTACCGCCAGATAAACACACCATGATCACATCACCGTCTTCAATCATTTTGTAGTCGCCAATGGCCTTCCCAGTCTCACGTTCGATACGAGAGCGTAATTTATTAAAGCTATTGGAAGTCCGGCCTGATGGTGTTTGAGGTAAAGTCATAAGGCGAATTGTAACATATTGTTGCCAGTTTTAGATGCCAATGAGCAGATACCAGTGAACAGATACAAGGTATGGTAATTATATAAGGACAGCGGTTTATAATACCGAGTATGATTATATCAAGTGGTTATTAATTTAACCTTGAATTAACATTAGATTCTTCACTTCCTAAAGATATTTTGATATTAATGGAACTTTGAAACGATGTATTGGCTTTAACATGAAGGGTATAAAAATGAATAAAAAGTTTTCTGTTTTAGTGGCACCATTAATAGTATTGATTATCTTTTCGTTAGCGGGATGTGTTGAGCTAGATAAACTTACAAAAAATATAAATGTTAGTCGTTTAAGTCAGTCAGATATTGCTGCCGGACTTAAAGAGGCTTTGCGAGTTAGTTCAGAAACGGTTGTAAAAAACCTTGGCCGCACGAATGGATTTAATAAAGATAAGGTTGCACATATTGTACTACCTGAAAATCTTAATAAAATTCGTGATAAATTAAAAATGATTGGTTTTAGCGGTAAGCTTGATGATTTGGAACTGAGAATTAATCGAGCAGCAGAAAAAGCGACACCAAAGGCAAAACAAATATTTGTAAACACAATTAGAGAAATGAAATGGGATGATGTAAAGAAAGTTTATAAAGGGCCAAATGATGCTGCGACTCGATATTTTCAAAATAAAATGACACCAGAGTTAAAGAAAGAAATGATACCCGTTATAAATACCGCACTAAACCAAGTAGGTGCAGTTAGACGTTATAATGAAATTGCTGGAAAATATAATAGTTTACCTTTTGTTAAGCCGGTACGTTCCAATTTAAGTGATTACACTTTAAATAAAACTCTGGATGCTGTTTTTCATTACTTAGCATTGGAAGAAGCTGCAATTAGAAAAGATCCAGCTAAACGAACTACCGCTTTATTGAAGAGAGTCTTTGGTTATAAGTAAAACAAGATATTTTGATAAATAAAGTTAGGTAAAAATAAAAAAGGGATTATCAGTAAAATGCAGCGATCCCTTTCTTTATGTGCAGTAGCTCATATCTAATCTTACACATTTGGATATGAGCTTATAAAGGAACATACAGTTTGTTGGATATGTCAGGTTTGAAGAAAAGCAAATATTTAATAAATTAAATAAGAAACCGCAGCAGATTAAACATCATCCAGAATATTTTCAATTGTATGCACTATCGCTTCTGATTTTTGTATATTTAAAGCATCTTGATGGGGAGAAGCTAAACGACCATAATCATTATCAAAATATTTACCCGATGCTGTTTCAAACTCATCTTCCAACGCTAATCGGACCAGAATTTTCGCACCGATACTAATGTCACTACCTTCCATACCAAACCCTTCTTTCACCATTTTGGTTGCCAAGAGTGAACCTGGATTAACAGCGATAAATACCGGGCTATTATTTTTAAGTATAAGAGCCATATGTCGAGACCACATCGTCAAGGCAAGTTTACTTTGTGAGTATGCTTCCAAGTCATCGGCTAGCTTTATTTTTCCCGCCAAAGCGTCAGGATTAACCGATGCCTGTGCAGCTGAAGAAAGGCTAATAACACGCGCCTTTGCATCCATTAGCGGTAACAGCTTTTGTGTTAATAAATAAGGCGCAATGGTATTCACAACAAAACGTACATCCAGTCCGTCAGTTGTTATGGGGTTAGACGTTTTTAAAATACCGGCATTATTAATTAGCACATCAATCTTTTTGTGTTTTTTTGCAACGGCTTCTGCGAGATCATTCACAGCTGACAAATCCGATAGATCAGCCTGGTAACTTTCTATATTGCCCGCGGCATTTAAATCAGAAAGTATTTTTTTTGCTTCTTCAATCTTTATTGGATTGCGCCCATGTATAAGAACATGATGACCCTGTGATACGAGCATCTTGGCTGTTTCTAGTCCAATGCCGTCGGTTGATCCTGTTATAAAAATTGTTTTCTGCATTTTATTATCTCTTTAGCTAAAGTCTGGTAATAATTCATCAGACAAACGTTTTAAAGTGTCTTCTACATTTGCCTGGTTAAAGCGTAGGTTCAATGCAACATGGTTAATACCAATATTTTCAAGTGACGTCAGGTAATCACGAAGATGGCTCATTCCCAAACGAAAGCCTAAATGAATTGGTTGAGGGGTGGCATCAGGATCATCAAGCAAATCTATATAAAGTGATTGCACTGCTGGCTTAGTGGGGCCACCTGCTGAGTTAATTCTTTCACGCCAATCATTAATAATGCGTGACTGTGCAGCAACACTACGTGGATAAGTTATCCAGCCATCACCATTTGCTGCAATCCAGTCAGGCGCTTGTTGACTAGCGCCGGTAATCAACATAGGAACTTTCCCTGCTGTTGGCTTGGGTAACATATCCATAGAACTATCTGGACTTCCATGCATGTTTTTAAATACTGGCGTGTTTTCACTCATACGTGTGATGTATTCAAAGCTTTCACGAAAACGCGTACCACGATCTTCAAAAGGAAGATTAAGCGCAGGATATTCTTCAGGACGATCACCTGATGCGACACCCATGATCAATCGCCCATCGGATAAAACATCAACACTGGCTGCAGCCTTGGCAACATGAGCCGGATGACGCAGTGGTAAAACAATACTGGCAACACCAAGTGCAATGCTTTTAGTGCTAGCGGCTAATAAACCTAAGTAAACAAAAGGATCAAATACTTGCCCTGCATCACCGAATGTTGACACATTAAAAGGAACATCACGTAACCAGATCGCAGAAAACCCAAGAGCTTCGGCCAACTGTACACGCTCAATATGATGGTTCATGGTTGGCACCGATCCCTTTGCATAATTTTCCAAGGGTACTACAATGCCTAGGCTTAACCGATTCAGTTGAAACGTGTTGTTATAACCTTGGTTAATAGGTAAGAAATCATTTTCTTCATTAAGTTTGTTCAATTGCATTTCTGTTCTACCTAATAATGTCATCATCAGATGGTGTGATAGATGTGATTGTACGAATCTGGTTTAGTTACTTCTCTGTAATGACCTCATACTTACCATTTGTGCGTATGTAGATGATGCTTTCCTCTTTCACGTTAGTAGAGAGCTGATGTATCGACTTTTCCTTAGAACTAAAATAACTACCAGGTTCTAGGGTTTTAATATTTGCTTTACTCACTTGGTACTGTGTATGACCTTTGATGACTACTGCATGAAAGGTTGAGCCAAGGCTACTAATTTTTCCAGTAAAGCTAGCCGGCAATTTAACAAAGGTTCCGTTTGACTTTCCATCCTGCAGTTTCCCCCAAAGATAAGCTACTTTTGGGCCATTGTTAGAAACAGGTATACCGGGTGGATCGATCCAAACGATATTCGAGGCGTCAACATTAACCGGCCTTTCCCCACTATCAAATGCCTTGTCTACAGGAAGTACCAGATACGGTCCTTTATCAATTTCGACAAGGGCTACATTGCTAGTACCTTTAGCAGCAGTAATGTGTACTTCACCTTTCGGTTGCGTCCAGAATGAACCCGCTGGCATCCACATATTTGCGGCAGCAGGATCATCGTTATGAATCAGTCCGCTAATGACCACTGCTCGGTAAGTGGCATTGTGAATATGAGGTGGTGATGCAAAGCCGTCCACAAACTTAGCAAGAAATCCAGTTGCTACAGAGCCCTTGCGATCACCCCAAAGGGTACCTGCCTGCGGGCTTTTATCACCACGAGCGGGATTAAGTTTTTCCCATTCAACTTCAGAAGCCAATATAACTTTATTAGTTATCTCGATGTCTGGTTGCGAAGCAGTGCTGTTGGATGAAACCATTGAGTTATCACAACCGTATATACCAAATGCAAATGCGAATAATAGTAATGTTCTCATACTCCTTATACCTCCTAGCTTTTATTCTTTACTTTATATTTCTACAATTACCTTTCCAATAGCTTGTCCACTGGTGAGTCGATCATATGCCTTACCCACTTCAGCTAAACTAAATTGCTGTTCATCGAGTAATGGTTGCAACTCACCCGCATCAACTATTTCACTCAGCTTAGACAAAATCTTTCCATGCTCTTCACGTTTATGGTTATACAACATCGGAATTAACATAAACACCACGTGAATAGATAAACCTTTAAAGTGAGCCTGAGTAAGATCCAGTTCAAGCATAGATACAGTCGTTGTGACATTGGCATTTAATGCTGCAGCTTCAAATGAGTTAAGCATATTTTCGCCTCCCACTGAATCGTATACCACATCGAAACCTGCACCATTGGTATGTTGTGCCACGTAATCGGCAACGGATTCATTTTTGTAGTTAATGGCGGTGGCACCATATTGCTCTACGATCTTTGCTTGTTTATCACTCGATATAGTTGCATAAACATCTGCACCCATGTGTTTGGCTAATTGCACTGCAACATGACCAACCCCACCTGTGCCGCCATGCACTAGAACTTTTTGTCCGGCATGAGTTTGTGCTCGTTGTAGTCCTTCATACGCGGTAATGCCCACCAATGGCAAAGCTGCTGCTTCACGCATCGATATTTTTTTTGGCTTGCGTGCAATGAGTTTCGCATCCGCCACCATATATTCAGCAAGTGAACCTTGTAGGTCAGCTAGCCCTCCGGCACACCCGTATACTTCATCTCCGGGTGAAAAGTTGCAAACGCCATCACCCACAGCTTCAACCGTACCAGAAAAATCCATTCCCAATACCGCGGGGAGATCAGGCGACAGAGGTAGCTCTTTGCCCATTTGGCGAATCATGGTATCCACCGTGTTCACACTAGCCGCGGCCACTTTTACTAACACATGTCCAACACTCACCTCGGGCCGAGGTAAATCAGATAAAGTGAATTCAGCATCGTCACCATAGTTATTGAGGGCCATAGCTTTCATTTATATTCTCCTGTGCGAAAAATTTATTTGGCAGATTTAACTTGTAGGTAATACTAGACCTTGTACATCAAACAATAAACAGGGTAATATTTGAATCATTATCAAAATATATTTGAAAATATGCAGATTGATGACCTTAAAATCGTTTTAAAAGTGGCAGAATTTCGCAGTATTACTGCCGCTGCTGCTGACCTCGATATGCTCACCGCCACCGCAAGCGCTGCAATTAAACGAGTTGAAAGTGAATTGGGCGTAGAGCTATTTGTCCGAAGTACGCGCCACCTTAGAGTTTCCAGTGCCGGTGAAAAATATATTCCCCAGTGTGAACAGGCCTTGCTAATGCTGTATCAAGCCAGGCAAAACATTCGGGAAGATCTGGATATTATTGACGGCGAACTCCGCATCGCGGTCTCATCAGATCTTGGTAGAAATATTATTATTCCATGGCTTGATGATTTTGTTGAGACATACCCAAAGCTCACTCTGAAATTAAATATCAGTGACAGCAATATCGACTTCTACCGTGACTCGGTTGATATTGCGCTTCGCTATGGTTCTCCGGAAGATTCAAATCTTTATGGCTTTAAGATTTGTAATGTACCTGTGCTCCTTTGTGCGACACAAGATTACCTTGAGCAAAACGGCACACCAAAACACCCACATGACTTAACATCGCACAACGGACTTTTTTATCAGCTTTATAATATTACACATGATGTTTGGGAATTTTCACATAGAGAAACAGATTACAAAATAAAGATGAGTGGTAACCGTGCTTCTAATGATGGCGACCTAGTAAGACGCTGGTGTGTATCGGGTAAAGGTTTAGCAGTTAAATCCTGCCTTGATATGTCTACTGATTTATTATCAGGAAAAGTGGTCAATGTAATGTCCGAGTTCAAACCTAAATCTTCTGAACTTTGGCTTGTCTGCCCGAGTAGACAATCTATTACACCGGCAGTTCGTTTACTCAGAGATACCATTAAAGAGAAGACCAGAGGTATTTTAAATCAACTCATTGAAAATGGTATTTTAAATAAAAACGTTCTTACCTAAAGAATATTAGATTGTCTTTTATCTGGCTTAGGCTGATGTTCCAAATCTATAACCCTGTAACTATAACCATGGCACCGTTCCATCCAAAAGCTCACCATCATCGATGCCACCAACCTTTAAACCGTTAACGGGTGCTTGAATTACAATGTATATAAGATCGCTATCCCCGGTATTCCACCAAGAACGTTTTGCTTCAGGTTGAATAGTAACAACGGAGCCTTCAGTGACATCAATTTTTTCGTCATCAATCACCATTTCACCTTTACCCGCAATAAAAATGTAGGTTTCTTCATTATTAATATGACGATGAAAAAAATTCATACCGCTATCAGGCGCATTTTTGTTTACAGAGACCTCCATTGAATTCATTTTAATGTGCTCTCCTAAAAACAGCTTTCCAGGGATGTTTATCCCAGTGCCTTCTGGAGCGAAGGTATATTTATCGACATCACTCATCTTGCCAAAGTTATAGGTTTGATAATTGCTCATTGTTGTTTCTCCTTTATTTATATCTGTCAGTAGTAACGCATGTGATTTATGGACTATAGTTATAATATAGAACGCTTGTTCCATAATAGAATGATCATTCCAGTTTTAAGTAAAGAAGTCAAATAAATCGATTTAGAAATCAATAATATCTATAAGTAATTGTATTTATTGATAAATAATAGTATCAATGTCTGGAGAAATGCATGCCTTAACATGGCATAATGAAAACCATGGCTGGGCCTAATAAACAATTTGATCAGAATATAGCGTTAAAAAACGCGCTGGATGTATTCTGGGCGAAGGGATTTGAGGCGACTTCAATGCAAGATCTTGTCTCGGCAATGGGGGTTAATCGTGCCAGTATGTACCAAACCTATGGCAACAAAGGCGAACTTTTTATTGCTGCATTAGACCAATACGTAAATGCAAGTCTGGCAATGATAAAAGAAGCACTAGAAGTTTCCGGCTCACCCATCGGCAATATTTATAACTTGTTTAAACACCTTCTTATACACAGTGCAGAAAATAATATGAGTGGTTGTCTTATGGGTAACACGGCTGTTGAGCTTGGACCCCATAACCCTGCCGCCGCTGAAAAGGTGCGAAGTTTCTGGCGGCAGTTAGAAGAACTATTCAATAATACTTTAGAGTGTGCTGTTGAGCAAAATGAACTGAGTCAAGGTATAGAGACAAAAAAACTCGCTACCTTTATTAATAGCACTTTCCAAGGTTTACTTATTAAAACCAAAGTAAATGTTGATAAAAATAATATAGTAAGTGATATCGATACAATGTTTAGTTTGATTAAAAAGTAATCCTATTTTAGCTATTCGTTAAAGATAATATAAAGCTATACTGGATAAATATTATAATAAGGAGTTCATCATGTTAGAAATAGGTTTTGGATCATTTGTACTATTCGCACTAATTTTTTCATTTGTACTTTTATTTATGGGGGTGCAATCCGTTCCGCAAGGAATGGAATATACGGTTGAACGTTTTGGTCGTTATACAAAAACCTTGGTTCCTGGTTTAAATTGGATTACACCAGTGTTTGATAAAATCGGTGCCAAATTAAATATGATGGAACGTGTTATGGACGTACCCTCGCAAGAAGTTATAACAAAAGATAATGCAATGGTACGTGTTGATGGTGTAGTGTTTTTTCAAGTACTCGACGCGGCTAAAGCGGCTTATGAAGTTAACCAACTTGAACTCGCTATTTTAAATTTAACCATGACCAACGTTAGAACGGTTATGGGCTCAATGGATTTAGACGAGCTATTATCAAAGCGTGACAAAATTAATGCACAATTACTCAGTGTTGTAGATGATGCTACTACGCCTTGGGGTGTAAAGGTTACGCGGATCGAAATTAAAGATATTAGTCCACCACGTGACTTAGTTGATTCAATGGCACGTCAAATGAAAGCTGAACGCGAAAAACGAGCGCTTATCTTAGAAGCAGAAGGTGAACGTCAGTCTGAAATTTTAAAAGCTGAAGGTGAGAAGCGAGGAGCCATATTGCAAGCAGAAGGACGTAAAGAAGCCGCATTTTTAGATGCCGAAGCACGTGAACGAGAAGCAGAAGCGGAAGCGCGCGCAACGCATGTGGTTTCAAAAGCAATTGAGCAAGGCGATATAAATGCGATTAACTATTTTGTCGCAAATAACTATGTAGAAGCATTAAAAGAAATTGCTTCAGCGCCCAATGAGAAGTTAGTGCTTATGCCATTAGAGGCCGGTAGTATTATTGGTGCAATTGGTGGTATAGCAGAACTCACTAAAGCCGTTAATAAATAGGTGATGTATATGGAAGCTTTACTCGAAAACTTAACCAACTGGCATTGGTTTATCTTGGCGGTTATTTTATTCGTGATGGAAGTCTTCGCGCCAGGTGCCGTTTTTATGTGGATCGCGATCGCTGCGGCTATTATGGGATTACTCTTAAGTCTGTTCACTGGAATTACTTGGGAATACCAATTATTTATTTTTGCAATCCTGAGTGTTGCCAGCTTATTTGCATGGAGACATTTTGCTTCTAAAAATACAGTTGAAACAGATCATCCCCAGTTAAATAAACGAGGCATGCAATACGTTGGACGTACTTTTACTTTAGATGAGCCTATTGTTAATCAACATGGACGTATTCGTGTTGATGACACCACTTGGAAAATTCAAGGTGAAGATAGTGATATAGGTGAAAAAGTAAAAGTTATCAAAGTTGATGGTGCGGTACTACTGGTTGAAAAACAATAATTGATTGTTACAACTTTGTTATAAGTTATTTAGTGATGTGAATTACACTATTATAGATAGTAACTGACTCTATTCCTTCATAGGACGACTCGCATGAAAATTGTAATAAACTTGATAATTCTGATCGCACTTACTTCCCACCCACTGGCTTATGCAGATAAAACAGTATTAGCAGGAGGCTGTTTTTGGTGCATGGAATCTGATTTTGAAAAATTGAAAGGTGTAACCAATGTTATTTCGGGTTTTACCGGTGGGACACATAAAAATCCAACCTATCGTGGTGGACATGATGGACATTATGAAGCGGTAGAAATTACTTATGACCCAAAGATAGTGAGTTATACGAAAATACTGGATCATTATTGGGTAAATATTGACCCCTTCGATGCACGTGGTCAGTTTTGTGATAAAGGACATAGTTACTTAAGTGCCATATTTGTTGCGAATGAAAAAGAACGAAAAATAGCTGAGCAGTTACGGCAAAAGGTTGTAGAAGAATTTCCAACTAAAAAAGTAATTACGCCTATATTAAATGCTTCGACCTTTTTTCCTATAAAAGGTAAAGAAATTCACCATCAGGATTATTATAAAAATAATCCAATTCGATATCGCTTCTACAGATTAAGTTGTGGACGCGATAGTCGTTTACAAGAAATTTGGGGTGACCGGGTTACACATTAATTTTTGCCGGTAATGTGTTATTCTTGCTGGCACTATGCAGCCGATTATTTCTATCTCAAATTTATCTAAAACCTATAAAGATGGTTTCCAAGCGTTAAAAAACGTTAATCTTGATATTGAAAAGGGTGAGATCCTAGCTCTGTTAGGGCCTAATGGTGCAGGTAAAACTACATTGATCTCAACCATATGCGGTTTAGTTAATCCTAGCGAAGGCTCTATCTGTGTAGATGGTTACGATATTATTTCCAGTTATCGCCAAACACGAGCTTTAATAGGGCTTGTTCCTCAAGAGCTTACACTTGGCGCATTCGATACCGTTTGGAATACTATAAATTTCAGTCGCGGTTTGTTTGGTAAAAAACCTAATCCAGATTATCTCGAGCAATTATTAAAAGACCTTTCACTTTGGGATAAAAAAAGGAATGCATTAATGACTTTGTCAGGCGGGATGAAACGTCGAGTATTAATAGCCAAAGCATTATCGCATGAACCAAAAATTTTATTTCTAGATGAACCAACAGCCGGTGTTGATGTTGGTTTACGAAAAGAAATGTGGGATGTCGTTAGAAAATTACGGGACTCTGGCGTTACCATTATATTAACCACGCACTACATAGAAGAAGCAGAAGAGATTGCAGATCGTGTTGGTGTGATAAGCAATGGTGAATTATTGTTGCTTGAAGATAAAAATGCACTAATGCAAAAATTGGGTAAACGTCAGTTACTAGTAGAACTTGAGAGTACAGTAGAGAATATACATAGTTCGCTCGCCAGTTGGAATTTAGAATTATCAGAAGATGGATTGGTCTTGGCTTATACCTACGACACCAATGAAATAGATACGGGTATTGCCGAATTACTGAAAGCAATTAGTAAGGCAGGTTTAATACTAAAAGATATCAATACCTCTAAAAGCTCGTTAGAAGATATCTTTATTAGTTTAGTGAATGAAAAATAATGAATATTGAAGCCATTAAAGTAATATATAAATTTGAAATGTTGCGTGCATTTGAAACGATCTTACAAAGTTTCGCATCACCTGTTATATCTACTGCACTGTATTTTGTTGTTTTTGGTTCAGCTATCGGCTCTCGAATACAGACCGTAGACGGTGTTCCTTACGGTGTGTTTATTGTTCCCGGTTTAATGATGTTAGCCTTGTTAACGCAAAGTATTTCAAATGCATCATTTGCAATATTTTTTCCTAAGTTTACTGGAACGATATATGAGGTTATGTCTGCGCCTATTTCATTTATTGAAATTCTTATTGGTTATGTTGGTGCAGCGGCAACAAAGTCTTTTATTATTGGTTTAATCATACTCGCTACTGCTGGTTTTTTTGTTCCTTTAGAAATAGCTCACCCATTTTGGATGCTAGCTTTTCTTATTCTGACCTGTATCTCATTTAGTTTATTTGGGTTTATTATTGGCTTATGGGCAGACAATTTTGAAAAGCTTCAACTCATTCCTATGTTGGTGATAACACCTTTAGTCTTTTTAGGTGGCAGTTTTTATACTATTGATATGTTACCGCCCACTTGGCAAACTATTACCCTGTTTAATCCTGTGGTGTATTTAATTAGTGGCTTTCGCTGGAGTTTTTTTGAAGTATCGGATGTGAGTGTTGAACTTAGCTTGTTCATGGTTATAGTTTTTCTTTTTATCTGCCTCTCCACAGTATGGTGGATGTTTAAGTCTGGTTATCGTTTAAAAAAATAAAAATATATTTTGGGGGTCGTATGCGTATTATTGAAATTATTACAGACTGTGGGCATGTAGACACCTTAAAAGGCTTAGCTGAGCAACATGAAACGTTAGATTTTTGGACAACAGTCTGTGATCATACTCAACGATGTACGGTAAGGTTATTGGTGAAGCCGGAAAATCAGCAAAAAATATTAGATTCTGTTCAATCTATTATAAGTGCAAGTGAAAACAGTCGTATTATTATTACTCCTGTTGAAGCAACTATTCCTCGCCCGGAGGAAAATGATGATAATGCAAAAAAATATAGCTCTACACGAACACGTGAAGAGTTATACCAAAAAATAGTTGCAGGAATAAAATTAGATAGCACATTTATATGGATGGTTATCCTATCAACCATCGTGGCAAGTATTGGTTTGTTAGCCGATAATGTTGCGATTGTAATAGGCGCTATGGTTATTGCTCCTTTGCTTGGACCTAATCTAGCGCTTGCTTTTGCGTCTTCACTCGGTGATAAAGTTTTAATATGGCAGTCTTTAAAAACGAATACTATTGGCGTCAGTACCGCGCTGGTTATTTCTATTGCTATTGGTTATTTTTGGCCACTAAATTTTAATAGTATCGAATTAATGTCGCGTACCGATGTAGGATATGACAGTGTCATTTTAGCGCTTGTGGCTGGTGCTGCAGCTGTATTATCGCTAGCTTCAAGTTGGAGTAATTCACTCGTTGGCGTTATGGTGGCGGTCGCGTTATTACCGCCAACAGCAACCTTTGGGTTAATGCTTGGCGCCGGTCGATTAGATTTAGCCATTGGCGCAAGTTTGTTGTTAGCTATTAATGTTGTTTGCGTTAATTTATCAGCAAAACTTGTTTTTATCGCTAAGGGAGTAAAACCGAGAACGTGGATAGAAAAAAATAAAGCGCGGCAATCGGCATGGGTATCTATCACCTTTTGGGTTTTAAGTTTGGGTTTGTTAATTACCCTTATGCAACTTTGGCATAAAATTTAAATAAAATGTCAGGTTTTATTTAATGTGTCACGCGGCGACTCATTAAAAAAATTCTCATAGTCTTGTTTGAATCTCCCCATATTGACGACACCAAATTTATTTGCAATCGTACAAATTTTTTGTTCATTAGGTGACGAGTCTTGCAACTCAGATCTAATCGCATTTAAGCGTGTTATTATTATATATTTTTTTGCAGTCATTCCGAGCAACTCAGAAAAACAATATTGAATCGAACGACTACTTGCATGAATACCTTTTATTAAACTGGAAGCGGTCAGTGTTTTTAAATCTGAATGGCTGATGTAATCAAGGGCTCTAGAAAGTAGTCGTTCTTTGTTGCTTATTTTTATCATATCAACTTCAGTGTGAAAGGAATGGTATTCATTTAACGCGTAGAATAAAGATTCATAGCAATCTTGGTAAGCAAGTAAATTCTGGGGCTGATTTATTAAATTTTTGAAATTTTTATATAAATGACATAAATGCTGAGTCAGAATGGTTTTATGTCGAGTAGAAACTTTATTAAACGCAAGGTGCTTGCATGCATTGAAGAATAATTCGATTTCAGATTCGGATAAATAATTATCCAATTTATCCGAGTTGAATAAAAGCATAAGGTGTTTATGGTTCTTTGGAAAAATGATTGTTGACTCGCTATTATCATAAGCGATGATTTGAGTATCATCACAGTGAATTTTTCCATTATGGATATAATTAGACGACTGAATTGGAAATATCATTCCGATATGCCCTGAGTCTAAATGGGCAGTCTGTAGGTGTTTTACTTCAGCTGTTCTTATACCTATGTGAAAATCATCGGCCGATAACATATGAGACGTTCCATTAAAGTCACCTTTAGAAAGTTGCCGACCTTGTAACTTTAAATGTGAAATAGCAGCAGAATATTCTTCCATGGACTGGAAAGCATTTTCAGTTAATTTTGGAATCGATTTTTCTGTTAAAAAAGTCACGCAATACACTCAATGTTTTGTGTTGCATAACTCAAGCATCATAAATTATAAACCGACACAATTTATGTCGCACTACAAGTGAAGCATCATGCCCCTTTATAACCTCCATGGTTGTGTAGCTTGCTGATTAAATCTTACTTATGACGTTTGCTTTGTATGGCTCCGTATTGGGGGACGTGCGCACAGTTCTACAACGTAAATATAATTAAACTTTAACATATTTTTGGTAAGGTTAATTATCCATTATATACAAAATACGCTGACTTATTGATTTTATGTACATTTTTCGCATAGATCGTCATCCAGACTAAATATTTGAGTGTAAGAGTCGATAATTTTACCAGTTCCATGATTTTGGAAATATTATTATGACTCATTTAAATGTCGTTCAATCGAACACCATGATTCAATCGTTAATGCGAAGTAATTTCCAGTTAGGTGTGGTGACTCGGTTCGCCAGCGCAATTTCACAAATAAATGATAGCGATGATTTAACAAATTTAACTCAGAAGGCTCTTATTGAATTTGGTTTTGACGGTTTATTCCAAATAAAATGCAAAAACACTAAGCAAACTAAAAAATTTGGTGAGCGTATTGATCGCGATGCATTAGGACGACTGGTGTGTCTAGAAGCTTGTACCGACAAAATATGCCGTATACAAAATTACATGATGTTTTGTTTAACACACTTTACCTTAATACTTGATGTTGAAGTTCTATCTTCTGAACAAATTGATGAGGCTAAAGATAATCTTGCTATTTTTTGCGATATTGTCAATGCATGGATTGATAATGATATTGAGCTTAAAGAGTTTCAAGTAGCGAATGAATTATATAAACATGACATGCTAGATAAAATTAATGAACTGAATGGTAAAGTACAAGTAACTTCTTCAGATATAAAAAAACAACATTTGGAAATATCACAAAATTTATTACTAATGTTGGCTTCAAGATTTCCAATGCTTGGTTTAGATCCTGATCAAGAAGAAGAGATTTTGAATAGCATTGAGCGAACAATTAACATTTATGGAACATTAATTGAACAGCAAGTGTCGAGTAACACAGATTTAACAACGTTGCTCGAAAATGCAGCAGATTATATTCGGTTATAATTGTATAGCTATCATCTTAATTAAAAAAAGGGAACTTTTAAATAGAGAATGACTCGTACTATTCCTGGCCTTAAAGATTTAGCTAAGGCATTAATAAATAATTATAATTTCTCACACACGGAGTCGCTCATGTATAAAAAAACATCATTAGTTATTGCTAGTTTATTAATCAGCACTCAAACCTTTGCAGCCAATTTTTATGTGGCGTCATCAGGAGCAGGAAATAGTTGTATTGCAAGCAACCCTTGTGCATCAATTCAAACAGCGGTTAACATTGCTGGAGTAAATGATACTATTAATATTCGTAAAGGTAAGTATATTGAAAATATTACTATCCCAATGGGTAAAGACGGATTACATATTCGTGGTGAAAGTCGGAAAAATACTTTTGTCATTTCATCTGGTGGTGATGCATCACCTAAGCAAGCGCCACCAGGCGTACCAATTGATGTTGTGTTTGATGTATTTTCATCGGATGTCACTATCGAAAAATTAACCATACAACATCCTAGTGGTATCGCAACTAAACGAGATTTAGGTGTATTTGTTAGGCCACCCGCAAAAAATGTAACCATTCAAAAAACTGAAATTAACCGAAATCGAAGCGGTTTAGTATTAGAGCCTACAGCACCAGGCTCCCGAGGAGTTTTTGTTTTACGTGCAACAGGCACCACGATTACAAAAAATATTATATCGGGTAATTATGAAGACCATCTACATATACCTTCAAGTGCAACCACAATAACTAAAAATAGCGTCACGGATGCTAAACGTGTTGGTATAGTTATTATTCAAGAAAATGCAACGAGTCTTTCAACAAATAATATTATTACAAAAAATGAAGTGTCCAATAGCGGTACAGATGGTATTCAAATTCAAGGCGATAACAATATTGTTGCGAAGAATACTGTTAAAAACAGTAGTGGCGTAGGTATTAAATTATGTGGGGCAAGTGATTGTGTCGCGCCAGGTGTCACGGCGGTAGCGAGCTATAATAGTGTTGTTAAAAATAAGGTAAGTAACAACGTTGTTGGAAATATTGTAGACGATGGTACTAATAATAGTATTGAATAGGAAACTTTTTAACTAAATTTACTTCACTGCAAATTCATTATGCGGTGAAGTAAATTTACCTTAATATTAGTCTAATCATCCATTTCATGTTTGTATGTTGATATGGCATCTTCAATTTTCTTTATTGCATCGTCAACAGCAGGTTGCTTTACGGAAACATGTTTACTTTTATTCGAATTTGTTTGATTCAATAATTGCAGAGATATAACTTTAAGCGCGATTGCGGTTGTATTATCGGCTGTGGGTGCGCCAAGTTGTACCGCTTTTTCCGCAAGAGTGGTAACGGCGTCATTTAATCTTTCTGAATTAAGTTTTTCACCAATTTGAGCGTCATCTAAAGATCCCCAAAATCCATCAGAGCATAGTAATAGTATATCGCCCTCGGTAAGCATGACTTCTTTACTTAAATCCACTTCTGGTTCTTTTACTAGCATTCCAACGCAACGGGTAATGTAATTGCGCATTGGGTGAGTACTTACTTTGCTTAAGCTAATCTCACCGCTTTTATATAGGTTTTCAACATAAGAGTGATCTTGTGTTCGATATATCGATAAACCATGCCGGAATAAGTAACAACGGCTATCGCCTATATGTGCCCACCATGCACTCCCGTCTTGAATAACACAAACAACGGCAGTGGTACCTGGCTCTATCGGAGGTATTTCTTCTCGACCAGCCGCCATCACATCATGATGTGCTTGTAATAAGGCACCTTCTAAAAAGTCGTAGGGATCAGGTATAGGCATGGGAGAATTATTTAATGCCTTTTCTACGGTATCAATAAGCGTTTGTGCTGCAAGTTCACCTTTCGGTCGCCCACCAAGGCCATCGCCTAAAATTAAAACGGCACCATAGTCATACTCAATATAACCCACGCGGTCTTGGTTATTTTTTCTATCGCCTTGTAGGCTTATTTGGCTAACTTCAAATTGCATAGTTTACTTTTAAATAATTTAACGAACGAGATGAGATTTAGGATTCGTTAAAGCTTCCCTAAAGTTTTGTATATTTTGTGGCCGTAGAATGGGATCGACTTCCATTGACCAGTCTATTGCTTGCAGTAAATGTTTAGAATATTTTTTCTTAAAAGCATTCACGGCTGGTTTCAATGTGTCGCGTTCACGACGTTTGGTTGAATGTAAGGGTGGAGCACCTTCAATACAGGCACGTATTGTTGCGCCGATTGCATAAATGTCAGTCCATGGACCCACGTATCCACCAGGATCAAGCTGTTCTATAGGTGAAAAGCCCGGGGTAATAACTTGGTTAGCTTGAAATTGCCTTGTCTGCATCATTTCATGCGCGGCACCAAAGTCGAGCAATAAGGGTTTGGCGCCTTCACGTAAATGGATATTGCCGGGTTTTATGTCTAAATGCAGTAAGCCATTTTTGTGAATCACTTGTAATCCATCAAGCAATGGTAAAAAAACAGCCATAATAAAGTCTTCACTCATTTTACCGTCATGGCGTTTAATATAACTTTGCAGGTTTATGCCCTCTTCGTATTCCATCACCATATATACCGTTCCATTGGCACGGAAAAAACTAATCACATTGACAATGTTGGGGTGCTTTAAATTGGATAGCGTATTGGCTTCTTGAAAGAATAGACGTTGGCCATGGCCAAATTTATCTCCACAATTAGAGTTGAGTGCACTTATATGTAAGTTTTGGGTACGTGTAGCCAATTTTGTCGGCATGTATTCCTTTATCACAACATCCTTGTTGTAGGTATTATCTTTCGCAAGATATACAAGACTAAATCCACCGCCACCTAAGGTGCGGGTAATCGTGTAGTTATCTACAATGGTGTTGGGTGGGAGTTCGTGCTCAAAGTCAGTCATGTTTTTGAATTATAGCTGTTTTTTGGTGAATAAATATATATGATAATTGAACAATATATTAAGGAATAGCACGTTTGCCTGAGATAACATCAATGAGAACAACATCATGACACAAAGCATGACCGCCTTCGCAAGAATAGAATCTAACCTGAACAATTTAACCATTACCTTGGAATTGCGCAGTGTTAACAGCCGTTATCTGGATATCACTATCCGAGCCCCTGAAGAATGTAGAGAAAGTGAACAGCTGTTAAAAACCGAGCTAGGCAAGCAGTTAAGCCGAGGCAAAGTCGAACTTAACATTCGCACACATGCAAATGCAGAAACAGATAAGGTGGTTGATATTGAACTCAACATGCCATTGGTTGAGCAAATAGCAAAAGCAAGCCACAGTATAGCGTTACACTTACACAATGCCGATAGCGTCAACCCACTCGATATATTGAGGTGGCCTGGTGTTATGCAAGCAAAACAAATAAACAAAAAAGAATTACAACAAAGTTTAGTCGAGTGTTTGCAACAAGCCTTAGTTGAATTTATTGAAACAAGGCAACGCGAAGGTGAAAAATTAGCCACCATGCTACTTAAACGTTGTAGTGAAATGGAAAAAATTATAAAAGCAGTTGAAAAAAACATTCCAAATATATTGGAAACGCGAAAACAAAAAATAGTAAGCCGCATTGCCGAGTTTAATATAGAACAAGACGATAAACGCATTGAACAAGAAATTGTATTACTCGCCCAAAAAATGGACGTAACTGAAGAAACCGATCGGCTCGGTGCACACATAGGCGAAGTCCGTAACGTATTAAAACAAACTCAACCGGTTGGCCGACGCTTAGATTTTTTAATGCAAGAACTTAACCGAGAAGCAAATACCTTAGGTTCAAAATCAATCGACGTTACAACCACCAAAGCATCCGTTGATTTAAAAGTGTTAATTGAGCAAATGCGCGAGCAGGTTCAAAATATAGAGTAAGCGTATTTAATCAATAAATCATTTTCAAATACGGTGAGTCACATCAAATTGGTTCGTTAATAAAACTTAGGGCGACCACGGCATCATTCGACGCATACCATTCATTGCAGGTGCAACATTGTGTGTCATCACATTCATATCTTGGCGCATGCCAGAAATATTATGTGTTAAAGAACTCATATCTTTTCGCATATAAGTCATATCTTTTGACATTTGGGACATCGCTTTTTCCATTACGTTTACGGTATAAAACATATGAATGAATCCGGCGAAAGCTAAAACGATGGCGGGTATAGCAATTATTTTTGTTCGTGTAATGCTGTGAGTATATTGTTGGTTTTCGGCTTTTAAACGTTTCTCTTGGAGCCTTTCCATTTCTTCATATTCTTTGCGCATTTCTTCGCTAGAGCGAATAATCGTGTCGGAGAGTTGATCAAAAGAAGAGCTACTTTTTATTTTACGTTCATCGGTGTCTTGATGAATTTTTATAAACGCACTTTCTAATCCTTTGTAGAGCTCGGCAAGTTTATTTTCTTGCTCGCTCATACGCGCATCATTTTGTTTTTGTAAAGAAATGAGACCTTCTTTGAGTGCTAATATAGCTTGAGTGCTGTTATCGGTTGTTTTTTTAGAAGCAGTCTTCTTTTTAACAGCAGATGCTTGTTTTTCAGTTGAGTTTTTGTTTTCAGGTTTATCGCTACTCATTGTATTTCTCCGAGCTATACTGTTGCCCAAACATATTTTAATAATTGGTTGTCACAATAACGTGACAGAAGGTATTTAAGAAGACGTATTATAATTTAGAATAAGGGAAAGGTAATCAATTTAATCTAGCTTTATGTGATATAGCTCAATATGTCGAGAAAAATTCACATAAAATATGGAAACTAAACTTACACGGTTATTGATATAGACTTGATAGACTCTCTAGGCCTTAGCGTTATAAAATAGAACTTTTAAAATCGAGTAAAAAATATGCCAATAAAATCACCTTTTAGTGGTCAGTTATATATATTCTCAGCACCTTCTGGTGCAGGTAAAACAAGTTTGGTTGAAGCGTTGCTTGAGTCAACGGATGGAATTGGTGTTTCAGTCTCACACACGACACGCGATATGCGGCCAGGTGAAGAAGATGGTGTGCATTATCATTTTATCGAAAAATCAGAATTCGAAAAAATGGTCGCAGCCGGTACTTTTTTGGAGCACGCGAAAGTTTTTGATAATTATTATGGGACCTCACAAAAAGCATTAGAAGATCGCTTAAGCCAAGGTGAAGATGTTATTTTAGAAATTGACTGGCAGGGTGCTCAACAGGTTAGAAAGTTAATGCCTTACGCTATTTCAGTCTTTATTTTACCGCCATCTCGAAAAGCTTTGGAGCAGCGGTTGAATTCACGAGGTCAAGATTCAGCGGATGTTATCGCGCGGCGAATGCAGGATGCCACCAGTGATATGGCGCACTACATTGAATTTGATTACGTCATTATTAACAATGAATTTGATGTGGCAACGCAACAACTCCGAGCAATTGTACTCGCTCAACGACAGCGGCTTGATGTTTTAGCTAAAGCTGAGCAATCTACATTAACGGCTTTAGTTAAACTGTAAGTTTATATACCTTATATCACTGCTGTCCCGTTAACATATTAGCAATACATAGTAAGTTATTGATTTTGTGAAATTTCAGCCTGCTCGAAAAAACAGAAGATATGAGATCGCATAAATCAATGCTCGGTGTAATTCCTTCTCCCTCCGGGAGAAGGTTAGGATGATGGGGTAAATAAAACAAGCTGTTATCTATTATGATTCCCTCACCCCAACCCTCTCGACTCGGGTTCAAACTTCGTTCTACCTCCTCCATCCCTGGAGTCGTCCCTAAGGGAGAGGGAGTAAACGGGACAGCAGTGACCTTATATATAGCTAGTTTCTAAAGATAAGTCGCCGAAGCTAGCGATCTGTTTAATATGGCGTTATAATATTAGGTTCAAATTTTAGGCGGTTTCAGGCCTTAAAATATTCAGCTATTCTTATTAAGTTATTGATTTTCGGAGTAAAATTACATGGCACGTGTCACCGTTGAAGATTGTTTAGAAAATGTAAAAAATCGTTTTGAGCTTGTATTAATCTCTTCAAAACGTGCTCGACAAATTAGCCAAGGGGCTGAGCCATTAGTTGAAGTCGAAAATGATAAACCAACGGTTGTTGCCTTACGGGAAATCGCCGAGGGATTAATCGATGCAGCTATTTTAGACGAGCAAGAAGTTGAGAGCGCAGAATGGGCGAGCGAAGAAGAAGCTGCCGCTGAGTTGGAAGCCGCCGAGTTGGAAGCAAAATTAGGTGGTACTGAAGGCGAAGCTGCTGCTTCAACAACTGAAAACGAAGGTGAAATTGATGTTGCTGCCGCCCTTGCTGCCGCGCTCGCCGTAGATTTGGGTGCGCCTCCAGTTGTGGAAGAATCTAAAACTGAAACAGATTCCGATAGCGTAACTGATTCAACGCCTACGGAAGATAAATAAATACAGTTACCACCAAATGAGAAGCGACATGTTATATAGGTTGTATAGTGTCGTTCAACCTCATTCATCTATAGTTAATTAGGGAGTACCCTGATTATCGTCAAGTCCATGCAAGATCTTCCCCAACCGGGGGAATTCGCTACTCCAAAAATAGAACCTATTTCATTTCGAATAGGCCACCTTTGTGAGATCTTGGATGAGTATCTAGAGTCGGATCAAGTTACCGAAGTTTACCAAGCTTACTTGTTTAGCGCTGAGGCACATGAAGGCCAGCGACGAATGAGTGGCGAAGCCTATATTTTTCACCCTTTGTCAGTTGCCCAAATACTTGCCGAAATGCGAATGGATCATCGCAGTATTATTGCTGCGTTATTGCAC